>Ga0209976_10000816_pt1 | contig 19204 bp, 10 predicted proteins | sample SumtaG_FD_182806 | JGI IMG/M metagenome (GOLD analysis project Ga0209976, IMG submission 182806) | Deep subsurface microbial communities from Indian Ocean to uncover new lineages of life (NeLLi) - Sumatra_00157 metaG (SPAdes) (version 2) | ecosystem: Environmental > Aquatic > Marine > Oceanic >...
TTCTAACTCAGCTTTAATTAGATTTACATGTTAATATCATTATATATCATAATGATATATTATATTTCTTTCTGATATTTATATATTTGTTTCCTATTGACAAAACTAGGTATTAATTATAAATATATGTGTAATATTCATAGACATATATATGCAAAAGGTTAATCTGGACAGTTCCGAAAAAGAAGTATTACTCAGCATTGGTGAAGCATCGGAATACTTAGGAATATCAATTGACACCTTAAGACGCTGGGAGAAAAAAGATAAAATTATCGCATTAAGATCTCCCGGTGGACATCGCTATTTTAAGCAAAAAGACTTAGATAATCTATTTGGTAGAAAATACGAAAGAGAAAAGGAGAAATACCAGAGAAGCGTAGAGAAGAAAGTAAAGCAACTCCCCATGGAACCCACCACAACTCAGACAATGGCCGACAGGAAGCCTCGCATAGTAACAATTCCAACCACAACTCCGATAAAAATTATTAAACAAGAAACACAGAGTACAACAACTCTGCAAACAACACCAACCGTACCTAAAATACCACATGAGATTCCACCCCAAGAAAGTATACTCACTCCGGCTTCAATCAACCATCAGACCCAAGTAAAATCTATCAGCTCTATTCCTCCTGCTACAACCGTAAAACAAGAAGTAGTTAAGAAAAAATCAAATACATGGATTTATTTGGTTGTTGGACTTGCTATCCTGATTATTGGATTTACCGTATTTGTTATCTTCCGGTCTCCTGCTGAAGTAATCTCCCCCATTCCCTAAATATTACATACTATATAGTAATATATTACTTCAGTTCTACCTCAACTACAGTGGACCTGTCGAGAATCGAACTCGAAACTCACCCATGCGAAGGGTGCGGTATACCACTTACCTACAGGCCCAACTTGCTGATATTATACCACCCCCTAATTATTCTTCTGATTTCCTTTTCCCTATATACTTAATACTTTATACCAAATACCAAATACTACTTACTGGAGTGCACTAAGAGGGTTTATATAAACTCCGCTTTTTGTAACCTCAAAATGAAGATGTATACCCGTTGATCTACCGCTAGAACCCATTTTCCCAATTGCCGCTCCTCTTGCTACCGTTTGTCCGGGTACAACGTAAATTCTTGATAAATGAGCATACATAGTAGTGTAACCGTTTCCATGATCTATCAATACTCTATTTCCATAACCGTATCCGTCCGGCCATCCTGCAACTACTACGGTTCCGCTATCCGCGGCAACAACATTCGGCATAGCTTTATTGGCAATGTCAATTCCCTTGTGATACCAGACAAATCTTTGAGTAATCCTTCCTGCAGCAGGCCAAACGAAATTACCCGAAGCGACAACCGTTCCGGCATCAGGAGTAAGCTGTCGAATTCTGGGTGACACCTGCCTTGCCTTAGGCATCACACCATCAGGAACAATAATATTCTGCCCGATAGCCAATTCAAATGTCTCGTCATTAACAAAAGCGTTAAACGGAAAATCAACGACCGCCTGGGGAGATGTGTCATATTTTTTGGCTATCGAATACACGGTATCACCTTTTTGAACCTTACGTGACACTCCTGTGACGGGAAGGACCTGTAATATCTGACCGGGTTTTATCTTATCTTTTGCACCAAGGTCGTTTTGCCATAACACCGTATCTTCCGAAACACCGAACTTTTCTGCAATTGAACCCACCGTATCTCCCGATTGAACACTATACTCAACAATCTTATCTCTCCCTTTTTCGGATATTAATGTCGTTGTTTGCGGATCCTCTGTTGATGCGGATAAAACCAAAGAAGGAGAGGGTATATCCCATGGGTCAACCGTCCTACCGGGAAACTCATCGGCAATAACAGGTGCTATCATAATACCCAGCGCTGCAAGACCGGCCATTCCCGAGTGCATAAAACGTCTGGCATACTTTCCTCTTTGCCTGTATAGTATCGTTACAAAAACTCCTTTTACTTTCTCGAATTTAATAAAGGATAAATGAAGATTCTGATAAAGATATCTTCCCAGTTCATTAAAGAAGGTTCTTAATTCGGAAGCAAGCCCTCCCGCTTTCAAGGTAAAGCCGTTTTGGGCAAATGATCTTTTCTGTTTCGTTTTGGAAATCTTTCGTAACCTTCCCATACAAACACCTATGCCTTTTCTTTCTTAGCAAAATTGAAGATAACACACCAAAAAGTTGGCGTCAAATTTTTTCCGAGAGGATAATATTTACCCAAATAGACTCAAACAATTGCCGGTGAGGTATTATTAAATATAGTTTAAACTATCTGCAGGCTGTCAAGAAATTCCTTATTCTCCTTTGTCTTTTTCAACCTTGCAAGTAGTGTTTCCGTTCTTTCATCTTCCGACATCATCTCAAGCATTCTTCTTAATGTATGAATTTTGGCAAGGTCATCTTTTCCGTACAAAAGTTCTTCCTGTCTTGTACCGGAACGAGATACCTCGATTGCCGGATAAATTCTTTTGTCTGCCAGCTTTCTGACCAAATGCAGCTCCATATTACCGGTACCTTTAAACTCTTCATAAATCAAATCGTCCATCCTGCTTCCGGTTTCCACCAAACAAGTACCGATGATTGTAAGTGACCCTCCGTTCTCAATCTTCCTTGCCGCTCCGAAAAACTTTTTAGCAGGGAAAAGAGCAACAGGATCAAATCCTCCTGTTAGAGTTCTTCCGGATGTTGGAAGCGCCAAATTATATGCCCTTGCCATTCTGGTTATCGAATCAAGTACAATCACTACATCATGCCCCAGTTCCACCAATCTTTTCGCACGCTCAAGTGCCAATTCTCCTACTCTCGTCTGATCCTGAGGCGCCTCATCAAAGTTGCTTGCAGCCACCTCGCCAAGCCCCCCCGTTATCTTACTCATATGGCGAACAATATCCGTAACCTCCTCAGGCCTCTCCCCAATAAGTACCGCCATTAAATGTACCTTCTTTTTAGACTTGGACTTAGACTGCTCGGGGTAATTCTTGGCAATTCCCGACATAATATCTTTTATCAGCCAAGTCTTCCCTGCTTTAGGTGGAGACACTATCAATCCTCTCTGTCCGAAGCCGATAGGAGCTACCAAATCAATAACTCTTGTTGTTAACGTTTCAGGCTCGGTAGATAACACAATCTGGGAATCGGGGTATATAGCTACCATATTCTCGGACTCCGGTCTATCTTTCAATTTCTCGACATCCACACCATTTACAACTTCCACCTTCAAAAGCCCCCAATAACGCTCGTTCTCCTTTGGTCTTCTGGCTTGACCCCCAACCTTATCTCCAAGTCTTAGGTTAAACCTTCTTATCTGGCTTGCTGAAATATAAATATCTTGCTCGGAGTGGGCAAACTTAGGCCTGAGAAGTCCTGACCCCTCGGTAGCAATGTCTAATATTCCCTCAACGGATTCGGTTGGTAAGCTGGAATCAGGAATGACTCTTTCATCAACAACAAGCTCCTTTTCATCGAAAGTTGGAGTAGATTTTTCCTCTTGAGTTTTTTTCATCTTTATTTTATACATAAGAACTTTCTCCCCCCATTGCCATTAATTTCCCCCTGGGAGAAATTCTGATCTTTTGAAGTCTTTTTCAAACTAACCCTAGTTGCCATAAATTAGATCTATCATTGTGTTTATTCTTTATTAACTAAAACTCTTGTTGTTTGTTCACTCCTCCTTTCATCCCCGCTCAGCGGGGTTTTCAGGAGTTTGAATAAAATAAAAGAAATAATAAATTAGGAAGTTCTCTTGAAAATTCAAGAAGCGTAAGCTTAACCTTATTGTATTTTTATAAATACTATTTGTCAACAAGAACTATCCAATCAATTAGTTTCAACATTTTGCCAAGTCGGTCTTGCTAATACAATTAGCCTTCTCCATGTAGTGCCCGGAGGATCGCAGGTCATAAGCAACAACCTTTCACCATCGGTGCTTTCGGTAATCCAAGTAGTATTGTCGATGTTCGTAGTAAATTTATCTTCAACTTCATATACGTACTTCCTGTCGGCAAAATACAAAATCACCCTATCTCCGTTTTCCAATTTCCTCAATAGATAGAAAATAGCATTGTATCTTGAAAAGTTGATTGGAGAATCAGTTGAGTGAGCAAAGAGAAAAATATTCTCTCCTTGTCCCGGGAAATATGTCCCCTTTCCATGAGCAACACCTTTTCTTAATGCCTCCAGATACTCTTTTTTATTTGAAACGTCAACATTTACTATTATATTTGAAGCGGCATCAATTTTAGGAACAACAACGGAAAAATATGAACCTACCCCGTAACTTTCTGCTTCTCTCTGAACTTCAATAACTTTATCGGCCTCAGCAAAATTAACAAGCATTTGATTCTTCTCAATAGCATTCTCCTCCTTATTGAGCCTGAAGCTAATTTCCTGTTCAATGATCGGAGTGAAAGATATGGCAAAAAGTATTATTACAACAGCAATCAACCCCGCACCCACACCCTGCAAGGAGCGGTAAAGCGCTCGGGTTAGAAAGGGAAGAAATATTCTTATTTCACCTTTTGTAGGCGACTTTCCGTGTCTGTAAATTGTGCCCTTGGGACGCATTTTAATTAACGCTAATCAACACGAAAGTGATATTTTTATTATCAGTATTCGCGACATTTAGCAAGATTATAATCATCTAACAAAATCTATCTCGTATCACGAATCAACACAAATATTTTATATCGGTATATAGCATTCGTGAACATTCGTGTATTATACCAATCTGAAGCGCCTATAAATAAATACTCCAAGCGGACCTCCAACGAAACTGCCGAAGAGAACCATTCCGGGTAAACCTGTTTCCGGTAAACCTTTTGGAGCTGCTGCAGCTAACACTTGAGGTTCGGAAGTGACCTTTATTTCTTTTTTACAATCATCATTTCCGTCTCTCCATTGGTCGCCTTGGTCTTTCACTTTTAATGACGCCGCATAGGTTCCGGGGTTTTCGTACCTGTGTGCCGCTTCCGAATCTGTGGTTTTCCAAACCTGAGGCTGCCAATCTGAAGTATCCCCAAAATCAAACTCATATTCCTTGATGTCTCCATTTTTATCATATCCTGAGCCGGTGAACTTTACAGTAAGAGGAGCTGTTCCCTCAGTTGGGCTTGCGGAAAGTCCTACACACCTGCTCTCATCGTCGTCATGGTCGTGAGGTGTCGGTGTAATTGTAGGCGTAGCAGTAGGGGTAATAGTAATTGTAGGAGTTACCGTAGGTGTTAACGTGGGAGTAGTTGTCGGTGTAGGTGTTGGTTTACCGCAGTAAAAATCTGCATTCTTTGCCAAGTATAATCCGTCAGTCAAATTCCACTGCAAACCATTTTCTAACTGCCATCCTTGGTTAACGTAACTATTCCTTTCATCTTCTGTCATATCATTTGCCCACCACCAAAAAGTCTGAATTCCTGTAGTCTCGTCAATTGAGCAAAAACACTGAAGGAGATTGCCATTCTCAAGTGTATAAACATCATCCGAACCCTCAACTAATCCTGCTCCGACTATCTGATGCCATCCATAATCATAATGAGTTTTATCACCAGGTTGTCCATAAAACTCGGAACAAGAAGGGTATATTGGTATTACCGTGTTAGCAAAAACGGTTTTCCCAAAAACTAGAAGAGTGGAAAAAATAATTGCTCCCGAGATAAAAGCGAGAATATCTTTTTTCATTAGATAGTTTGTATTCTTTCTTAAACAAAATAACTGCCAATGGGAAGGGTAATAATTAATTGTTCACAGTATTATAAGATTAGTAATTGCTAATTGTCAAGTTCATTCTGCTTTTCTATAAGTTTTCTATAAGATATAGTATTTCAGTTAACAGACGCTATTTCGGTTCTTGACAAAGTTGCTTGTTTAATAATAATCTTTTAAAAGCACACGTTTGTCTTCTGCTCGTTCTTTGAGCACTAGCCTGCCCTAAAGACAAACTCTTATTTGTTCTTCCCTTCATATACTTCGTCTTTAAAATACCGTCACAAATTTTCCGCCAAAGGCGGACCAGCCTTTGGCTGGAATCTCAATTTATATCCCGTTGAGTTTTAAGCTTTGGATTCAATGAACGAATACCGCATTATAGTGCGAACAGATGTTTGCCACCTCGTTGGTGTCAGCGAGGGGAGTCTTGCAAATATAGTACGAGTGAGACGAAAAACTATTGAATTTTTGCAGGGCCCCCTTTCCCTGCCTGCCGGCAGGCAGGTTGGTTCGTTCTTTGGGCAAGCAAAGAATGAAGAAATGTGTATTTTAAGAAATTGGAAAGCAACAATACACTTAGAAATTTAAGAAATAAAAAATCGCACCGATTCCGTCCTCAAGGAACGGGTAGAGAGCCTGCCCTACGCTCCACCCGCCCCCTCAGGAAAGAATAACCAAGTGCGATTTTTCCAACACGAAAAAATTAAAGTGCCAAGTAAAAAAATTCTATCATCATTTCTCTTCTCTGTCAAACCCTATAATTTATACGAGTCCAATATTTTTCTTCCCCATAGTTATCGGTGTCGGAATATTAATATCGATGTTCGTTGTTCCTTCGGCCGGATAAAAAAATGTGGATATCTTGTTGAAAACACCTTGTGACTTCATCAAAAGTCGTTGATAACTTTCTGAAAACATAAGTGCCGTCAGAAATTCAATCAAATAAGTCCCGTGTGTTTTGAACTTTGAGCTTGATGAGTGAATACAAAATTAATATGAACAGATGTTTGACATCTTGAGCGTGGTCGAAAGAGAAGTCCTGAACATAGAGTATGAACGAAACAAAGACTGGGTGCCTCAGGCCCGGAGGGAAGAATTTCAGGGCGTCCTTCTTTTATCTGTTTCTTGCCCTGCACCATACGGGGTAGCACCATTCGGTGCACCCCAGTCCCGAACCGAACGGTTCTGGGACGGTGCGGGACTAGCCCTGAATAGAATTGTTCAGGGGTGAGCAAAGAAGTACAAAAGTGTATTTAAGGAAAGAAAGTAACAACCTTAAGTGTTTACTTCAAATAAGTTCTTTACAGCGAAGCTGCAAGGTTCTACCGAAGGTAGGTTCTTTTACCGAAGGTAGGTTCTTTACAGCGAAGCTGCAAGGTTCTACCGAAGGTAGGTTCTTTACAGCAAAGCTGCAAGGTTCTACCGAAGGTAGGTTCTTATCGCTTGCTGAAGATACTTAACCTCTTTATTGGTAATTATATTTGAATACCCAATTCTTCTAGCCTCTTTAACTCTCTTCTCTTGTGCGATCACTCCCCTTATATCACCCAATAATCCGACTTCTCCAATCGCAATAGTTTTTCTACTTAAGGGTTTATTATAAAATGCCGACGTGATAGCTAAACAAACTGCCAGATCTACCGATGGGTCATTTTTTATATTTATTCCTCCGGCAACATTAATAAAACAATCATATTCATACAAAGGAAGTCCACATCGTCTCTGCAATACTGCCAGCAAAACTTCCAGACGTTTTGAGTCAATTCCTTGCGCAATCCTTCGCGGATATGCCAATTTTGTGGGTACAACCAAACTTTGTATTTCCGTTAAAATCGGCCTTGTTCCCTCAAGAATCGACGTAACCATATACCCCGCAACTTTCTTCCCACCTTTTGTTAGAAACGCTTTTTCAGGAGTAGAAACTGGTTTCAATCCTTTATCCTCCATAGAAAATATTCCCACTTCGTCAGTTGGGCCAAAGCGATTCTTAACAGCCCTTAGAACTCTTAATGTTAGGCTCTTTTCCCCCTCAAACCATAAAACTGTATCAACTATATGCATTAGAACAGACGGTCCGGCTATCGTTCCCCCTTTAGTTACATGCCCCGCAATAAACACGGGAGTATTGTTGGATTTTGCAAACTTAACAAGCCGGTAGGCACATTCCCTAACCTGCCCCACCGAACCTGCCATGCCGGACAAGTCGGATGTTACCATCGTCTGAATCGAATCCACCACCACTGCTTTCAGGGACGGTCCTTGCAAGCTAAATATAGTATTAATAATAGTGTCAATGTCGGTCTCTTCCATCACCCGAATCGTCTTTTCTCTCACACCCAATCTGTCAGCCCTGATTTTTATCTGTGCTACGGATTCCTCCCCCGAAGCATAAAGAACATTACCTAGTTTTTCTGCAAGTTGAAGAAGTATTGTTGATTTGCCAATCCCCGGCTCTCCCGCTATTAAAGTAACTTGTCCACTAACCAATCCTCCACCCAACACTCTATCTAATTCGGATATTCTCGTAGAAATTCTCGAAGTTCTCTTCCTAGCCACCGATGCCAAACTTATTGGCTTATTCTTTCCACTTTGAACTTTGAACTTTGAGTTTTGAGTTTTAGTCGAAACAACAGTTTCGACTAGCGTCCCCCATTCCCCACACTCCGGACATTTACCGAACCACTTACTTTCCTCATTACCACACTGCTGACAAATGAAGAGGGATTTTTTTACCATATAGACATATTTACTTCATTTGGATAGCCCCGTCAAATCGCCCCATGAGCCGTGAACGAATAGTTCGAAAAAGGCGATTGGCAAGATAATACTGGGGCTGACAGACGTATAAAGAGTTCCTCGCCATTAGGAAGCATTATAGATTGAAATTGAAAGAATTGAAAATTGAAAATTATTTTTACTTATATCCAACAGGTTTAGCTGTAAGGACCAGGCCTAAGGAAATTCTCTTTTCCTTCTTGTCAACATTCTCTATATAAACAGCTACCTCATCCCCCTTGTTAAGCCTCTTCCCGGGTGGGATTTTTGTAAGATGAATAAGCCCCTCAACCCCCGGTTCAAGTTGGATAAATACACCAAAATCCGATTGTTTGACAGCTTTACCCTTTACTTTCTGATCCTTCTTATACTTTTTTTCAATACTATCCCAGGGATCTTCAACAGTTTGCTTTATCGACAAAGCAAGTTTTCCTTTGGTTTTACCGATAACCTTTACCTTAATCCTATCTCCTATCTTTACAACATTCTCCGGCTTGCTAATTTTATCCCAAGAAAGTTCCGAGATATGAACAAGGCCATCTAATTGGACTTGTTTATCTTTAGGCTTTTTCCCTTTACCGGTTGTAATTGTTACGAAACATCCAAAATCATAAATAGTTGTTACAACCCCCTCAAAAACCTCACCCTCCTTTACACCTTTAATCGCATTCCTTACCATTGCGATCTCTTCTGCTTCGGAGACTTCCTTTTCGGATAAAACCACTTTATTACTCCCTCTAGCCAAATCAATTACAACAGCTTCGATTTTTTTGCCAACTAAAGAATCTAAATCTTTTAAAATTTTCTTTCCTAACTGGGATTTGGGCACAAAACCGGTTAACCCACCTACATTCACCATTAACCCCGCCGCAAGAACCTTTTTAACATCCACTTTCAAGGGTGTTCCCTTTTTCTCGGCGGTCTCAACATGTTTCCAAGATGCGTCAGCCGTAGCATGTCTTAATGAGAGAATTGTAAATCCGTCATATGTTTCAGGAATAATAATTGAAGCCTCAATCTTATCCCCCACTTTGAGTGTCTTAATGTAACTTTCGGCTTCCTTATATGCCTTCTCGGCAACTATCCCTTCACTTTTCCCTCCAATGTCAACAACTACCCTCTTGGGTATTATTTCAATAACAGTTCCCTTTACCTTATCTCCTTGTGAATAGCTTTTAACTTCTACATCATGTTTTGCAAGAAGCTTATCCATTACCGAAGAACCTCCGATTATTTTTACCGTAGGTTTTTTACTAGACTTCGAAGTTTTTGATACTTTTTTCTTTGCTGCCACGCATCAATTCCATCACGCCAAGCGTGATAGGCCTGTTTGACGGGCCACCTTTCTATTATTTTAAAGACGCCATTCTTGTCTTTAGAAATGAAACTCCTCAAAACTCCAACGAGAAACAAACTTTGCTTTAGTCGAAGACCAAGCTTCGCTTTAGTCGAAGACCAAGCTTTGCTTTAGTCGAAGACCAAGCTTTGCTTTAGTCGAAGACCAAGCTTTGCTTCTTTTCGCCTTCGCGTAAGCGAAGTTGTTCAACTAAAACGGCTCTCCAACTAATCTGATTTTACTTCAAAACAGAGTCCCGGCGATGACCTATTTTCGCGTAAGGTTGCCCCAACACTATCGTCGGCGCTGGTACGTTTCACTTCTGAGTTCGGAATGGATCAGGTGGTACCATACCGCTATCGTCACCAGGACACTGGCTTGAAATGTCAATTTGCCCCTCTCAATCCACCGGATTTTCGCACTCACCTTTTGGCCCCGCTGCTGCGGGGACGGCTCGTGCCAAAATTGCTTGGCGGATTTCATAGCAAATTGCTTTCCAATTTGCTCCTTCACATCTGAAGACCATAAACCAGAGCTAGATGAACTAGCACGGTTTATGGTCACCCAGTAAAACTGAGTGAGAAAAGTAATAAAGTCTTTCGACTTATTCGCACAGGTAAGCTTAAGGCATTACTGCCCTTCCACTGCCTGCCGATTAACCCGCTAATCTCGCGGGGGTCTCAAAGAGTCCTTATCTTAGGGTGGGCTTCCCACTTAGATGCTTTCAGCGGTTATCCCTTAGGAATATAGCTACCCGGCTTTGCCGCTGACGCGACAACCGGCACACTAGGGATTCCTCCAACCTGGTCCTCTCGTACTGAGGTCAGCTCCCTTCAAGACTCAAACGCTTCCACCGGATAGAGTCCGAACTGTCTCACGACGTTCTGAACCCAGCTCACGTACCGCTTTAATGGGCGAACAGACCAACCCTTGGGACCTTCTTCAGCCCCAGGATGCGGTGAGCCGACATCGAGGTAGCAAGCCGCGCCGTCGATATGGACTCTCGGGCGCGATTACTCTGTTATCCCCGGGGTAGCTTTTATCCGATAAGCTCGTGGCCTCCCATGTGGCCATCGAGGATCACTAAGACCGACTTTCGTCCCTGCTTCACCCGTCAGTGTCGCAGTCAAGCTGGCTTATGCCTTTACACTTAAAGCACGATGTCCATCCGTGCCAAGCCAACCTTTGTACCCTTGCGTTACTCTTTGGCAAGGTACCGCCCCAGTAAAACTACCAACCTAACACTTTTCCCCAGCTCGTATTCAGAACTGATAAGTAAGACTTACCACGCTCCAAAGGGAGGTGTTTCATTGTTGCCCGAAGGCTCCCTCCTACGCTAAACAATTGGCACGCATAAATCAATGCCAAGCTATAGTAAAGCTCCACGGGGTCTTTTTGTCCTGGTGGAAGTAGGCCGCGTCTTCACAGCCATCGCAATTTCGCCGAGTAGAGGCTCGAGACAGTTGCTAACTCGTTACGCCTTTCGTGCGGGTCGGAACTTCATTGTGTTTCATTTAGTTTCCTAAATGTTCAGACTATATCTTCATCTTGCCATTAAGGTTAGGAGTTTTTTTCTTGAGTATTTTCTTTTACCCGCTTCGTTCATAGAACAAGCTAGTTCAATTATCTCTTCAAGATGTTTCGTATTTAAGTGGTGTTTACTATCAATTTTCCGACAAATTTTTTCAAACTTTCGAAAATCATGATTCTTTTTAGTTTTCAGGGGATATTTCTTAAAATAAGGAATAATAATTCCTGTCAAATCCTTAATGGATCTAACTTCATATTTATAATTCTGATCCCTTTTTGAAAATCTAATACCACCAACACCAAAGTATTCTCTTATTTTAAAAAGAATATCTTTATTTCTCTTGTGTTGAGATATTGAAAAGCTTGGTCTTACTTCAATTCTCGTTTTTATTCTGGGTCTGTAATTGAAAGAGACTGAAAAAGTCCCTTCACCATCTACAAAACCCGTAATATAAGAATTAAACTCCATACTTAATAATTAATTGCAAGAGCTGGCGTATTATCCGTAAAAGACCGGATCTCGTCTTTCGACTCAGTCGTTACGGGGTCAATCCCATTTGCGGGACGACTTCCCTCGGTATTGGCTTACTGCAATCAGTTTACATGATTGTAGCTTAGCTTTCACCGATATTAGCCAGTTTGCTAATACCACATTACTGTAGTATTCGGGCAAATTCCATCTTACCCGACAAGGAACTTCGCTACCGTAGAACAGTTATAGTTACTGCTGCCGTTTACCGGAGCTTTGCTTCAGAGCCATTCACTAAAAGTGAATAACCCATCCGTTTAACTTACCGGCACTGGGCAGGCGTCAGCCCATATACTTTCTCTTTCGAGTTTGCATGGACCTGTGTTTTTGATAAACAGTCGGTTAGCAATCGTTAGCTGCGGCCACGTTCATGTAACTGAACGTGGCAGGACATCTCCCTAAGTTACGTCCAGCTTGTTTGCCGAGTTCCTTAAGCCTCTTTCTCTCGCTCGCCTTGGTCTTCTCGACCAACCCACCTGTGTCGGTTTACGGTACGGCTTGCTTCAAATCTCACTGCGAACCTTTTCTTGCACACTGAATCGTTCAAAATAGCCCTAATCTCTTAAAGCTCTGCATCACTGCTTGATTAATCAGGTAAGCGGTTTTTCCAACTAACCCTATCTAACAGATTACACTGAACTTCGCGAATCAGCTTTGATTATCCAGTCTGGTCAGTCCCCAGCTCTCATGCTCCGCATGAGAACGCTGAATTACACTGAAAAAATACGCAGAATTACGCTGAAAATTAAAAGCATATTACTAAGCTATTAAATTCCGCGTTAATCCGCATTTAAATCCGCACAATTCCGCGAACTCGTGCGAAACACGAGTGGACGATTTAAAACAAGTACAGGAATTTTGACCTGTTGTCCATCGACTACGCCATTTGGCCTCGCCTTAGGTGCCGACTAACCCGTCGTGGACGAACCTAGCGACGGAAACCTTGGGTTTTCGGCGGTTAGGATTCTCACCTAACTCGTACGCTACTCATACCAGCATTCTCACCTCCGGCAACTCCACCAAACCTTTCGATTTAACTTCACTGCCGCCGGAGCGCTCCCCTACCACACCCGTTCGCAGAACGGGAATAACCAATTTACAATTTTCAATTTACAATCAAATCCTAATGAAATAATTTCCAATTAAATGTTTGAAAATTAATACATTGAAAATTCAATGAAAATTGATCATTGATCATTGATAATTCCTGTTCCACGAACAGGCATCTCCAGCTTCGGTATACAACTTATCCTCGGTAAATTTTCGGCGCTATCTACCATCGACCAGTGAGCTGTTACGCTTTCTTTAAAGGATGGCTGCTTCTAAGCCAACCTCCTGGCTGTCTATGGTAAATAACTTCCTTTCAAACTTAGCTGTAATTTAGAGACCTTAGCCGAGAGTCTGGGTTGTTTCCCTCTCGCCTTATCAGCTTAGCCCGATAAGACTGTCTACTCTGCTCTAATGTTAGTATTCTGAGTTTGGTTGAGTTAGCTCAGTTACCTTCGCTAACCCATCCAGTAGCTTTACCCCTAACATATTCGCTCAGAGCACGGTGCCTAAACACCTTTCGGGGAGAACCAGCTATCTCCAGGTTCGATTGGCATATTACCTCTATCCACAAGTCATCCCAGCCAATTGCAACTGACACGGGTTCGGGCCTCCCCCTGGGTTTCCCCCGGGTTCACCCTGCTCATGGATAGCTCACCTGGTTTCGGGTCTACCGCGTACTATTATTATTTCGCGCTATTAACACTCGCTTTCGCTTTGTCTTCACCCGGAAGGACTTAGACGAAAACAGTAAACGGTAACTCGCTGGCTCATTCTTCAATAGGCACGATATCACTCACGCTCTGCGCGAGAAATTCCTAAATCCTAATTTCTAATTTCTAAACAAATTCTAAATCCCAATTCTCAAATTCTTAAAACATATAATTAGACATTTCTTAATTGGGTATTGATTAGATTAATTAGTAATTAGGTCAATTAGAAATTCCTTGTGCAAAGCACAAGCTCTATCGGTTTGTCCGCAAACAGTTTCAGGTTCTATTTCACTGGGCGTCCCGCCCTTCTTTTCGCCTTTCCCTCACGGTACTAGTTCACTATCGGTTACAAGTCATGTTTAGTCTTGGAGGATGGTTCCCCCAGATTCCCACGAAGTACTTGCATCGTGGTACTCGGGAATTCCCTAGGTGTTTGTTTTGTTTCGCATACACAACTCTCATGTTCTATGGTCAGTTATTCCACACTGTTCTGCTACTCCACAAACTACCACATTGGGCTCCCACAACCCCCCGTTGTTTCCGAAGAAACGACGAGGTTTGGACTATTGCCATTTCGCTCTCCGCTACTGAGGCAATCTCGCCCGCCTAGACTTATCGTCTAGACGAGACTGGTTTGATTTCTCTTCCTCACCCTACTTAGATGTTTCAGTTCGGGTGGTTCCCTCTACCGCGACTATATACCCTGCATGCTATGCAGGAAGTCTCGGAAATCCGAATTTCTAAATTCGAAATCCCAAACAAATTCCAATTATTTAAATTCCAAATTCAAAACAATTGACTAATCTTGTTTAGAATTTTGGTCATTAGAATTTTAATATTGTTTAGAATTTCGTGCTTCGTGCTTCGAACTTCCAACTTCATGCACAATATGCAAGGTATCTTTATCACGGAGTGACCAACTATGAAGTTGGCCGGGTTTCCCCATTCGGACACCGCCGGATCACAGGATCGTGGCTCCTACTCGGCGATTATCGCAGCCATGCGCGTCCTTCTTAGGTGACTTATACCAAGGCATCCACTGTCTGCGTTTATAAGACTTAACGTCTTGTGAGACTTGCGTCTCAGAAGACTTAACGTCTTGTGAAACTTACGTTTCAGAAGACACGTTTTACTTTGTTAAAAACAAAGTAAACCTACTTTTCTCTTCAGATGTTAAGGAGCAAATTTTTTACGGCGCAAAAAATTTGCGACGCACCCCTCCAAAATCGCGGCACAAGGCGTGAACGAATAGTTCCTAAAAGCCGAGTGCAAAGATTTGTGGGGAAGGAGCACTCCGATTATATCGGAGCAATCTCCAATCCCAAATTTGATTTTGTCTTTTGTTAAACTTCTATTATTTAGTAACTAGTGACTGGGAGCTCGCGAGAAATATCCACTCGCCAACCCCCATTCATTAATTACCAATCCTTCGATTTCACTCAGGACAAGTTTACTTCGCCGTAGCCCTTGCGTAGGCGGGTCACCATTTAGCAATCGCTAAACAATGTGGACCCGGGCGGACTCGAACCGCCTACCTCCTCATTGCAAATGAGGTGTTCAAACCTGCTAAACTTCGGGCCCCTATAGCTTTCCAGGTCAATATTTTAATCTGCAAACCCACCGCATCTTACCTCTCGCCTTTTCAGTATTATTCATACACGGCTCGAGGAGCGTTTGCTGTCGGGTCGTTTGGTATTTATAAAATGTTAAGGTAAACGAAAAAACCGGCTTTTAAAGCCGGTTACAAACATACTCTATTCCCTATAATTAAGTCCCAGTATATGGGCCAGAATTGGTTTTGGAAATTTGTTTTATTCTTCTCATTGAGTAACCGAACTCAAAAGCACTTAACTTTGTTAAGCATGGACAATTATATAAAGGGTTTGGCTTTAAGTCAATAATCTCTTCACCTAAACGTGTGGGCCTCCTACTTTTTTCGAGTGGGTCGTCTAGGATTCGAACCTAGGACCCCCAAATTATCAGTTTGGTGCTCTGCCACTGAGCTAACGACCCTCGAGAAACAAGCTATGCTTCCCCACTGAGCTACGAGCCCGAACAATTGAAGACAATCAATAATTTCTTCAAACTTCGCGAAAATCATGGGCTATAAAGCCACTAATTTTCAATATTATTCTGTATTGTATAAGTACTATTTTTGTATTATACAAGGTAGCGAAGCAGTGGCCAAGTTAAACTTGGTAAACACCAAGCTCAGCTTGGTGAACAAACCCTTCGATAAACTCAGTGTCCTGAGCAAAGTCGAAGGACTTTTCTCAAGGCCGACCTGCCTGTCGGCAGACAGGATGCCCAGAATGCCGCAGTTTATTATAAATCCAAGTTTGAAAACAATTTAAGATTAAATTAAAAAACAATTTGTCCCATAATATTGATTTTGCAGTCGTCTTAAAATATAATTGTCATTATCAACCATGACTGAACGCGTCAACCACAGTTTACCCAACACTCACCAATTCCCTCAAGTGGACATTAGTAAAAAAGCAGTAGGCGAAGGAATAAAAAAAGAACTTTGTATAGGCATTGGAGTAATGCTTGCAATGGGAGCAAGTTATGCCGTAGACTACACATTGAAAAATCCCGAAGAAACCCGGCAATTGATTAATCGCGTCTTTGAAATCCTAAAATAATTCTTCAATTTTCCCCCACTATCTTTTTGTTAATCTTGAACAAAACCCGTGTGTTTTGAACTTTGAGTTTAATAAGCAATTACAAAATAAAAAGGAACAGATGTCTGCCACCTCGCTGGTGTCAGCGAGGAAAGTCCTGTTTATATAGTATGAGCGAGGAAGACTCAACTTGAAAAACACTAGGGCGTCCTTCTTTCGTCAATTTCTTGGACGAGCAAGAAATTGACAATAAAATAAATTATTGAAGATTACATATCTTAGTTTTAGTGAATACTCGATATAAACATTGTCAACAAGTTTGTATCTTCGTATTCGCTTCATCCGAGGGTTAACCCCTTTGTACTCACGAATACTCGATATAAACATACAAATATATTGCTGTTATGACATCCTCCCTGTCCATAAGACAGGGTGCCTTCTAAAAGAGGATGACATATCAGGTTCAATTCATCCCCGTTTTGAAAAACGCGGTTTTCTCGAAACTGTTATAATGTCATTATGAATAATCTAACTACCCTGCTTTTAAAAATCCCAAGAAACACTCAAGTAACTCCCGAGGCTGCACAAACCTTTCTTTCGGCTCTGACCCAAATAAATGAAGTTTCTTCGATGCAAAGGCTTCTAGGTAAAAAAGCCATGGCCTTTGCACTTGAGATTGCACTGGTCAATCAGCAAATAATGTTTCTCATAACCTGCGATAAAGAGCTTGTGCCTTTTATCGAAACCCAAATTCAGTCCAACTACCCACTTGCATTGATTGAAAAGGTCGAAGACCCCCTTACTAAACTCGATTTTGATTTTATATCACTTAAGTTAAGCAAAGGAAATTACTACCCAATTGCCGTATCCGGAAGCTTTCAAGACATCGATCCTCTATCCTCGGTTCTCTCAGTTTTAGCAAAATCTAATCCGGATGAAGTGATAGTGATAAGCTGCGCTCTTGAGTCAACTGACGGCTCTTGGCAAGTAAAAGGAAGACTTTACGGCGAACAAGGAGCCAAGAATGAGAATGGTACATACTCCGCCCGTTCGGACGCAAATATTATTAACGAGAAAATTTCTTACCCGGGTTTCTGGACATCTATTAGAATTCTTGCCAACAATAAAAAGGCCCTTAGCGAGCTTGCCAATGCTTTCGGTGTTTTTACACGAGCCGATGGGAATAGTTTCTATTCAAAAAAAGCAGGTCGCTTAAATTTGAAAAAGGAGAAAAACGCAATCCTCACTCGAAACGTGACCGACAACCAAATATTAAATACTCCCGAGCTTGCAACAATATGGCACTTGCCTTCCGAGAAAGTAAAGATACCTTCTATTCTCTGGGGAACAAATGTATTATCCGAACCGCCGGCGAATCTGCCTACCGCAGCAAATCTCACTGATGAACAAAAGGGTAAGATCAACTTCTTTGCAAAAACACTTTTCAAAAACAAAGACACGATATTCGGAATAAAGAACGAAGACAGATATCGACATATCTGGACCGTCGGAAAAACGGGAACAGGTAAATCAACCATGATTGCCAATATGGCAATTGACGACCTGAAAAAAGGACGGGGCTTGGGAGTAATTGACCCCCACGGCGACCTGTGTGACGATATTCTCGACTACATACCAAGCAGCAGGATTAACGAAACAATATATTTCAACCCGGCCGACACGGACTTCCCCATTTCCTTAAACCCTCTTGAGGTTACCAACAGAGAGGAAGCGGAGCTTGTTGTGTCGGGACTCATGGCAGTCTTTACGAAGGTGTGGGCAAACGTTTGGTCGGCCCGTATGGAATATATCTTGAGAAACTCATTTTTAACACTGGCTGAAATTCCCAACTCGACACTTGCGGACGTATTAAAACTTCTATCGAGCCAGTCGTATAGAAACAAGGTCGTCTCTAAGATCTCCGACACTGCGTTAATCCACTTTTGGAAAGAAGAGTTTGATAAAATGCCGGAGAAGTTGCAGAAAGAAGCAATCTCTCCAATACAAAATAAGGTTGGACAGTTTGTTACCTCCCCTCTTATTAGGCGTATAATCGGAAAACCGAAAAGCTCAATTCAGATTGACGACATCATGAACGGAAAGAAATTCTTTCTTGCAAATCTTTCTCAAGGAAGGTTGGGCGAGGATAACTCGGCACTTTTGGGAGCAATGCTTATTACAAAATTCCAAATAGCCGCAATGAGACGAGTTGACACCCCCAAAGATGCTCGTGTTCCTTTCTATCTTTATATCGACGAGTTCCAAAACTTCGCCACCAGCTCGTTTATCAAAATTCTTTCCGAAGCAAGAAAATACAGACTGGCTCTTATACTTGCCAATCAATATATGGCACAAATCCCTGAAGAGGTGCAAAAAGCAATTCTTGGGAATGCCGGCTCGTTGGTTTCTTTCGGAATCGGGGCCGAGGATGCCCAGATAATAAATAAAGAATTCTCAGAGGTCTTTTCCGAGAATGATCTGGTCAACCTTCACAATTACCAAATAGCCATAAAGCTAATGGTAGACGGCCATACCACAAGACCCTTCCTTGCTCATACCCTACCCCTTCCCGTAAGCAAGAACCAAAACCGCGGCAAAGTAATTCAGGTTTCCCGCGAAAGGTGGGGAAAGAGGGTGGATAAATCAGCTTCAAGTTGAACTTGTGAAATTTCTTGTGAAAATACTACAGGATATTATTATACATTTCTTCTCCGCATCTTATAGCTTGCCTAGCCGTAGCTTTAGCGAAGGCTGGTAGCGGTACACTCTGGATAACAAATATAATCGAACACAATTTTTATCACCGGTACATTAGTTAGTATTTAGTATTCGGAATTAAGTATCAAGTATCTTGCATATCGAACTTCTCTTACCTATTCTCAATACATTATACTGTATTCTCACAAGCACATACTATTACTATTCCCCCCCTTTTTT
>Ga0209976_10000817_pt1 | contig 19160 bp, 16 predicted proteins | sample SumtaG_FD_182806 | JGI IMG/M metagenome (GOLD analysis project Ga0209976, IMG submission 182806) | Deep subsurface microbial communities from Indian Ocean to uncover new lineages of life (NeLLi) - Sumatra_00157 metaG (SPAdes) (version 2) | ecosystem: Environmental > Aquatic > Marine > Oceanic >...
TCAACCCATTCCTTCAGCATCTTTTTTGGGCTATCAAGCTTATGAATCATTTCCCCCAGGACGTAGCGGCGGAAGTCCCGGCAGCCCACCGACTACTGTTGGAAACATTCGATTACGTCCCCACCACCCTGGAAATGGAAGTCCGCCGACGGGGTTAGAAGGGAAACTAAACCTCCCCGAGGGAGCAGCATAGGTACGATCCGTTTAGCGTGCTTGTAATGCCATGTCCAGGAACCATGCAAAACTTCTTTCCACTGTCTTCAACCCGCTGTTGAACTCCACATATGCCTTTCTACTCCTTGTTGGTACTACCGATGTAGAGCTGGCTGTAAGACGCAAGCTGGCGATATTCTGTATCGCAATCCTGTTTTCCACCGTAGTTCCCATAGCTCACGTCGCCTGGTTGAAGCGGCGCGGTGCCGTAGAGTCCCTGGACGTGGATCAGCGGCAGCGACGATTATGGCCGCTGATAGTGGGAATACTGAGTTATGCCGCTGGTTATCGCATACTTGTCTGGATGCAGGCACCGCCGGTTGTGGTGGGCCTGATGTTCTGCTATGCCACCAATACTTTGCTGGTAACCATCATTACCCGCTGGTGGAAGGTCAGTGTCCACGCTACGGGGATAGCCGGGCCTGTGGTAGTGCTGATTTTCCGATTCGGCTGGCCGGCGGTTCCGCTGTATGCTCTGGTGCCCCTTGTCGCGCAGGCGCGGGTAGTTTTGGGAAAACACACTACCTGGCAGGTAGTGGTAGGGGCCTGCATCGGCACGTTTCTCACCGCTATCCAGCTGCACTACCTATTTCATATATAAATCGGCTGGATCAGCCCGTTAGTTGAATGAGGCTTGTCGCGGCCTCGTGGCGCGTGTAATTTCCATTGGGAGTTGATCCCGCAGGCGGGGCATGGCGCAGTCCGGTAGCGCGCTTCGTTCGGGACGAAGAGGTCGGGAGTTCAAATCTCCCTGCCCCGACAACAAGAAAGTGGCAGTAGGCAGTCTGACATGGTAGTTTTAGCATGGCCCGGTGGCAATCCCGCTGGGCCTTTCTAGCACCGACTGTTAAGCTGCTGGCTCACCGCCCGACTTTTCCCTTCGCCGAATCGCCCGGTATTAGGTAATTTAGCGGCGATCATTTTCGCTTTATTAATAACATTACAAGTTAATTATAGAGTTATCGACCAAGCATGATCCCTAAATACCCTTTAAAAGACGTCGAGGCCAAGTGGCAGGCCCGTTGGGAAGAGGCCGGCGCCCACCAGCCCGACATGGACCGTCCCCGGCGCAAGCTCTACAGCCTCACCATGTACAGCTACCCGTCGGGAGACCGGCTGCACATCGGCCACTGGTACAACTACGGCCCGGCCGATACCTGGACCCGCTTCAAGAAAATGCAGGGCTACGACACTTTTCATCCCCAGGGATTTGACGCCTTCGGCCTGCCTGCCGAGAACTACGCCATCAAGCATGGGGTGCATCCGGCTAAGAGCACCGCCGACAACATCGCCACCATGCTGCGGCAGCTGCGGCAGATCGGCGCCATGTACGACTGGTCCAACTACGTGGACACCAGCCATCCTGACTACTACAAGTGGACCCAGTGGATTTTCCTGAAGCTCTACGAGCAGGGCCTGGCGGTGCAGGAAGAAGCGCCGGTTAACTGGTGCCCCGGCTGCCGGACAGTGCTGGCCAATGAACAGGTTAAGGAAGGCGGCAACTGCGAGCGGTGCGGCACTACGGTTATCCAGAAAGAGCTCAAGCAGTGGTTCTTAAAAATCACCCGGTATGCTGAAGAATTACTTGAGGGACTGGACCGAATAGACTGGCCCGAGCGGACAAAGACCATGCAGCGCAACTGGATCGGTCGGTCGGAAGGTGCTGACATCGTCTTCAGGGTGGCCGGCGCGCCGGACAAGGAGATCACCGTCTTCACCACCCGCCCGGATACGGTATTCGGGGCCACCTATATGGTCCTGGCACCGGAACACCCGCTGGTCAATGAAATCACCACCGAGGATCGCCGCCGGGAGGTGGAAGCCTACCAGGCCCGCGCCCGGGCAATGACCGAGCTGGACCGCATCGCCCTGGGGCAGGAGAAAACGGGTGTATTTACCGGTGCTTACGCCGTCAATCCTTTCACCCGGGAGGACATCCCCATCTGGATCGCCGACTATGTGCTGATCAGCTACGGCACCGGGGCCATCATGGCCGTGCCGGGCAGCGACGAGCGGGACTTCGAGTTCGCCCATAAGTTTGACCTCAAGATCGTTGAGGTAGTATCACCGGACAGCAAACCACACGGAACAGATCAATGCTATGCAGGTGAAGGATTCGCTCTCAACTCCGGCGAACTCACGGGCCTGCCGACGGCCAAAGTTTTCGAGGGAGTGGTCAAGCGCCTGGAGAAGCTGGGGCAGGGGGGAGGCACAATCCAGTATCGCCTGCGGGACTGGCTTATCAGCCGTCAGCGCTACTGGGGCGCGCCCATACCAATCATTCACTGTGATAAATGCGGGGTGGTGCCTGTGCCTTACAAAGACCTGCCCGTACTGCTGCCGGGGGATATTGACCTGGCGGCGGCCAAGGGCAAGGACATATCACCGCTGGCGACGGTGGATAGTTTCGTGCACACCACCTGTCCCGACTGCGGCGGTACGGCGGCGCGGGATACCGATACCATGGATACCTTCGTGGACTCGTCCTGGTACTTCCTGCGATACGTGGATGCCGCTTACGCCGACGGTCCCTTTAACCCCGAGCGGGTGCAGAACTGGCTGCCGGTGGATATGTACATCGGCGGGGCGGAGCATGCCACCATGCACCTGCTCTATGCCCGCTTTATCGTCAAGGCCCTGCGGGACGCTGGCCTGCTCCACTTCGATGAGCCCTTCCTGAGCCTGAGGCACCAGGGAATCATCACCAATCAAGGGGCCAAGATGTCCAAACGCATGGGAAACGTGGTTTCGCCCGACGATTTCATCTCAAAGTACGGTTCAGATGTGTTCCGGTCCTACCTCATGTTCATGGGTCCCTACCACGAAGGCGGCGACTGGAACGACAGCGGTATCACCGGCCTGGCCCGTTTCCAAGAGCGGGTCTGGCGCCTGGCACAACTGCCCGAAAGCACAGAATCCAAACTCGGCCCTGACCTTCTCCGGCTGCTGCACGTAACCATCCGGGAAGTCACCAACGACCTGGAGGCGCTGCGCTTCAATACCGCCATCAGCCGGCTCATGGAACTGGCCAACGCCCTTTCCGGGAGTGAGAGCATAGATCGACAACTGCGCGACTGCTTCATCCTGCTGGTAGCGCCGTTCATGCCGCACTTGGCGGAGGAGCTGTGGGAGATGTCAGGTCATAACGGCAGCGTATTCGCCACCTCCTGGCCAGACTACGACCCGGAGCTTTGCCAGGCTGAGACCGTCACGATGGGTGTCACCATCAACGGGAAACGCAGGGGCGAGGTCGTAATCTCAAAAGATGCCGACGATGGCGCGGTATTGAAGGCGGCAAGAAAGGTTGAGGGGGTTCAGCGCCATTTATCGGGGAAGGAGGTTGTCAGGGAGATAGTGGTACCTGGCCGGGTGGTGAATTTTGTGGTGCGGTAATTAAGAGAGTTCCGAGTTTCTAGTTAATGCAATAATCAGATGCTGCGGGGTAGAGGACTTTGGTGCCGCGCGGCTATTTCTTTTCACGTAGGTAATTATACATAATATATATTATACGCAGCAATAAACACAGGGGACTTGCATTATCTTTCTTTTCCCTATGCTCTTTTCTTGCCGTTGTTAATGCATTTTCAAGACATTGCCTGAAGGTCTTCTTTAATCTCGCCCAAGTTCCCCATCGCAACCGCCATAGTATTGATATAGCTATGGTTCAATATCCATTTCAGGGCTGACCTGTATGATGGTTGATCCTCACCTTTAAAAGCATATGGGCCGCCCGAGCAGGTTTTCATTGCTATTATTCCAATATTATTCTTTTCCGCTTTATCCAGCTCATTTTCTAACGCCGGTTGATTCCAATCGCTATACAGGCCGCTACTCATATGCATATAAGAACCCTTGTGATTATATGGGACCATAACAACGTCATATGATTTATTCTTATTGGCTGCTTTGAGAAGTTCTACCTGATTTGAATGGGACGAAAAACCACACGCTCTTATCTGTCCCTTTTCCTTGGCATCGCGGAAAAATTCCAATACGGCCTCATGGTTGATCATATCAACTGAGTCTGCCTCATGAAACAGTAGCACGTCAATATAGTCGGTCTGAAGGGCCTTAAGGCTTTCAGCGAGCAATGATCGTGTCAGGTTTGTGATCCTGTCATATACCTCGGGTGTATCGAGGTTTTCACCTGTTCCCCGGAGTTTTATTTTTATTTTCGATTGAACGATCACCTCTTTACGCATTCCCTTAATTACCTTTCCAACCATCACTTCATTCTGGCCGTTAAAATAGGCTCTACCGGTATCGATGAAGTTTATCCCGGCTTTCAGTGCACTACGGAGCAGCATCGGTTCCATTGTCCGGGAGGCGCCGAAGGCAACCGGTGTTACCCTGATTCCAGTCCTGCCGAGCTGGCGGTATTCGGGAAAAGCCTGTTTTTCCCCGGCATGTGAATCAGATAGCCTGAACCGTTCCCCTGGGAAAAGGCCGAATGTCAGTAATCCTGCCGAGGCCTTACTCAGAAAACCTTTCCGGGAAATCAGTTTATCTTTATGGTCATCCATCTTATGCTTCCTCTTTGATCATTTGGAAAGAGATTCCCGCACCCATTCCATGTACGGCTCGTGCAGCACCTCTCCGTCCAGCTCCACGATTTCCGGCACTTCGTAGCTGTGGTGCTCTTCAAGTAATGCTTGAACTTCCGGCCCTTTTTCCTCTGTCGTTTTGATGATTAGCAGGATTTCACTTTCCACCTGCACTGCCTTGTCCCAATGGAATACCGAAGTCACGTTGGGAATCAGGTTCACGCAGGCGGCGGCTCGGCTCTCGACCAGTAGCCGGGCCAGATCTTGGGCCTGGAGCAGGTCGTCATGGGTGGAGAGAATGATTTTGATGGCGTTGCTGTACGGTTTCATGGGCTCAATGTAGCCGCAACCGGGCGTCAAGGCAAAAAAAATCGCTTCGGGAATGCAAATTTACTCGTAAGCTTATAATATTGAGTGTATCTTCTCCCCCACTTAACAATTAATTAATAATAATACAACAGGCAATACAACAATAGCATTCATATGAATACTTCATCACCTAACTATTTCCGCCTCCTCATACTAGGGGCAGCATTCTTTACATTGTCACTCGCACCGCCGCCCAAGCCATGGCCGGACAGGCCCATCATCATCAAGCTGGCGACCCTGGCACCCGTCGGTTCGCCTTGGTATGATGTACTCCTGGACGTTGTTCAGGATTGGCAGGAAGTTACCGACAACCGGGTACAGGTAAAGGTGTACCCGGGCGGTGTTGCTGGTGATGAAGGAGATCTTATTACCAAAATGAGACTTGATCACATCCAGGCAGCGGCTATGACGGCCACGGGAATCAGTGAAATTGATATGGGTATCTGGGGACTTTCTCTGCCACTTATGTTGCAGGACTATAATCAGCTGGACTGGCTGCGATCTCAGATCGAAGAGGAACTGGTCAGGCGACTTGACGAGGCCGGGTTTGTGGTACTTGCCTGGGCTGACGTGGGCTGGGTTTATTGGTTCAGCCGACAGCCCATTTATACCCCCGAGGACTTGCAGAAGCAACGCATATTCACCTGGTCCAGCGGGCCCAACGTTGAGGGGCTGTGGAAATCGGGGGGGTTCCATTCGGTGAGCATCGCCGCTACGGACGTCCTGCCGGCTCTGCAAACGGGACTTATCGATGCCTTGGGCACCACTCCATTGGTAGCCGCTACCTCTCAGTGGTTCGGGATTGCCAAGTATATGAACCCTGTTAAATGGTCGATCATGACGGGGGGAATAATCATCACCAAGCAGGCCTGGGAGCGGATACCGGCTGAATTGCGCCCCAAATTGAGGGCCACCTTCCGGCGTCACCAGGACCGGATCAAGAACGAAATCCGGTACATGGACGATGAAGCCATACGGGTGATGAAAGAGTATGGTCTCCAGGTGGTGGATCTTTCACCAGAGGAGCGGGAAAGCTGGTACAACTGGCTGGAACCCCACCTGTCCAAGCTGCGTGGGCTACTCACCGATACCACCATGTTCGACTGGGTGATGGAGCTGCGTAAAGATTTACCGCCGCCTACGCCGTCAGCGCCATGAGCCTTGAGAGTACTCACAGATAAAATAATCTCCGCTCCCCATAAACGACATATTGAGGCTGTCCGGGATGGCTCGATCACCGGAGCTACGGCCAATAGTTGCCAATCATAATCTGAACCGGTCGCGCTCAGTCAGGCAAAGTGATCGACATCACTCTTCCAGAATTTCCTCCGCTTTCTCGCGATAGGCATCCATGACATACGCAATCCCGGAAACCTGTGCTGCTTCCTCGGTCAGGGCCATAAGGTCGTCGCGGGAGAGTGTCGAGAGCCTGAAACTCCTACTCCCGGCCATCAACTGCTGCAGCCCCATTTTGATCTTCTGAGCGAAGGAGTAGATGCCTATTGCACCCAGGGGTATGTTTTTCACCTCATCACCGTACTTTTCCTTCAGCTCCTCATAGCAGGCGAAGATCTCTTCCACGTGGGATCCGTATTTAGAAACAGAGTTGGGCAAGTTGTCATCTTCCAACCACCTCCCGATGTTTTTCCCCACCATGCCTGGTATCATTAAGACCCTGCCCAGGCACACTGCCTTGACATACGGATTACCCATAGCTATGGCCTTGTATACCCCGTCCTCTGTGGAAAAACCGCCGGCCATGGCGAGGTCCGGAACCCGTATTCCCCTGCGGGTGAGTTTTTCGCAGAACTGGTAGGCCAGCGACTCAAGATAGAAGGTCGGGATACCCCACTCGTTCATCATGGGCCAGGGGCTCATTCCAGTGCCGCCGGGGGCACCATCTATGGTGATAAGGTCCAGCTTCGCCTCTGCGCCATAACGTAGCGCCATGGCCAGCTCCACTGCGGAATATGCCCCTGTCTTGAGCGTGATCCTCTTGAATCCAAGGCTGCGAAGGCGTTCTATTTCCTCAAGGAATGACTCCCGGTCCACGAAACCCAGCCGGGAATGACGCTCAAACGACTGGATTTCCCATTCCTCATATGCCCGCTGGACTTCAGGCAGGGTTGGATCAGGTAAGACGATATAGCCTCTTTTCTTAAGCTCAATAGCCCTTTCTATCTTCTTGACCTTTATCTCACCGCCGATACACTTTGCACCCTGCCCCCATTTGAGCTCGATGGTATCCAGATTATGCTTCTCCAGCACATATTCTGCTACGCCGAATCTCGTATCCTCAACGTTCATCTGAACGAGGATCTCGCCGTGACTACCGTGAAACCGTTTATAGGTCTCGATCCGGCGATCCATCTCCGGAGATTGTTTAACCTTGCCCTTTTTGTCCAGTTCAAGGTCAGGGTCAATACCACAGACATTTTCGCCACAAACTAATGTAATGCCTGAAATAGCAGCTCCCGTAGCGAAATGCTCCCAGTTTTTCCGGGCTATTTCGGTGGAACCCAGCGCGCCTGTGAAGATCGGCACCTGCATTTTGACCTTTTTATCCCATCCGTATTCTGTCTCGATATCGACTTCCGTGAAAATCGCTGTATCAGGACTAGCCTCAATTCCTTCCGGCAGGCCTTTGGCTCCAACGGCATAGCCTTGAATATTCAGATGGGAGTAATCCACAGGGTAATTTTTATCAGCACCGGCGGTAATATTCCCATAGCGCCTGGGATAAAGTACCTCACGGCCTCTGAAGGCCGCCAACCAGGCTTCACAACTCCCCCTGCAATCGTCAACGCATACCGCGCATAGCCCGGACATCGGTACAACATACCTGGAACGATTGGCTGATGCTGTTGCTTCGTTGGCATTTGGGCGTCTTAGATTAGCCATCATTTACTCCTCTTTTATTATGTTATTGCGTCTAGCAGATAAATAAAAATCTTCGCTGGTATTGCCCAAAATGGACATTATCCAAACCTGCAGCAGATGTTTTCCATGCGCAGCTGCATTATGGAAGAACAAGAAAAGGAATACGCCCACCTTCCCTTGTCGGGATAATAATATTCCCCTAAGGGGTTTCTACGGGAGAACCCGAAGATTCACTCTATACTAAAGCATAGGGTAGAAGATATCAGCAGGAGGCTTTATGGCTCCTTTGGACGTCGGAACGGCGGGATTTGAACCCGCGACCCCTTGACCCCCAGTCAAGTGCGCTACCGGGCTGCGCCACGTTCCGTATCGCAATTAATTTACACCAGCAAAAGCAGCGGCACAACTGCCGCGATCATTTCTGCCTGCTAATCAGCTCGATCAGGTCGGTAAGCGATTCCTGGACGTCCTTTAACGCCTTGCGGGCTAGCTCCTTCTCCCTGATTAAGCTGGCGGGAGACACAGACCTTCCGACGGACTGGCTGTTGGAGTGGTCATTTCTGAAATACTGTCGGGCTCCTTCAATGGTTAATCGCTCATCGTAAAGTAGCCGCTTGATTTCCAGGATGGTGTTGATATTTTCTTCGGTATACACCCGATTGCCGGCGCGGTTTTTCCCCGGCGATAGGTTGGGAAATTCCGTCTCCCAATAGCGCAGGACATACGACTTCAAGCCAGTGATTTCACTGACCTCGCCGATGGGATAATACAATTTCTTAACGTCCGGTGCCAAGAGCTGCCTCAATAGCTTAGAATTTAAAGTACTACTTTAAGTGTAAAGAGAAATTAACCTTGATGCAAGGAGTTTTTATGTCTTTTAGATAATCCTTATTTTTTATGGTGTGGGAAGAAATATGGGGCTGGCGGGTATTCCCCACCTGCATCTTATTGGAGTAGATCAGGGCATACCTGGCTGGTTCTTATGACGGCTATTTCAGCAGTATCAAGGGGTCCACGTACTCAAGGTCAAAGGCCTTCGCGACGCCCTTGTGAGTAATCTGACGCTTATAGGCATTCAATCCTTGGAGAAGTGCCGGATCGTCGAGCATGGCGTTCTCGGCTCCCCACTGGGCAATCTTTTCAACATAGGGATAAGTGGAATTAGTAAGGGCGCGCGTGGACGTATTGGGAACCGCCCCCGGCATGTTGGAGACGCAATAATGGATCACCCCGTCAACCACGAAGGTTGGATCTTCGTGCGTAGTGGGCCGGCAGGTCTCCACACAGCCACCCTGGTCCACCGCCACGTCAACGATTACCGAACCTGGCTGCATTAACTTGATCATGCTCCGGGTGACCAGCTTAGGCGCTTTGGCCCCCACTACCAGGACGGCGCCAATCAGCAGATCAGTCCGCGGGAGCAGCTCCCGCAGAGTAACCGGATCGGAATAGAGCGTGGTGACATTCCTGGGCATTATATCATCCAGATAGCGCAGCCGGTTAACGTTCACATCCATGATATAGACATTGGCTCTCATGCCGGCGGCGATTTTGGCGGCGTTGTGTCCCACCACTCCGGCACCAAGTATGGTGACGGTGGCTGGCTCAACTCCGGGAACGCCTCCAAGCAGCACACCCCGACCACCATGGCTTATCTCCAATATCTTGGCTCCCTCCTGGATGGCCATCCGACCCGCTACCTCGGACATGGGGATAAGCAGGGGCAGCTCGCCGCTGCTGGTCTGGACGGTTTCATAAGCTATGGCAGTGGCACCTGTATCACGGAAGCGCTCGGTAAGTTCGCGGTCAGCGGCAAAGTGGAAATAGGTGAACATCACCTGGTCTTCCTGCATCGTGTCCAGTTCCTGGGGCTGTGGTTCTTTTACCTTTACGATCAATTCCGATCGGCTGAACACTTCCTTGGAAGAAGTAATGATTTTCGCTCCTACGTTCTCATAGTCCCTGTCGAGAAGGCCGCATCCTACTCCACCGTCATGTTCGAGCAGGACGGTATGGCCCAGGTTAGTCAAATTCTCAACGCCAAAGGGAGTTATGGCAATTCGATTCTCCTGGGCTTTGATCTCCTTGGGTACTCCGATAATCATAAACGGCCACCTTCAGCTAGCTAGGAGTTACTGAAAAATGATATTATCTGCGAGGCCCTCCAGGTCTGCGGTTGGGACGGCCTCCGCCGCGATTAGCATTGCCTGAACGACGCGGTCTTCCTCGAGGACCGCCGTTTCCTGTGTGACGTTCCCTGCGAGGTGGCTCAGTCCAACCATCAGGTTTTTCCCGCAGGGCTTTCCGGCTGAAGTCCAGCCGCCCCAGATCGTCGATCTTTATCAGCTTTACATCAACTTCATCGCCGATTTTCAGAACGTCTTCCACTCTGTTGACCCGGTTCCAGTCCAGCTCGGAGATGTGGACCAGACCCTCCTTGCCAGGTGCGATTTCCACAAAAGCTCCAAAATCCATAATCCGTCGAACCGTGCCATGGTAAGTTGAACCTACCTCGGGGTCGCTGATGATCAACTGCACCATCCGGACAGCATCGTCAAGGTTGTCCTCACTGGTACCACTGATGACAACGGTGCCGTCGTCATCAACATCGACGTTACAGCCCGTATCCCTGGTAATGGCTTTGACCACCCGACCACCGGGGCCGATGAGCGCTCCGATCTTGTCGGGGTCCATAGTGAGGAAGTGAATCCGGGGGGCATACTCGCTGATTTCGGGACGGGGCGCATCCAGAACCTCCATCATCCGGTCCAGGATATACTGTCGGCCTTTGCAGGCCTGCTCCAGCGCTTCCCGCATGATATCAACGGAAATTCCTTCACTTTTCAGGTCCATCTGAATGGAGTTAATCCCTTCGCGGGTACCGGCTACCTTGAAATCCATATCCCCCAGGTGATCTTCAGTGCCCAGGATATCTGACAGGATAATATAGCGATCAGACTCCATGATAAGTCCCATAGCGATACCGGCTACGGGTGCCTTGATAGGTGCTCCGGCGTCCATCAGGGCCATACATGAAGCACAAACAGTTGCCATGGACGAGCTGCCGTTGGACTCCAGGATTTCCGACACGATGCGGATCGTGTAGGGGAAGTCCTCAAAGTTGGGCATGACTTTCTGCAGTGCCCGCTCAGACAGGTTGCCATGGCCGATCTCCCGGCGGGAGGTCCCACGCATTGGTTTTACCTCGCCTACGGAAAAAGGCGGGAAATTGTAATGGAGCATGTGGTTCTTGTAGTAGGACCCCTCGATATCGTCGATAAGCTGTTCGTCTTTCTTGGAACCCAGGGTAGCAACGGCCAGCGCCTGGGTTTCACCCCGGGTGAACAGGGCGGAGCCGTGAGTGCGGGGCAGCACCTGGGTTTCGACGGTGATGGTACGGATTTCATCGGGCTTGCGGCCATCGGCACGGACCCCGTCAAGGGTTTTCAGCCGCAGGTCTTCGCGAATAAGCTCCGCGATACGCTTGGCGATGACCTTCTCCTGCTCCGGGAACTGCTCCGCCAGCTGTTCTTGCACCTCCGCTTTGAAGGCATCAATATCTCCATACCGGTTCTGCTTGTCCTTCGGGCTATTCAGGTCGTTCAGACGGGGCTGTACCAGAGCGTCGACCGCCTGTTGGAGCTCTTCATCAACCTCGGGGGGTGTGAATTCCCGTTTCGATTTTCCAACTGCGGCCACTAACTCTTCCTGCAGCTCGATGATATCTCTGATAGCCTCCTGGGCATACTGCAGGGCGGTTACCAGCTCCGACTCACTAATCTGGTCGGATTCCCCCTCAACCATAATGATATTGTTCTTCTTGCCCACCACCACGATGTCCATGGAACTGGACTCGAGGTCAGTATTTGTCGGGTTCAGAACAACCTTGCCGTCAATCCAACCAACCCGCACGCTCGCTACCGGACCGTTCCAGGGGATATCAGAGATACTCATGGCCGTCGAGGCCCCGATGATCCCCAGGATATCCGGGGCGTTTTCAGTATCGGCGGAGAGAACATTGATGATTATCTGGGTCTCGCTCTGGAAACCGTCCGGGAAAAGGGGACGTATGGGCCGGTCAGTCAGTCTTGCTCCCAGCACCTCTTTCTCGGAAGGACGTCCTTCCCGTTTGAAAAACCCGCCGGGAATCCGGCCGGCAGCGTAGGTCTTTTCGCGGTATTCAACAGACAGAGGGAAGAATCCCCGGTCAGGTGCCGTCTCTCTGGAGGCAACCGCGGTTACCAGGGCAACTGTATCGGCATACCGCACAACTACAGCGCCATCGGCCTGTTTGGCCATGCGGCCGGTTTCTAGACTGAGTGTCCTGCCGGCTAACTCTATTTCTTTTTTAATCATGATATTTATTCTCTTATTCCTCTCATTCTGTATTGATTATTCTACTGCAATCAGCGACGTAAACCGAGTCCTTGGATCAACTTTGAATAGCTCTCCAAATTGGTCCGCCTCAGGTATTTCAACAGTCGCCTCCGGGCGCTAACCATCATGGTAAGTCCCCGACGGCTATGGTGGTCTTTCTTGTGGTTTTGCGCATGCTCCGTCAGTCCCCGAATCTGCTCACTCAACAGTGCTATTTGTACTTCGGGTGAACCGGTATCAGACGCATCCTTGCCAAATTTCTTGACGATCTCTTCTTTCTTTTCACGAGACAGCGGCATGTACAGGTTTTCCTCCTTGATGTTGATTGATCCATTCCAGTGAAGTATGTCTATCGCGTTCCAGCTGGATCCGGAGCTCGGCCGCATTGCTGAACTTCTGTTCATCGCGAAGGCGGTGATGAAACCGGAATGCCAGGGATCGGTCATACAGGTTATTCTCCGGCAGATCGAAGAAATGGGCTTCGATGCTCAAAGTCTTTCCGTTAAACGTTGGCCTGCAACCTACGTTGCACATGCCAAAGATCGTCTGACCATGAAAATCGGCGGAAATGATATACACGCCCGCTTTTGGAATGAGCTGGGCAGGTTCGTCCGGGGTAAGGTTGGCCGTGGGATAGTCCAGCTCCCGGCCCCGCCCGGTCCCAGGTGTAACCTTGCCGGGGATTTCATAAGGCCAGCCTAATAGCTGTTCCGCTTCCGCGCAATGTCCTTCCCGTAACAACCGCCTGATGTTCGCACTGCTGACCGTTACACCGGAATCACCCACGGCTTGCACTACGTCAACTTCATAACCATAAGTCCGGGCATGCTTCCTCAAGAACAGGGCATCTCCCTGCCGCTGGTTTCCGTAATGGTGATCATATCCCACGATGATATGGGATGGACGGAAGCGTTCCACGATAATCTTTTCCAGGAATTCGCCAGCGGTGATGCGACTGAATTCCATATCAAACCTCAGTACCAGGGTCAGATCCACACCCGCCTTCTCCAGAAGGGTGAGCTTCCTGTCCAGGGTGGCGATCAGTTCCAACCTGGGTGTGCCGGGCGATGCCAGAACGTGTTGAGGATGTGGATCAAAGGTAATGACCACGGCTGGAACAACCCTGCTCCGGGATCGTTTCACCAGGCTGCCAATCACAGCCAGGTGCCCTTGGTGCAGACCGTCAAAGGTGCCGACAGTCAGAACGGAATCAGCAATCGGCGGGAGGTCGTCTAGGCGGCGATAGGTGTCCATGAACTCAACTGTTCCATCCTGATGGCATCTGCCTGCCTGTAAGGACCTACTCGCGTGCGTGTCAGCGCAGTCAGATAGCCTACCGTTTTAAGTGCCCGCGCAAGATCAGCCGCCAGGGTGCGGATATAGGTGCCTTTCCCGCAGGTTACCTTTAGTTCCAATTCATCGGGAGGGCACCATGCCACCAGGTCAATGCCGTAAACGCGTACCTTGCGTGAATTTCTGGGCACCGTTTTTCCGGCCCGCGCCAGCTGGTAGAGTCGGGTTCCGTTTACCTTCAAGGCCGAATACATGGGCGGCACCTGCTCGATAGTTCCCACAAACCGGTCAAGGATCTCCACAATATCACTGCGCGACAAGGCCGGCACTGGAGCCGTATTGGTCACAACGCCAGACGGATCGAGGGTGTCAGTGGTTGCGCCCAGTTTTACTCTTGATAGGTACTCCTTATCCAGATCCATCAGCTGGGAGACGCGCTTGGTAGCTTTACCCAGGCAGAGCACCAGTACCCCTTCGGCAAAAGGGTCCAGAGTGCCGGTATGCCCCACCTTTCGGACCTTGGTCACCGACCGGACTTTCCTGACAACGTCGAAAGAGGTCCACTCGACAGGTTTCCAGAAGGGCTGAACGAGATCAATCATTGTTCAGCATCAGTTCCGTCACGGTGGATATTCTCGATAATAGCCTGAATCCTGGAGGAGTATTCTACCGATTCGTCAAGGTAAAAACGCAGCTCGGGCACATATTTAGCCCGCAGTTTATTCCCCAGGTGATACCGGATCTCCTTTCTATGGCGAAGCAGCTCTCCAAGGACCTTCTCCTTGGGGGCACTGGGATTTAAAAAACTAAGGTAAACCTTCGCAATGCGCAGGTCCCTGGTAATGTCCACGTGGGTGACAGTGAGCAGACCGGCCGAGAGTACCCGGATTCTGGTGAGAAACACTTTGCCCAGGATTCGTTGAACTTCCTCGGCAACTCGGAGTGACCGTGGAATAGTAGTGCGATGAGAATCAGGCAAGGGTCCGTTTCACTTCCTTCACTTCAAAGATTTCCAGGATATCACCTTCGGCGAAATCCGAGAATCCTTCAATGCCAATACCACACTCATAGCCCTCTTGCACTTCCTTCACGTCATCCTTGAAACGCCTAAGAGAAGTCAACTTGCCCTCATGCAGGAGCTCTCCGTCACGCTTAACTCTGAGCATTGTATTCCGTATGGCCTTGCCATCTTTCATATAGCAGCCGGCAATAGTGCCCATGCTGGGTATAGTGAAAGTTGCACGGACTTCCGCCACGCCCAGCGGGGACTCCACTTTTTCGGGTTCGAGGAGACCCTCGAGAGCGAGCTTCACCTCATCCACCGCATTATAGATGACATCATAATTGCGGATTTCCACGTTGTCTTTCTTGGCAAGTACTTTCGCGCCGGAGGATGTATCCACCCTGAAGGCAATAATCACGGCATTGGAAGCCAGGGCCAGGAGCACATCGTTCTCGCTAATCATGCCCACACCGCGGTGGATGACATCAACGGCGACTTCCTCAGTTGAGAGTTCATGGAGGGTATCCGAGAGAGCTTCCAGCGAGCCGTCTACATCGGCCTTGATAAGTATGGAAAGCTGCTTGACTTCGCCCTCGCGAATCTGCTGGGAAATTTCATCCAGTGTCCTGACGCTTTTCCGGCGGTATTCTATTTCGCGCCGCACCCGGGATCGCTCGGCACTGATGCGCTTGGCCTCACGTTCGTCTTCGAAAATGATGAACCTGTCGCCAGCCTGGGGAACGGTCTCGAAACCCTGTATCTGTACCGGATCGGAAGGATAAGCTACTTTCACCCTGATTCCGCGTTCATTCTGCATAGCCCGCACATGGCTAATCTGGCTGCCGCACAGGAAAGTGTCTCCCGGCCTCAGGGTGCCTTTCTGCACCAGGACCGTTGCTACCGGACCAAGGCCCTTATCGAGCCGGGATTCAATGATGGTGCCAACCGCAGGGGCATCCTTTACTGCTTGAAGGTCCAGGATTTCCGCTTCCAGCAGGATTTTATCCAGGAGATCCTGAACGCCGTCGCCACGCTTGGCGGAAATCTCGGCGCTCTGGATTTTGCCGCCCCAGTCCTCAACCAGAACTTCATGCTCGGACAATTCACGCTTAACCCGCTCCGGATCGGCTTCGGGTTTATCCATCTTGTTAATCGCCACGACAATATGAACTCCGGCGGCCTTGGCATGGTTGATTGCCTCTATCGTCTGGGGCATAACGGCATCGTCAGCAGCCACGACCAGGACGACAATATCGGTAATCTGTGCCCCCCGCGACCGCATGGCAGTAAAAGCCTCGTGACCGGGCGTGTCGAGGAAAGTGATCCTCTGGCCTTTGGGCAAGGTCACTTCATAAGCCCCAATGTGCTGGGTGATGCCGCCCGACTCGCCCCCCACCACGTTGGTGGAGCGGATGTAGTCCAGAAGGGAGGTCTTGCCGTGATCCACATGACCCATTACTGTTACTATCGGCGGCCGGGAAACCCGCTGCTCGGTGTCATCGGTATCTACGGCCAAGTCCTGGAGAACGGTCTCATCGTCGAGAACATCCTCTTCCTCAATACCGAAGCCGAATTCCTCGGCCAGTACTAAGAGAGTCTCCAGATCAAGGCGCTGGTTGATGGTGGCCATAATGCCCAGCTGCATGCAGCTGCTGATGACATCCCTGGAGTTCACGTCCATGGCCGCTGCCAGCTCACTGACAGACATGAATTTGTGGATCTTGATTTTAGGCCGCTGCTCGACGGGTACTGCCGCTGCTTCATCCACAACCTTCTCCCGGCGCGGGATCTTGCGTCTCCGTTCCCTGGTGGACATACTGGCCAACGTTTGCCGAAGGGTCTGTTCGATAGATTTGGCCTTGGCATCAGTTACTTCCCGTTTATCTCTTGCGGCAGCCGGCCTCTTCCGTCCCTGGGCGATTTTGCCTTCGATCTCCCGAATATCGATACGTTTCAGCTTGGTCTTAGCGGGTGCCGGGGCTTTTTTGTCGGTTTTCCGGAGTTTCTTCTCCTTATCAACCGGAGTGGCCGCAGCTGCAGCAGCTGCCTTTTCGCGTTCCTCTTCAGTAGTCTTGGCTTCCTCTTTCTGGCGCTTCAGTTCTTCAAGGGCCAGCTGTTTGTTGATCTCCTCTTCCTTTTTGCGTTGGACCTCTTCTTCACGCCGCTGCTTTTCGGCCTCTTCCCGGGCCAGCCTGGCGCGCTCCGCCTCATCGACTTCAATCTTCCGCTGCTCATCAATGGACAGGATACGATCAAAACGGCCCTTGGTGCTGGTGGCCCTGCGTCGAGTGCGCGCTGCATCCCGGCGGGCCATCTCCTTGCGGTGCCGGTCAACAATAACTTTTTCCTTGGCGAATTCACCGAGTATACGCTCATAGACATCCGGCTCTATTGGTGACATATGGCTGGTGACTTTAATTCCATCCCGCTCCAGGAAGTTTATTATCTCTGTATGAGAGATATTGAGCTCCTTGGCGACCTGGAAAATGCGGGGCTTCTTAATTACCTGTTCAGTCATAACTTGGAAATGATTCTTACTCCTGCCGGTTCCCTCTATCCAACAACTTCCTCATCGCCATCGGCCGCGGGAACCTGCGCATCTTCTTCCACCACCTCCCCGTCGCCGACATCTGTCAGTGCCGACACCGCCTGGGAGATAATCGTATGGACTTTTTCATAGGTTTTAGGCCCAAATCCCTTCAGCGCAAGAATATCATCTGCGGTACTCTCAAGAAATTCGCTGGCGGTATGAACGTCGGCTTGGGCCAGCACCTCCACTTGATTTATACTTAGTCCTGCCAGTTCATCCAGATAAATGGTGCGAACCTTCGGCCCTTCGTACTCGGATTGCTTGACCGCGTCGATAGTATAGCCGGTTACCTTGGAAGCCAGGATGATATTCTGGCCGTTCCTGCCGATGGCCGTGGGCAATTCCTCGTCACTGAAAACTGCCATGATATAGGGACGGTCTTCCATGATTAGCAGGTTTACCGGCTTGGCAGGAGATAGAGACCTGGAGACCAGGATCTCCGGCTGATCGCTCCAGTTGATAATGTCGATTTTTTCACCGCTCAGTTCCCGTACGATGGACTGGATGCGACTCCCGCGCATGCCTACACAAGCCCCAACAGCGTCAATGCGTCTATCGTGTGAAAAGACAATAATCTTACTGCGATCCCCCGGGGCACGTGCCACGTTCTTAATCTCGATGATCCCATCCTCGATCTCGGGAACCTCCATCTCGAACAGGCGGATCAGGAAATCGTTGTCCGCCCGCGAAACAATGATATCGGGACCCTTGGGTGTCAAATCAACCGATTTTATCAGGGCTCGAATAGTGCCACCCCGGCGGTAGCGTTCACTGGGAATCTGCTCCAACTTGGGCAGCCGGAGCTCCACCCTGTCAATATTGATGTAGACATTGTCGCGTCGAACCTGGTGAATGTCGCCGGTGGCAATGGTTCCCACCAGCTGGATAAATTCATCGTAAACCGATTGCTTTTCAATTTCTCTGATCTTCTGGCTGAGGAACTGTTTGGCTGTAGAAATTAATCGGCGACCGAAGTTGGTAGGATCAATGATCTCAATAAAAGGATCCCCCTCTTCTAGATCGGGCTCAACTTTGCGGGCGTCATCAAGGCTGATTTCAATCACCGGGTTGTTCACTTCCTGCACCACCGTTTTTTCCTGATAGATCTCTATCGTTCCCTTGTCCATGTTAACGATAACGCTGAAATTGGTATACTCTTCACCATATTTCCTCTGGATGAGGACCATGAAAAGCTCTTCTATGATGGTGCCCAGATGGGCCCGGTCGATATTCTTCTCCCGGGCGATAGCAGAAAACGATTCAATGATTTCTCGATGGATCAAAAATGGCTCTCCTTGGTTACCAGTTTAATTGAACAACAGACTGCTGGATACGCTCCCAGGCAATCTCTTTTTCCGCTTCAGCCAGCTTCAGGACAATTCCTTGTTGACTGGTTCGGAGCAGCTCCCCTTCAATACTTATTCTACTCTCATCCGATCCCGCTGGATCACTGAGTTGGACAGTCAGCCGACGTCCCACGTGCCGGGGATACTGCCAGGGCTCCTTCAACCCTGATATAATCCCGGGCGAGGTTACTTCCAGTCGAAAATCGGCCGTGCCAATCTGGCCAGCAATGTCGGCATCATTGCGCAGCAGTCGTGATATGCCGGCGATCTCATCAATGGTGATACCCGTCGGTGTATCTACCACCACCTTTACCTGGGGCTGCCGGCCACTATCACTCACCGATGCTGCCAGAATATGAACATCGGGTCCCAGGGACCGCTCTGACAGATAATTATAGAGATCAGTCATTTACTGATGCCACAATACAAAGAAAGTGGGTCGCCCGACCCACTTTCCAATTAGAAAGTTACACGTTTGACACTCGGTCAGCAAGGAGTTATACGGCCCCCTCCTATCCTGAGAGAGCTTTGGCAGATGCCACCAG
>Ga0209976_10000822_pt1 | contig 19077 bp, 15 predicted proteins | sample SumtaG_FD_182806 | JGI IMG/M metagenome (GOLD analysis project Ga0209976, IMG submission 182806) | Deep subsurface microbial communities from Indian Ocean to uncover new lineages of life (NeLLi) - Sumatra_00157 metaG (SPAdes) (version 2) | ecosystem: Environmental > Aquatic > Marine > Oceanic >...
AGGTGGCGCAGGCCGAAATAAGACGTTAGGACAAGGTGCGTTCGCCAAGCTTAGGCTTTCTATCCCACCCATAATGGAACAGCGCAAAATTGCCAAAATACTATTAACATGGGATAAAGCAATTAGTGCTACCCAAGCGCTCATCGATACCAGCAAACAGCAGAAAAAAGCACTAATGCAACAACTTCTCACTGGAGGAAAACGCCTTCCAGGTTTTAGCGGAGAGTGGAAAGTTTGGTGCCTTAATGACATTGCAACCATTATTGTAAGTCCCGTAGATAAGAAGACAGTTAAAGGAGAAATACCCATCAAGTTGTGTAACTACACTGATGTTTATTATAACACTGTAATTACTTGTGGTTTGCATTTTATGGAAGCTTCCGCAAAGCAAACTGAGATTGATAAATATTCTCTCAAGATCGGAGATGTTGTTATTACAAAAGATTCAGAAACGCCTGGTGATATAGCAGTTCCTGCGTTCGTCAGTGAAATTTTGAACGGTGTTGTGTGTGGGTATCATCTTGCGATAATTCGGCCCAAGAGGAATCTTGCTGATGGTGCTTATCTAAATAAATTGATTTCAATGCCTAAGATCCGGTATTATTTTTTTACTTTGGCAACAGGTGCTACCAGGTTTGGACTTTCAATCGGAGGCATTAAAAAAGCCTGCTTTTATTTGCCACCACTGGAAGAACAACAAAAAATAGCTTCAGTTCTATCAGCTGCTGATAAAGAAATCGAAAATTTTCAACAAAAGTTTGGTTACCTGAAGCAAGAAAAAAAAGCACTAATGCAACAACTCTTAACTGGCAAACGGCGTGTCAAAATTGATGAAGGCGATATGTCGCAAAAGGAGGGTAGTTGTGCCTGATATTATTTCATTTAAAGATGCCATTTCTGATTCAGAGCAATACTCAAAACGACACCTCTTACTAGGCAACGGATTTAGTATTAGTTGTCGTGCAGATATATTTCATTATGCATCGCTTTTTGGCGAGGCTGATTTTACAGCATTTCCGGAAGCAAAAGAAATATTTCAAGTTTTAGATACACAAGATTTTGAAGTAGTTATCAAAGCGCTTGAGAATGGAGCAAAAATATTTCCAATTTATGCGCCCAATGATTCAAAAAATTTCCAAACAATGAGAAATCATGCAGTAGCTCTTAAGGAGATATTAGTTACCACTGTTGCAGGACATCATCCGCCAAATCCGAATGCAATTAAAGATCATGAGTTTTGGGCGTGTCGTAAATTTTTAGACCATTTTTTGTCGTCCAAGAAAGGTGGGCATGTTTTTAGCTTGAACTACGATTTGCTTCTGTATTGGACATTGATGCATAATGATAATCCTGTTGATGATATGGTAGAGCTCAAGAAAAATGATGGTTTTGGGAATGACGAGGATGATCCTGATGCTGATTATGTTGTTTGGCAAGGAGAAACCGCCGCAAATACGGCTAATATTCATTTTCTTCACGGAGCACTTCACATTTTTGATTCAGGATCTGAAATTAAAAAATACACATGGATTCGCAAGGGCGAGTCTTTAGTCGATCAGGCACGTACTGCAATAGAGAAGAACTTGTTTCCGCTCTTCGTTGCGGAAGGAACGAGCACACAGAAGAAAAACAAAATTCGCCATAATGCCTATCTTTACCAAGGTCTTAAGGTTCTGACGAAAAATGCGCAGGAAAAAAACCATTGCTTTTTCATATATGGTCATTCTTTAGCGGAGAATGATGATCATATTTTTAAACGCTTTGGAAAGGGTCGGTTTAGAAAATTGTATGTAGGTATTTACGGTGATCCCACAATCCCAGGAAACAAAATAATTATTGCACGAGCCAATAAAATTGCAGCGCTCAGGAATGAAAAACATCAACTTGAGGTTACCTTCTTTGATTCTTCATCTGCCAATGTTTGGGGAGTAAAAGGATGACCATGCTTCCCAAATTCCAAGAAGAATATAGTGCGAAGATTCCGGCTTTAATACTGCTACATAATCTTGGTTGGGAGTTTATGTCACCGAATCAAGCTTTATCTGCTCGTAATGGCAAAACCAATGAAGTAGTTTTACGAGAAATTCTGAGGGATGAGCTTCGCAAGCGCTGCTTTACTTGTGCAGGGAAAGACAGAGCTTTTTCAGAAAGCACTATTGATCATGTTGTCTCGACACTTTGCTCGCCACCATTAAACGAAGGACTGAATGTCGCTAATGAAAAAATCTATAACCACCTTCTCTATGGCATATCCGTTAGAGAATTTGTAGATGGGAAAAAAATCAATCCAACCCTTCAGATTATAGACTGGAATAATATTGAGAATAACAGATTTATTTTTACTGAGGAATTCACTGTGCAAAGAATAGGCGGAGTGGATAACCGCCGGCCTGATATAATTTGCTTTGTGAATGGTTTGCCTTTAGTTGTGATCGAGGCAAAGCGCCCAGATGCTTATGTTAAGAAAGGTCCTACCATTGAGGAAGGTATTTCCCAGAATATTCGTAATCAGCGCAATGATGAAATTCCTCATCTGTTTGCTTATGCGCAGTTATTGTTTTCGATCAACGGTGTTGATGGTCGTTATGGGACACAAGGAACCCCGTCAAAATTCTGGGCTCCATGGCGGGAAGAGGACATCATCGAAGTTGAGTTATATAGAAAAAAAAATAAGGTTTTAGATGCTGAGGCAAAAGCCATTTTGTTTTCTCATAGACCACAAAAAGATAGAAAGTGGTATGAAGGTTTAATTGCCGCAGGGGAGCTTGCTGTTACCGATCAAGATAGGCTTTTGGTTAGTTTGCTGTCTCCTGACCGATTACTGGAAGTGGTTCGATTTTATGTTTTATTTGATAAAAAAATTGGCAAAGTTGTCGCCAGGCATCAACAGTTTTTTAGCATTAAACGTTTGATGGAGCGCATCAATATCAAAGACAAAGATGGTGCACGGCAAGGCGGTGTGATCTGGCACACGACCGGTTCTGGTAAATCTCTTACTATGGTTTTCTTGTCAAAAGCTCTGATTCTTCATGAATCCTTAAAGCAATGCCGTTTTATTGTTGTAACTGATCGTGTCGATTTGGAAACTCAACTAAGTAGAACATTCAGCGATAGTGGTGAGCTTGCCAGCAGAAAGGATAAAGAGGCATCCATCGCTATATCAGGTAAACGGCTAGCTGAAGAAATATCGCAAGGGACAAAACGAATTCTCTTTTCTATTATTAACAAATTTGCGATTGTCGCCAAAATGCCGGAATGTTACAACAACAGCTCTGACATTATCGTTTTGGTTGACGAAGGACATCGCTCACAAGGCGGAGAAAATTATGTGAGAATGCGTCATGCGTTGCCGAATGCGGCATTTATTGCATTCACGGGCACACCACTTTTGAAAAACGACAAAACTACCAATAAATTTGGCCCCATCGTTCACGCTTATACCATGCAAAGAGCCGTTGAGGATAAAACCGTCTCACCATTATTGTATGAAGAGCGGATTCCTGATCTTGACGTGAATAGCAGAGCGATTGATAATTGGTTTGATCGTATAACAGAAGCTCTAACCGAAGGTCAAAAAACAGATCTAAAAAAGAAATTTGCCAAGAAAGGTCATATCTATAATAGTGAAGACCGCATTCGCTTAATTGCTTATGACATAGCAAACCATTTCTCGAAAAACATTGATGATGGTCTTAAGGGTCAAATTGCCTGTGAGAGTAAGCTATCTGCTATTAAGTATAAACAGTTCCTTGATGAGCTGGGTTTGTTTGAGTCTGCGGTTGTCATGTCGGCGCCAGATACCAGAGAAGGCAATAAAGACGTTGATGAGTCAACTATTCCTTTAGTTACGAAATGGTGGAAAGATAACGTTGGCTCTCAGGATGAAAAGACTTATACAAAAAATATAGTTAAATTGTTTAAGGAAGATGATGATCTCAAGATATTAATAGTCATCGATAAATTACTCACTGGTTTTGATGAACCCAAAAATGCAGTTCTTTATATTGATAAGCCATTAAAAGAACATAACCTTATTCAAGCCATAGCGCGGGTTAATAGATTGCACCCTAAAAAGAAATTTGGTCTTTTGATTGATTATCGTGGTATTTTGGCTGAATTAGATACCGCGATTGCTAAGTATCAGGACTTGGCAAGCCGTACGCAAGGTGGTTTTGATATCGATGATCTCCAAGGTCTCTATCATCAAATGAGTACGGAATATAAGAAATTGCCATGGTTGTACAAGGATTTATGGGCGATATTCAAGAATGTTAAAAACAAAGGAGATATCGAGCAGCTTAGACAGATAATTATTCCAAGATTACAGGAAAAAGATGGCGAAATGGTCGATATGAATCTGAAAATTCGCGAAGATTTTTATGATTGCTTGAGTACATTTGCGACTTGCCTCAAAGTTGCCTTGCAGTCAGCAGGGTTTTACGAAGATAAAAGTTTTAGCGAATTTGACAGGAAACATTATAAAGAAACAGTTAAACAACTCAGCGCTCTTCGTCAACTTGCCAAGACTGATGCAGGTGAGGCGGTTGATTATGATGAATATGCAGACCAGGTCAAAAAGCTGATAGATAAGCACGTTGTTGGTGTTGAAGTAAAAGAACCTGCTGGTGTTTACGAAGTTGGGAAAATGGGTAAGAAAATAGATCCACAAGATTGGTCTGAGGAAAAGACTAGAAACGAAACGGATATCATCAAAACCAGAGTGACTCGCATGATTGAACAAAGCTTACGGGTTGATCCTTATGCACAGGAATTTTTTTCTAAACTACTAAAGCAGGTTATTGAAGAGGCTAAAGCGCAGTTTAATCATCCTTTTAAGCAATATATGCTGTTTAAGGAGTTCGAAGAAAAGGTTCAAGAACGCAAGGTTGATGATCTGCCTGATTACTTCACAGATAACAAGCATGCCCAGGCTTTTTATGGTTTATTGAAAATGCATATTGGCGCAAGTATCGCTATTATAGACAATGACACGTCAACCAGATGGGTTAAGCTATCATTCAAGATTGATGCTGTTGTTACAAGTGCAATTGCAGAACACTCCATAAATCCACAAAACATTGAAGCAGAGATCCGAAAAAATTTACTCCCAATGATATTTTCGGAATGTAAAAGGGTAGGATCAGGGGTTACCCAGGCCAAAACGATGATCGAAAGGATAGGCGAAGTTGTAAGAGAGGGGCTGAATAACACATGAATAATCGCATAAAACATCAAAATGCTTCTATCTGTTATGGCGATTTTCCGATTAATTTCCTTATTGAGCCAAGGGCAACTGATACCGAGAAAGTATTAATAAAAGTCTATTCAGATTGCCGCGTGGTGGCACTTGCCTCGCCGAAGGTCTCTTATAAGGAAATTATAAATGCTGTAAAAAAACGTGCACGATGGGTTTGCCGGCAAATTTGCTATTTTGAAAGTCAGCGAGAGAATATTCTTCCGCGACATTATGTTAGTGGGGAAAGTCATTTTTACTTGGGTCGCCGTCATTTTCTAAAGGTAAGGGAAGAAGAAAAATGTGAATCGGAGGTTAAACTTTTGCACGGTGTTTTGGAGGTTAGAGTACGATTAGGCAACCCTAAAAAAATAAAATTATTACTCATGAACTGGTACAAGCAGAGAGCTATGGAGATTTTCGACCGTAGACTTAACTACGTTATATCTCGAACTCTATGGGTGAAGGAAAAACCTCCCATACGATTGCTATCAATGCAAACACAATGGGGTAGTTGCTCGCCAAAAGGGATGCTAACCCTTAATCCACATTTGGTAAAAGCTCCAAGAGATTGTATTGATTATGTATTATTGCACGAGCTTTGTCATATTGCAGAGCATAATCATAGCGAGCGATTTTATTGTTTATTGCACAAGGTTATGCCTCAATGGGAGAAAGTAAAAAAATGCCTCGATGAAATGGCCTACTTTTATTTGAATGATTAATCAATTGGCTGAACCGACACATGATTGTTGATTTGACGCGAGAAGAAAATATTGTGGCTTACTCACTAAATAGAGCGTGTCCCAAATTTGCCTAATTTTGGGTCTAACTCCAAAAGCGGGTCAAAAGTTTCGTTCATAGGAATTAATATTAATTAGTTTCTGTTTAAATTTTATCCATGTGTTTTGCGTCCAAAAATTTTTTAAAGTAGTTCTGATAATGATAATTATCACTCATTACCCCTAAATGTTACGTAAGATATTATGTTGTACGTAGTACGTATTATGGTATAATAGGCTTATTAGCTTGATAAAACCTAAGTAAAATCTATATGGGTAGCCACCTCTACCGCCAATCAAAGGGTTACTGGGCTAAAATTTGCGTCCACCAAACTGTTAGAAAGATTTGCAAATACAGGGCAAAATAGAGGAAAAATGGTGACATATAATTACTTTTGGTTAAACTTAAATGCTTATATATGGCTATAGTGTTTCCATGGGTAAATAGTTGCGACAGTGTCGCAACTATTTTAAAGCCACTTTTGAGGGAATAATTATGAAGAAAGAGGTACAACGACACAAATCAAGCAAACTAAGCTCTGAAGAACAAGTAATTGTAGAATTGGAGAAAATTATTGGATCGATAGTTAGTCAAGCGAAAAGTAAGGCTTCGGTTTCGATCAACTCAATTTTAGTGCTACGTAATTGGAATATCGGTAAGCGTGTTAATATGATGATGCTACAGGCAGAATCAGAAAAATATGGACAAGGGATAGTAGATAAGCTGGCAAAACGTCTTACTGACACTTATGGAAAGGGGCTTGATACTACAAGTATTTCTAGGATGCGTAAATTTGCCCAGCTATATTCCGATCAAAAGAAAGTTGCGACACTGTCGCAACAATTGACGTGGTCACATATTATAGAGCTTATTGCTTTAGAAGATTCAATTAAACGTAATTTTTACACAGAAATGGCGCGCATCGATAACTGGAGTGTGCGAATGCTTAGAAAGCAGCTAAATAGTATGTTGTTCGAGCGAACAGCTATTTCTAAAAGACCTGAAATAGTTGCTAAAGAGGCACTTAGCAAATTGAGTGACAGTGATAAATTAACCCCAGATTTAATTTTAAAAGATCCATATATTTTGGATTTAGCTGGTTTAGATAGGGCTTACACAGAAAGTGATTTAGAAAATGTTATTTTGAATGAGCTAGAGACGTTTATTCGAGAATTAGGAAGTGATTTCTGTTTTATGGAAAGACAGAAGAGAATGAGTACTATGAAAAAAGATAGATATTTAGATTTGTTGTTTTTTCATAGGGCTTTAAAACGGCTAGTAGCAGTTGAACTCAAATTAGGATCCTTCAAGCCTTCTCATAAAGGGCAAATGGAATGGTATTTACAATGGTTAGATAAAAATGAAAAAAAGGAAGGAGAAGAAAAACCTTTAGGCATTATTTTATGTGCTGATAAAGATCAAGAAGATGTGGAGTATTTACAACTTAATGATAGTGGCATCCATGTTGCACAATATTTTACAGAACTTCCTCCAAAAAAGAAACTGGAAGCTAAGTTGCATGAAGCAATTAAAATTGCCAAGGAAAAATATAAGGTAATTTCTTCAGAAGACGAAAAATAATGTCGAATGGCACAGATTATTACGGTGATAACATATTGGAGACTAAAAATATGAAAAAGCAGTTTGGGAAAATTAAAATACTAATAACAGTTTTTTTACTATTTGTTTCTTGTGGTATTTTTGCCCAAGCTTCGAATAATATTAAAATTTCACCGCAGGTTAACGCAGCATCTAAAAAACTTGGGTATTTAGGGAGTTTAAAGTATAAGGGTGACGATTTATCTATTGGCGGATTTTTATATGGAGTTAAAACGGGGAAAATTAGGATGAGCGATGGAATCAAACACGTTTTTTATTATAGATGGAAGTGTGATCATTTGTTTAAATCCATACAGATTTTAAAAGAACATGTTTTGTACTCATTTGATATATCGGTTAGAGAAGATCCTGAGAGTAATAAATCTACCGATGAAACTTTCACTATTTTACTTAAAAAAAGAAAAGGGTTTAATTATATGACTGGGCAACAGTTAAGTCAATTAGATGGTTTGTATTATGCATTTATAGGTATGACAACCTATCAAACAGAGCTGGGTGATACAAACACTGTACCGGTTTTTAAAAGTATTGATGATGAATTAAAAAACATTATGAATAAAAAATAGTTTAATTTTATTAAAGAGTAGTTTATGAATTTATTATGTAGTGCTTTATTAAAACTGTATTATTTGGCTCTTTCAGTTGATTTATTAAAAACATATTATTTTATCGGAGCAACAGGTGGTTTTATTTCATTATTTATACTTTGGAAAAATAGAAGACGTTTAGATATTCATAAAGTTCAATTTATAGAAAATATTTTTTATCTAAGGTTAACGAATATTAGTGACAAATCAATGTCATTTAAGCCAAGAATAGATGTTAGTTATATAAAAGTCATATTTCCAGAAGATGTGACTGAAAATTGTAATATTCAATATAAAATAAATAATGACGATTCTCTAAAGATTGCGGCTTGCCAAACAAAAAATTTTGGAGGAGAGGCTAATCATAAAATCCAACATATAAATTCTTTTTACTTTAAAATTACTATTTATCCACATCAAACTTCTAGAAAAGTTATTTATTGTAGAGCACAATATATTAACACAAGAATTGGATGTGTGCGTTTTTATTGGGAAAGATTTTGGTTTAAGCGTTCCGTCTGGTATAGAAATCATAAGGCTAATGTTATCAATAAACAAATTAAACAGGATAGTTTATAAGGAGTTTTAAATTGATAGAACAAACCAAGGATCCAGTTACATTCGGTGAAGTATGCGATGCGATTGAGGATATTATCGCCAGAGGTGAAAATCCAACTATTGCACGGGTTAGAGTAGAGCTTGGAGACCGCGGTAGTAATACTACTATTACCAAATACATTAATGCTTGGAAGCATAATTATGAACAACCATTGTCTGCCAAAACCGGTACGGTCAGAAAACTTGCTTCAGATAATGTGCATCAGCTTGTGGACAAAATCTGGGAACAATTGCAACAAGAATCCAAAGCAACCAACGAACGAATTAAAAAAGAAGCCCAATCAGCTATCGAAGACGTTAATAGGAAAAAAGAAAAAATTGATCAAGAGCGTGTCGAGTTAATTTCAACTTTAGATCGACTTAATAAAGAAATGACGGAATTAGAGTCTAATAACAGAAAACTAAATCAAAATTTAATTCAAGAACAACAAGAAAACAAAGTTCTGCAAACACGATTGAAAAGTGCGCAAGAGCTTTATGATACGATGATTAAGCAAAAGAGTGAGATTATAGAAAAAAGCAATCAATCAAATAAAGCTTTAACAAAACAGCTCGAAGACTTACGCACACAAAAAGTGAAGGAAATTGATGAACTAAGAACGCATATGGAAGATCAAAGGCATGAGCACATTGTTGTGATAGAAGCTAAAAAATCAGAAATAAATAAATTAGACAAACAGCTTCAAAAACTCGAGATGTTACAACAAAAGCTACAAGATGCTAATTCTGAATATAAAACAGACATAGTTCAATTTAAAAAACAAATCAAAAATAAAGAAATCCAGCAAAAAGAATTATCATTTAACAACAACAAGTTGCAGAAAGAGCTTATCAAAGCTGAAGCAAAAAACGAACATTACGAAAAACAACACAATGAGCTTACTAAGAAATACGATGTTCTTTTAAACAAAAATCAACAAGAAAGCAAAAAGTATGAGGAAAGAATAGGGCGGTTAGAGGAACAGATTAAGCAGTTAAAAGAAAATCAACCTAGCAGTAAGAAAAGTAAGAAGTAATAAATATGATGTTACTGAATGAGTTTCCTACATTAGATGTAATGACATCTAACACATCTTGTTATGATAATAATCACGATTGCAATGATATATGGAATTCAATCGGATCTAATCGTGCAACAGCAGATAAGAAATGTCAAATTGCAGCGAAAAATGACATAGAGGCAACTTTGTGCTGGCTACGTGAATACGAACATAAATCAAATACCCATCGTGTTTACAAAAAAGCTGCAGAGTTATTGCATCTTATATGTAAACACAAATTAAAAAAGCCTTTATCCAGCTTAAATCGTGATGATTTTGAAATAATTGGTGATTTTTTAAGCGATCCTCAACCGCGAGATTTTTGGTGTTCCAATAAGAAAATAAGGCGAGGACATCCAGATTGGCGACCACTACAAGCACCTTTAAGCGATTCTGCCAAACGAACCACACTATTGGCTATTAAATCCTTAATGGATTATTTGGTGGAAGCACGCTATCTTGCTGCAAATCCTATGGGTTTAATTAAAAAGAAATTTAATAAAAACAATAAAAATGCCGATGATCCTCAACATGCGGCCGAAATGCATTTAGCTTTAAGTAATCGAATTCTTGAACAAGATGAATGGGATGTTTTAATTGATACTTTAAATGAAATGCCAGAAGAAACCAAAATAGATTTTAATAAAAAGGCTAGATTAAGATTTATTATAGCCATTTTAGGTTATTTGGGTTTAAGAATAAATGAACTTGCCACTCACCATTGGAACGCTTTTTTTAAAAAAGATGAAAGATGGTGGATGTTGATTTATGGAAAGGGTGATAAATTAAGGACAGTTGCAATCAACAATTATTTTCTGACCGAACTTATTAGATATCGCAGGCATTTTGGCTTAACCGCTTTTCCAGATAAAGAAGACAAAACCCCTTTATTGGTTAATTTAAAAATTAATTCAAAAGATGAAAACTATTCATTTACTGGATTAAGTACTAAAAGGATTAGAAATCTTGTAAAAGATTTGGCATTAAAAGCAGCTGAGAAATTTACTAATAAACCTAGTAAAGCGCAAAAGCTTAGAGCTTTTTCACCACATAGTTTGAGACACACCTGTGCATCGATGCAATATTATGCAGGAGTTAATCCGCAGCATACTAAAGAAAACTTAGGTCATTCGTCATTAGAGATGACTGCTTATTATCAGCATTCTTTAGATAAGTTGAGACATGAAGATATGATGAAATTTAAGTTAAGGTTAAGATGATGGAAACCACTGAAACGTTACCAGAACAACGTAAACTGCCAGTTGAGTGGTTAGAACGTGGGCAATATCAACCTAGGCATTACTTTGATCAGGTTAAATTAGAAGAATTAGCAAAATCAATTAAGCAACAAGGCTTAATTCAGCCGATAGTTGTTAGACCAATTGCTGAAAAAAGATATGAAATTTTAGCAGGTGAACGTAGATGGCGAGCCGCACAGCTTGCAGGCATGCAAGAGGTATTAACTTTAATACGCAACGATGTAAGTGATGAAAGTGCACTTGAAATAGCTATTATCGAAAATATACAAAGAGAAAATTTAAATCCTATTGAAGAAGCCGATGTATATAACAGGCTTAATTGTGAATTTGGATACACCCATGAAGAAATAGGTCAAAAGATTGGAAAGGATAGGGTGACAATAACTAATAAATTACGTCTTTTAAAACTTGATGAAAGGGTTAGAAAATTATTGCAAAATGGTTATTTAATGGAAGGACATGGGATTCAGTTAACTTCTTTGCCGATGGAATATCAATACAAAATTGCAAGTGCAAGTGTTAAGAATGCCTGGTCGATCAGAAAACTACAAAAAGAAGTACGAGCTTTGAAAAACGGTAAAATTGATAAATCAAATACCAAAAAGTACAACGACCCTGATATAATGCGAACCCAGAATAAACTTTCAGATTATCTGGGTACCAAGGTTGAGATTAAGCATAAAAAGGCTGGAGCAGGGCAGATAATAATAGATTATGCCAACCCAGATGTATTTGATGGGTTATTGGAAAAATGGGGAATTAATGGGAAGGATGAATTTTTCAACTTTTAACGTTTAATGAGAATGCTCCGCAATCACATCTCACAGATTCAACCTTGCCTTTTATAGGAGAAACATATATCCAACCACTGCAATTAGGGCACTTAAATTGTTCTAAAAGATTAAAAAATGCTTCTTTTATCGGAATAAAATCATTTATTTCAAAATTTTCCCATGCATTAAAATGAATAGCAGGATTAAGTGACCACTGCTCAGCTTGAGTTTTTTGATATGCTTCACTAAAGGCATTTGCAATTGAGGAAACTTTTTGAAGCATTTCTTTTCGTCCCCAATGATTTGCTGCATTTTTTGCTTTTTTTAAACAAGAGTTATACTGCGATATAACTGCGGGTAACAATTCTCCCAAATCATATGAACTGGAATTTGTTAGTTCTACTTTAGCTCTTAACTTAATTCCAAGTTCTGCTAATATATATTCTAAATAACGGCGTAAAGTTGGTGCAGCCTCAGTAATATTGTTATCTTTAAGATAATTATCTATTTCAGATTTAATATCCTGTCCACATAAAATAGATGGTCCATTTTCAACTGACCATTTTCTAAAAGTTACAACCTGTTTTGTGCCCACTATTTTTTCACTAATTAACTGCTTTACCCAAACTTTATCGTGAGTCGTAAGAAGAAATTGTGTGCTCGGAAAAAACTCTTTTAAGAGTTTGCAAAAGTTTCTACGATGGTTAGCATCTACCGACATTAATACATCATCTAAAAGACAGAAAGTAAAATTTGCTCCCATCACTCTTTTGGCTAAAGCTAAGTATAAACATAACCCCATGCCATCTTGATGCCCTTCACTATGAAATGCATTTGGAGGAAATTTGCCCCTTCCATAAAAATCAACGCACAAATCAAGACTGCCTTTTGAAGGAATGAGCTTGGCTCTAAAATCTTGTTCATCTTCATCATTTATGCTGCTATAAAAGCTTGAAAAATCTTTTTCAACATCATTATATAGTTTTTCAAGTTTTTCTTTGGTCACCTGTTCATATCTACTCAGCAACTTGCTAGTAATGCTTTTTCTCTTAACCCATGTTTTTTCTATCAAACGTGCTTTTATATATACTGCAAATCTTTCACCTAAAAGAGTTAAAAAACGCCTTGCTTTTTCCGTTGCTGATGAATCTGGTATCTTTTGTGCTTCACTTAACATAAGACGTAATATTTTAATAACATCTTCGTTAAATCTCTCATATGGATTTTTAAAAATTTTCAGCAGTGCCCCTAGATTATTAAATGGTTTCGCAGTCAGTTCGGAATCAGCCTGTAGTCTCTCTGCCAACTTAATTAAATCTTCGTTCTCTTTTTGCAACCCAAGAAAAGGAGCTGCTCGCTTAATTTCGCCGATTTCACGTAATAAACTAGAAAGCTCAGTCCTTATTCTGCAACAACCACTATTTATAATATCACGTAAGCAAATTGCTTCTTTATTTTCATCAATTTTTCTTTGTATATGCTTTTTTAATTTATTAAGATCAAATTCAGTATCACATAATGGGCATATGTCATCTATTATTAACGCTAAACCATCTTCATACAATTTTTGCTTATTAATATATTTTAATATTTCTGGCCTATCAGATACACTATTTATGGCTTTTATAACTTCTATATATGCTTCCTGCTCTGCGGCTTCAGTTTGAGCTATAAGACTCTCATTATCTTTTTTAGTTTTGGTATCAAGCTCGTCGTTTCTCATATTCAATACTTTAAATAAATCATTTATGCGTTTGCATAATGGTTCTTTTTGAACTTGACTTTTTATATTTTCTTTTAGGTCTTTTATTCCACTATCAAATTCTGTATTAGAATTAATTTCTATTAGTTTTTTTAATCCTAGCGTATGCCGACATTTATTAGTCTTCTCAAGTATTTCATTTATGTTAATAGTTTGAATTCCCAAATGGATAAGCAAATTGTTTTTTGCTGTTTCCCGTGCAGATTCTTTTTCTTTAACAGCATTTTTTGTATCGTTATCCAATTTTTTTAAAACAGCTCTAATCTTATCAATAGAATCCATTTTAAGCAGTGCTTGTACTTCTTTAGCACGTTTGCTGGGTTCAGTGACAATAAATTTTAGTATCTCTCTCCTAGATAACGAAAACTCAGGATGCTCTTTCAAAAAAGATATAATGCTTTGTGATTCTTCATTATTAGGCGTTATTTTTGGATTATTGCATGTCGCAACGCTCCTTTCTATTGTAAAAACATTTCCAGTATTTTTATTAGAAATTTTTATGCTTACTTTAACCTTCTTTTTATTGTCACGAAAATCAACATGTGCCGCGTGCATTCCAACAGAAATTCCCGCGGTTCCCGTCCCGGAGAGCCTAGAAACATCTCCTGTAAGAGCAAACTCAAGCGCATCGATAACACCACTCTTTCCAGAACCATTCGAGCCATTAACAACAAAATTGGCTTTATTAAAATTAAAATCCAAACATTTTATACCACGAAATTTTTCAATGTGAACTGATATTATTTTAATCAATTGAATTCCTCATTAAATATAACATTTTTAATATCATCAACACTTGGTATCCCACCCGACTCGAACAATTGCATAAATCTTTCCAAAACTGCATCATCTTCGATAACTTTATCGTCCTTAATACAATCAACAAAACTATTAACAATCTCCTGAGATAATAATGAATTATTCATAATATTTTCCTATCAAAAAGGTATATCATTATCTATAACTTCTGCACTTGCTGTTTTTGCAGTACTTGTGTTAAAGCATGATTCTGTTATATCTGAGCAATTATCCTCTGTTTCTATTTTGGTAACTTCTGAAATATCCGTATCTGCATAAGAATCTGATGTATCCAAAATTTTGCTATCTTCACTGTTTTCACCTGACGGAAGTTCCAAAAGCTTAATTGTTTGAATAGCGTTACCAGCGATACCTTTTATAGAGTTATACATATTAGTTGTATTTAGTAGAACTTTTTGAATTTGTTTTTCTCTTTTTTTCCATATCCCAGTAATAGAACGTTTTTCAGAAGCAAGATCTGATTGCATTTGAACAAATCCTTCAACAATTGCTTCCATCATAAGTTTGAATTCATTACCTGTAAGAAAATCATATAACATCCCCATTTTTTCGCCTTTATTTTCTTGAGTTATTATTGCGGTACTTAACATTTTAATTGATTCTCTTAAAACTATACACAAACCTTTGAATTCTTCGAATGTGCATACCCAAATACCTTCATATAAATCAAGTCTTTCCATACCATCTGGCATAGACTCAGTAACGAGTACGCCTATATCAGCATTTTTTTCTCGTATATCATTTTTGAATTTTTCTATCCAGCTTGGTTGAAATGCTTTGGTGCGTTTACTTTCGTAATAAATTGTGCCACAATTTTGTTTATTTCTTGTATTAATTATTTGTAAACAATCTGCACCTCTTGCGCCTTGTTTTATTGGCACGATAGTATCAAGTGAGAAATTATCAGATAGCCACTCTTCAATAGCCAGCTCTTGCACTTCCCCTTGCATTTGTTGACTGCCTTGACGAAGTTTGCGTTGTAGGTCGTCATTAGTCTTGAGAACATCCGTTATTTGTTTATCCTTTTCCAACAATTTAAGTTGCATTTTTTCTTCGACTGACCTATTTATTTTTTCCCGTTCTTCAGAAAGCTTGTCGTTAAGTTTTTTTTCGGATTCAGCTTCCAAGGTTTCTTTTAATTCATCCTTTTCTCTTCTAACACGCTCTAGGTCTGATCTAACTTTATTAAGTTCTTTGATTTCAGAAGATTTTTCATTAAGCTCTTCTTGAAGAGATTTAAACGCATCAGAAAACTCTTCTTTTGTTTTAGTTTTTATTGTTTTTGTTAAGTCAATTTCCTTTTCCTTTATGATTTTTTCAGCTTTTTCATTAACAAGTCGTTCTTGATTGATTTTTGCTGTTTCAAGCTCTTTACGTTCTTTTTCTACAGAGGTTAATTGATCTTGATACTTGGATTTTTCCTTTATTAAAGCATCTTGATATTTTTTCTTTATGCCTTCGTAAATTTGACTGTACAAAACTTCATTTACATTGAATTCGTTCCCACAGTGCGGACATCTTATATTATTTTCTTGTTCACTCATAATTATTATACCTTTTAGTTACTATATGATTTATTTTTTTAGATTTAGTTATTCTATACAGCCAATTATCTTTATATATTTGTGCTAATCTATGATTTTTAATAATAAGTATATTTTCAGCATTACGGTATTGGGCACTTTTAGTGTAATTAAAGCTACCTGTTTCAACAATATTATCATCTATTATGATTACTTTATTATGAGCAATGGCAGGTTTGTAATCAACCCATACTGGAATGTTATTATTCAATAAAAATCTAGAAGCACTGTATTTATTGTGTTTAAATTGGCTTTTATCTAATATAACTTTTACATTAATTCCCCTTTTCTTTGCTTCAACAAGAGATTTTGCAATTGGTGCTGATGTAAAAGAATACGCTTGAACTAAAATTTCTTTTCTTGCGTTATTAATCAAATTAACTATTTTGTTAGTACAACCTCCTCCTGGAGTAAAGCAAACATCATAAGTAAGCGCCATATAAACTACATGGTTCCCATTTAATTTTCGTCTGCTAAACTGACTTGCATTTCAGTTATGGAGGAAGCAAGTCATGAGATCAAGAACTATCGAAAATAAGTCATATTGGCTAAAGCATGTTGAAAATTGCAAAGACAGCGGTTTGAACAAGCACAAATATTGCAAACAGCAGAACATTACATACCACAGGTTTTTGTACTGGTTTGATAAACTAACAAGTAAGGTGTCACAGGCAGCCATTAAAAATACCAGCAAAGCGAATAAATTTATAAAAGTTAAGCTGGATTCTGAGCACGATTCTGCCTTTTACCAAGCATCATCACACCCGGCAAAGCCATTATGTGTGTTGGAATTAAAACAAGGCCATCGATTGCTTGTGCATGACAACGTCGCTTTAGAAAAGCTGTTTTTGCTGTTGGGCGAATAAATATGTTATTTGGATTTAGCGATAAGATATGGTTTTATCGGCAAGTTGTAGATTTCAGGCGCCAAATAGATGGGTTGATGCTAATTGTAGCCGATCAATTAGCAAAAGACCCAACTTCTGGTCAGTTATTTGTTTTTAGAAACAGATTTGGCAACAAAGTTAAATTACTGTGGTATGACAGGAACGGTTTTATCTTAATCTACAAACGGCTGGAAAAAGGAAAATTTTGTTTTCCTAATTATGGTGAAGATTGTTGGTTGTTATCAAAAGACCAATTAAGCTGGCTTTTATCCGGCCTTGATATAACCAAACAAAAACCATTCCCCAAAGTAACCGCAACTAATTTTTTTTAGATTTATTTTAAATTGGTTTTAATGGTTTTTAATTATTTTTTTAACAATTTTATTTAAAATAAAAAAACAAGCAGGAATAAGTAGAAATAAGCAGAAAATATTCGCAAAACATAGGTTTTTTGTTATAATGCTTCTACTTTGCATTTGCTTTTAATTGGCGAGTTATCATGAGCAAATCAACTAACACTGTAGAGATATCACAAGAAGAATTTAATGCTATTAAATTAGAATTAGATCTTTATAAAAAGAAATTCGATCAAGCAAACACAGCTTACCAACAATTGCTTCATAACTTTAAACAATTCCAACGAAATCGATTTGGCAGCAAATCAGAGCGCTTTGTTGATGAGAATAACCCACAAGCCGATTTATTTGCAGCTTTGGTTGATGATGATTTTACGCTTGACGAAGAGGAAAGAAAAGAAGAAGAAGAAAGCAATGTAATTAATATTGCAGCTTACAAACGCCGTAAGAAGAAAAACCATAAATTCCCACCAAATCTACCACGCCGCGAAGTAATAATTAAAGCAGAAGACCGAATCTGCGTTTGTGGCAAAGAAAAGAAGTTGATTCGCTATGAAATAACTGAGCTTTTAAATTGTATCCCGGAAGTATTTGAAGTGATCGAGCAAAAGCGCGAAGTTTTAGCTTGTAGCTGTGGCTGTAACTCAATAACCACAGCTGCTTTGCCCAAGAGAATTTTACCAAAGGTCAAAATAACCGAATCAACGCTCGCACATATTATTGTAAGCAAGCTCGATGATCGCCAGCCGCTTTATCATCAGGAAAAGAGATTTGATACTAGGTTTGGTATCGATTTATCAAGAAATATCTTAGCTAGATGGTTTATTGCATCAAGCAAAGCGTTGCAGCCATTAATCAATTTATTAAAAGACGAAATTATTGATTATGATGTGGCAAGCTGCGATGCCACAGGAATTCAGGTTTTAGATGAGCCGAACAGAAAGCCAACACAAAAATCTTACCTTTATTGCAATAGAGGCGGCCGACCGGATAAAAAAGTTATTTTTTATAATTATAACGCAGAAAAGCACAAACTGTTTTTAGCGGATTGGTTTGATGAATTCAAAGGCTTTTTACATACGGATGCGCAGAATATATTTGATGATTTGGAAAATGCTGGAAAAATTAAGCTGGTTTATTGCAACGCCCATGCGCGCAGAAAGTTCGAGCCGATTGCCAAAGCTGTTAAAACAGATGGTTTGGCTAAACATGCAATGCGAATTTATCGAAAGCTTTATAAGATTGAGCGGGAAGCCAAAAACGAAAAGAAGCAACAAGAATTGCCGGAAGAAAAGTTTTACCAATTGCGCTATAAAATCCGGCAAGAAAAATCAAAGCAGATAATGGAGGAATTTAAAATCTGGCTTGATAAAAACCATCCAGAAACTTTGCCGAAATCCCCGCTCGGCAAAGCGTTTTATTATGCGCTAAAACATTGGAATGGCTTAACCAAATTTCTTGAAGATGGAAGACTTGAGTTTGACAACAACCTTACAGAGCAGCAAATAAAGCCAGTGGTTATTGCCAGAAAGAACTTTCTTTTTTGTAAATCAGTAGCAGGTGTAAAAGCTGTTTGCAGCCACATGAGCTTGATCAGAACCGCCAAAGAACATGGCTTTGACCCATATCGTTATTATGCAGCCATATTAGAGCAAATCCCTGCTTGCCAAACCCTAGAAGACTATGAGAAGCTGTTGCCATGGAATATCGAGCTTGAAAAGGTGAGAAAAGCCAAAAATAAAGCTGCTTAGGCCATT
>Ga0209976_10000830_pt1 | contig 18953 bp, 20 predicted proteins | sample SumtaG_FD_182806 | JGI IMG/M metagenome (GOLD analysis project Ga0209976, IMG submission 182806) | Deep subsurface microbial communities from Indian Ocean to uncover new lineages of life (NeLLi) - Sumatra_00157 metaG (SPAdes) (version 2) | ecosystem: Environmental > Aquatic > Marine > Oceanic >...
TGGCCACGTCGTACATCCTGGCGCAGCTGAGCCCTGTGGCCTCCACCATTGAGCCGGATATTCTGTATATGTTCCCATCGTCAATCATGGGTTGCACCTTTACGTGCGTTCCGCGCCCTTTCGCCCACGCTCCTTCGTGTCTCCCGTCTACCCCCGCCCAAAGGCTGGCGGATAAATCACGTGGCGGGACTGACTGGATTCCGGATAATTACGACTTTGTCGAAATTTCCGGAATGACGAAGAGGAGATCGCCCATGCGCCAACGCCCCTCCTCGTCCTCGCGTTCCATGGGTTTCATGTTCCAGCCCTTCCGCCCTTCCGCACCAGGCACTTCGCACTGCTCTTCCAGTCCTATCTCCTGATCTTCACCCTGTAGCCGATGGCCCTTCGTATTATCTGTGATACAAGGTCTTCTCTCTCTGCCCAGTCTTCCCGACCGGCGGGTCTGGGTAGTGTTACGAAGAGCGGCCTACCGCTTGCCTCAGCGCGGGTTCGGACCTTCTCGGGGATCTGTTCGTAGAGGCTTTCCGTGATCACCACGATCTCGGTGTCTCTTGATCGCAGCAGCTCTTCCATGAGCCACTGGACTCGAGCGGGGTCGATTTCGGGCTCAATGCCGGCTCCCGTCAGCTCGAAGCCCTCAATGACTTCCGGCTCGCCTATGATGAGAACTTCAGACATGATGGCCTCGCATATAGGCCATCATGCAGGATGTACGCGTAGCGTACATCCTGGGGTGGGGGCCACGCCTGCGGCGTGACCGCTTCGCAAAAAATCTCTAAGAGACTTTTGCGAAGTCATCAGATACGACCCGCCATCCGGATGAACAGTTCTTCGGGGATGTCAAAGAGCAGGCGCATCAGGGTCAGCTTGAGCCTGCTGCCTTCCCTTCGCAGGCTCAAAAGGTAGGCCAGGAGAAGTTCGATACCCATCGGGTGTCTGGCCGACGGCCTGCTGTAGCGGTGGATGAGTTCTGCTTCCATGGTTTGGTGAAGGGCTGAGGCTCGTTCTCCCAGTTCCGGGTCCAGGGCTGTCTCCTGCATACTTTTCTTCATCCATCCCGAAGGCAGTTTCGAAACCGCGTCCAGAATGGTCCCGGCTGCGAGAACGGACCTGAATATCTTCATGCTCACGGACTCTCCGCCTGCGATGTGGAACTCGGAGGGATCCCGGTCCGAGGGGAGTGTGCGCCACATGAGCGCCGTCATCATGTTGGTCTGGTCGATCCTGTCCCGGAGAAACCTCATCAGCACCACATAACCTGTTTTCCGGGCGTTTTCGATAATAGCGTGGATATATGATCTTACGAGTTCGAACCGCTTCTGTCCGAGGAGTCTGCTCTGATCGGACCCCATGGCATGCCTGAAGGCTCGGTGGTAAGGGAACCGCCAGACCGCCAGGAGATCGGACGCTTCCTTTGAAGCCTTGCAGTGGGCAAGGGCTTCCAGTTGAAGAGAATCCAGGACACCGCCCGCGAGAGTGCAGTTGAGGATGTTCATGGGGCTGGCACGATGGTGGAGGCCACTGGTCAGGGCCAGGAGGTTGTGCATGTCCCATTCAGCCAGGCATACTTTCACAGCTTCACCCGGCCGACCCGCCGCGATCCGGTCCAGACGATGTGTCCTTGCCGCGATGGAAGCGTCCACGGCACGGTACAGGAGCCTGCTGTCGGTGCCGACGGTAAGATAGCCGGCGTATGGTGTATCCCTGAGGGCGGCGGACCAGACCTCTGGGGCTGATGCGCTTAAGAGTGACCTGATCCGTTCTTCCGAGATCAGTCTTCCGCTCATGCCCCGTATCCGCGCGTTCAAATAATCGATCTCGCGGGTCATTTTCCGGGTCCTTCTATTTTGTCGGCCGACTCCCCATGCGGTTTTCAGATAACGTCCCGCTTATCCTCGGCGTGCGGGTTCAAGAGGCTCAGGATTCGGACGGGAGGCGTTTTCCGTAGGGTTCGGAGGCGTCCCATGACGGAGTTGTCAATAATCCTTGATCCATCGCCGATCCTGACCAGGGCGCCCCCGAGGATATCCTCCTGCCCGACGATCCGAATATCGAGTCCCAGTTCTTCCAGGATCGACCGCGACGTGTCCACGTCATCCGGGTTCACGTGGATCCGAGTGCCGATGGGCGAATCCAGCGCGGAAACGGCCTGCCGCAGCAAGTAACCCAGGCAGGATCGGATGGCGGCGCCGGTGTCGTGGTCATCCATCAGCAGACGCTTGGCCTTTTCATAGCATTCCTCGAGAAGAGCGTAACGGGCCTGAAGGATGGCTTTCTCTGCCTCACCGCGGGCCTGATTGAGGATTCTGGCAACGATGGGAACCGCTTCTTCCCTGGCTTTTTCGCAAGCCAACTCCCCTTTTCGTTCCCTCTGGACGGTGGCATTTTCCACGAGATTGCGGGCCTCTGCTCGGGCACTTTGAAGGGTGCTTTCGGCTTCCCTCTTGGTGTCCTGCCAAAGGCTTGCGATCAATAGATCCCTGCCTGATGATGAACCGGAATCGATCATTCGAGCATCGTGATGATGAGAAACGCAATGACAAACCCGAGGATGACAATCGTTTCCGGTATGGCCAGAAGGATAATCACTGTTCCGCGGATTTCCGGCTTTTCTGCCAGGGCTCCCGCGCCTGCCGAGCCAATACGTGACTGCGCCCACCCGGTGGCCAGGGCCGGAAGGCCGATGGCGAGGGCCGCAGCGAAAGCGATAAGGACTGAGTCAGACATGGTTGTCTCCTTTCTATTGATAGGGTCGCAAAAAGTCCATTCGTGGCTTTTTGCTCCACTTAAAAGCGAAAAATGTCATTTCCGCTTTTCTCACGAATCAATGACTTACATCGCCCGTCATTGATTCGGGCGCCCTGCACGGGGCGCGGTGATAGCGTCGAAAAATTGTCTTTTATCTTTATCTTCATAGCAGTCGGTGTCTCCTGAATGGTTTATATGGCTTTCCTCCCGGCTGGTAGAACTTGCTGAAAAATTCCACGTAGTGCAGGCGAAGGGAGTGGATCGTTGGGGAAAAAACCCCCAGCGTGAAATTGAGAGTGTGGAAAATTATGGCCAGGAAGGCGCCGACGGCGATGGATTCGGCCGTACCCCCAATCGTATTGGCCACCTGGGCGAGGACAACCGATGCGAGGCCGATGGCCATGAGCCGTACATAGGACAGGAGGTTCCCCAACGTCTTGAGAAATTCAAGCGCTCCCATCAGTCCTTCGTTAAAAATGAGTATTGGAATTCCCAGCAGAAGTAGGAATGCCCCGATGTGTTCGCCCTTCGGCAGGTATCCCGAGGCTGAGAGAATGACGGTCACAAGGCCCGTAAGACACACCATGTTGGCCAGTGCGGAGATCCAGTGTTTGCGGTGCCCTTGTCGGATGGAGATGGTCAGGTTCAGAAAGAAACCGAGCATGATGTGGGTCAGCCCCAGCCCTATGGCGATGAAGATGAGGGGTATGACCAGCCGGGACCTGTTCATAAGGATCGGATGCAGTCCCCAGTGTTCACCCAGGTTTCCGAGGAACTCCCCGAATAGAAGGCCGAACACAACCGCCGAGATGCCGCTCAGCATGAAGATCGCCGAAAGGCTCCGTACGAGGGGGTGGCCCTGAAAGTGCCTGAAGGCCCATGCCGACAACCCAAGGAGCACGAGGCCATAAGCAATGTCGCCCATGATGAAACCGAAGAAAATGGGGAAGAAAAAGGCCATGAAAGGGGTCGGGTCCAGGCTGCCGTACCTGGGAAGAGTCACCATGCCGAGCAAGGGTTCAAAGACCCTGACGAAGGGGACGTTGCTGAGGTGGACCGGAACATGGTCGTGCTCGTCGAACCGGACTGGGACGGCCTGAACGAGAATCTCGTCGCTGTAGTTGCTTTTCATCGTGCCGAGCAAGTTCTCGACCTTTTCCTCGGGGAGCCATCCTCTGAGGAAAAAGGTGTGATGGCTTTGAGCGCTCATAGACATCGTTCGGAATTCATCCATGCGCTCGTGCAGGATCTCCCTCATCCGGCAGAGGGCGCCGTATCGGCGATCCGATATAAGAGCCAGACTGTGGGAAAGTTTCCGGATCTTTTCCGGAAGCTCTTTCTGCCGTCTGATCACGAGGCGGAGTGTTGTTGCGAGAGGCTTGTCACCATACTCGGAGGGAAGTTGGATCTCGGCGATGCTCTCTTCGCCCAGGAGCCTGTGGATCATCGCCTCACTTTCCGGAGGATAGGCCATGATGGCCGCGATGTTGTCTCTGTCCATTGGACGCGTGAAGATCTTGAAGCGCCCGCCGGTTATCCTGTCCAGCTCTTTTTCCAGAAGCGGCAAAATGCCCGTCCTCCTCCGATCAAGGATGATCCCCATGAGTTCCAGGTTCTGGACCTCGGTGGCATCTTCGAGCAGGGGATAGAGGGCAGTCAGGACCTTCTCGTAACGGTGAAGCATGGTCAGCTCGTCGCCAAGTTCAATGAGCTGTGAATAGACCGGCGTTATCTCCTGATCGGCTGACCTTACGACCTCTTCCAGATCTTCCCTGGAGATATGGTGGGTGAACAGCCAAGCGGGAGCTCTGGATGGCTGGGCCGGGGCCTTGAGAGACACCAACAGGCGATCTACCTTCTCAAGGAGAATTTGTATCTGCCTCCTGAGGTTCGCCTGTTGATCCCCATCGGCTGGAAAGTGAATGTACTTAAGGCGGTTATCCTGGATGGGGAACGGTTCGAGGTGCACCACGCCGAGGGAGTGGACGAGGTCCAGGACTCCCATAAGGAGTCTTCTGGGACCCATGAAAGTGACTTTGACCATAGGTGTGATCATTTCACTCCCCCCAGAACAAGTTCCAGGATCTCGCGAACGATCTGTGCCTTTTTTTCCTTGAGGGCTTCCCCTTCCAGTCGAACCTTTTCGGCCCCCTTGGCGATAATCCTTCCAGCTTTCTCTTCAGCCTCGCGGATGAGGCCTTCCTTCCTGAGGTCAAGTTCACGGCGGGCTTCCTTGTCCGTCTCCAACTGAATCTTTTCCACCTGATGCCCGGCGTCCTGGAGGATCTTCTGAGCCTCCAGATCTTTTTGCTTCAGGAACAGATCTATCTCTTCCTCGGCCTTGTGGATCTCGTCGAGGAGTTCGAGCTCCTCCAGATCCCACTTTCTCCTTTCCGGGGCCATCGGTGGCTTTTCCTCCTTCAATGGATTTTTTGCGAATCCATCAATATCAATTTTACCATGAAACCCTTTGGGTCACAGGAAAGGGGGGAAGAGAGGGATGCGGAGAGGGGGAGAGGGGGCGAGGGAGCACAGAGCGAAACGGTAAGGGAGTAAGGGGGTATGGGGGTAAAACCTGAAACCTGGAACCTGGAACTTGGAACCTGAGGCACGTTAGTGCCGAGCGTATCTAGGTATCAAGGTAACACCTGAAACCTGGAACATGAAACGTGGAACCTGAGGCGCAGTAGCGCCGAGTGTCCAATGCCTGCCCCTGGCTTGAACAGGGGTCTAACGTCCAACGGGGAAAAGCAATGCAGAGTGCAGAGTTTTGGTCTAAACCGCCCGACACGGAGACGCGACGACGCGGTGACACGGGGGAAAAGCCGACCTAGCGACTGAGCGACTTGGCGAAAGAGCCGTGCAGAGTGCGAGGTCAAGACGTGTCATTCCGGAAATCACGCCAAATGCGTGATTGTCCGGAATCCATCCTGTAATTAGAAAACGTAAGACAGCAGGACTCGGCCCCGCGGTGGTGCCCCGGCATTCAGATCTTTTTTCTGACAGGATTTACATGATTAACAGGATTATTTCACTAACCGTATCCTGTAGATCCTGTCTAAAATTGCTTTCCGAGTTATAAGAGAATCTCTGGATTCCTCTGCGTCCTATCGCAAAGTCGCCCCGTCGCTCAGTCGCCAAGTCGTATTTTTTCCGACTTCCCCCATCCCTCCACATACTTCGGCATATCATCGTGAATCTCGTAGTAGTCCCCTTTCTGGCTGACCCAGGAGTGGCCCAAGATCTGTAAATTGGTCGGTTCGTCCAAGGACCCTGCCGAAACGGCGATCCGGTCTTCACCCCTCGGGTCCCAGAAAAGGGAGGAGCCGCACTCGGAGCAAAATCCCCGATGGACGTTGGGGGTTTCATCCGTTTCAGACCGGAACCATTTCAGGCCTCGCTCCTCAACGATCTTCAAAGAAGCAAGAGGCATAATAGCGTAGGCGGCAAAATTGCCGTGGAATCGGCGGCACTTGGAGCAGTGACAGCAGGCGATGCCCTGCAGGTCACTGAGGATCTGGTAGCGGACAGCCCCGCAGAGGCAACCGCCGGTGGTTTTGGCTTGGGTCATAGGGACCTCCTTTTAAGCAATTCCAAATTTCAAAGAAAGGAGCGATTGCCATAAATGCGTTGTTTAATGGAACACAAAGTACACGATGTTTCACGAAGGTTAGGACGTAAACCTAAAATTCTTACTTTGTGTCACTTTGTGTACATGGTGTTCAAAAAAACCGCCTTTATAGAAATCTGCTGTTCCAGCCAGTGCGTTGTTATTTGGAACACAAAGTACACGATGTTTCACGAAGGTTAGGACGCAAACCTGAAATTCTTATTTAGTGTCACTTTGTGAACATCGTGTTCAAAAAAACCGCCTTTATAGAAATCTGCTGTTCCAGCAAGTGCGTTGTTATTTGAACACAAAGTACACGATGTTTCACGAAGGTTAGGTTAAACCTTGCCAGTCTTTCTTTGTTAACTTTGTGAACTTCGTGTTCAAAAATGCCTCTTTTACGGGAATCGCGCTTTAATCGATAGCAATCATATTTTTAAGCTTCTCCTCCGAATACCATCTACCCGCGGCCATTACTCCCAAAGGATTCTTTATATTGGAGACATTGGCAAGAGGGTTATCCCTCACCATTATTAGGTCTGCCCTTTTTCCGGCCTCTATGGTCCCGAAATCCCCCCGGCCGGTCATTTTCTCGACGACCTTCGCTGCATTGACAGTTCCTGTTTTAATGGCCTCATAAGGAGTGAATCCGACCTCCGTTAAGATCCTCAGTTCGTCATGAATGGAGAACCCCGGCACGATCCCCATACCCCCTGTGCCCGAGTCCGTTCCAAGGACCAACGTTACCCCAGCCCGCTTCAGCTCTTTTGCAAGGATCCTTTCCATGTTGTTTTTAAAGGGTGCCAGAGCCTCATATCCACTGAAGAGAACCTGGTGATTTTCCTGCCCCAGGCGAAAAATCTTGAGATAAGCCTCAGGGAGGTACGCGTTCTCAGGGCGGGAAATGAAGGTCTGTGGATCGGTGAGCTTATTCACGATGTTCTCGGCGACCGTAAGGGTTGTGCAAATGGGGATGTCCTTCGAATTCAGTTTGCTGACCACCTCACTGATTGCTTCCCTGTACTTTTCCTCCAGAGCTCTGATTTCGAGGTCAAAGTCGCTGTTGTATTTACTTGCTGCCTGGCCGACGAGGCCGCGGAAAATAGCGAAACGGCTCTGTTTCATGTCCGGCTCAAGATCCAGGAATTCGAAATCAAGCTCCTCTATGTGGGCGATCTCATCCATCCCCTCCGAGAGAGCACCGTCCAGACCCACCGAAAAGGGGATGTGGCCTGACGTGTAGATACCGGTTTCCTTCGCCTCTTTCATAACCTCGTGAAACTCCTGGGCGGATACGTAGGAGTAAATCTTAACAAGATCGAATCCCTGCGCCTTCTGTTCGCGGATTGCGCCTGCCGGATCCTGAATAGGGCCAAAAAGCACAGGGCCGGATGTGTAAAGAGTGGGCCCGGGGAGTTTCCCGTTTCTGATCTCTTCACGCCACTCCAGGATTAGACCCTCTGATCCTCCCAATGGGCCGAGGCACCTGATCGTCGTGACACCGTTGGCCAGGTAAAGCTTCAGGGGGTTCACCGGCCAGGCGGGACCGAGCCAGTCGTATTGCGTGTGCATGTGCATGTCGGCCAGCCCGGGCATGAGCCAGGCGCCGGCTCCGTCAATGACTAGGGCCTTCCTCGGGATGCGGATTTTTTCCGATGGACCTGCGGCTGTGATCCGCCCCCCCTTGATGAGGACGGTCTGGTCGGGAATAATGATGTCTCGGATCATGGGAACCAGGTTGACGTTCACAAAGGCTGTGACCGGTTCCTTGCTGCCGGCGGGAAAGCAGCCCATTCCCAACAGGAGTGCCATGGAAAGGAGGAGATAGAATTTAATCTCAAATCTCATATCTCAAATCTCAAAAAAGACCGCCTCACGTCCGTTCGCTGCGCTCACTTGAGATCCAGGGAACGCAGGGATGATTTGAACATGTCAGGGGTAAATCTTAAAAGTAATTTGCCATTCTTCTGTGTTCTGTGTCCTGATTTTCTCCTGGATTCTGGATTCTGGATTCTGACTTCTGGTATCCGCCAATTTACTCCATATGCTTTTGTGCAAGAGTAAGGTGGCGAATGGATCCAGGGTCATGCCCCAGAAGCTTTGCTGCCTCCCGGTCCGCCGCAAGTACATTCGTGCTCGCGATGATCCTCTCCAACGGCGGGTTCGGAACCCTGCCCGACAGATGGCCACCCGCAAGCCCCTGAAGCGCGTCGATGACGGTGAGATGCGGCCTGACGTACAGCATGAGATCGGCCACCGCCTGGTCGGTGTTAACGGCGTGGACCTGGGACTTCTTGTAGGACCAGTAGCCGCTGTAGTGCTTGGCGGGCAGGCACCCCACCATGTTCTTTAGCCCCAGGGTCACCCGGGTAATGGTGTGGTCCTTGGCTGGGGGAACGGAAACGAGGGCGGCTCCTTCGAGGTATTCAGGCAGATGGATATCCCTGTACTCGCCGGCCTGGGGGTTGCTGTATTTCCTCACCGGCAGAGCGTCCAGGTCCACGAGCTCGACGCCGAACTTTTTCGTTATCTGCTCATAGCCGTTGAGCTTGAAATTGCCCAGAGTGCTGCCTTCCCCGGAACCTTCCGCCACCACGATCTCAACTTCCAGGCGCTCCTTCAGATACTGAATCACCGCCATGACGCACCGTACATCAGTAGTTATAGGTGGCGGGGAGTTGTTGACCATGTTGGGCTTGACAATGACGCGGTCGAATCCGGTAAAGGCGGAGGTAGCGTTCACCTCATTCAGTGCCTTGGTGACGGCGTAGGAGTAATCCTGTGCAGATGATATGGTGACTATTGAGATTCCAGATTCCATGCTTAAATCTTAATGCATAATCCAACACAAGGTAACCCTGGATTCAGGGGAAAATCTGCGGTTCCAGCCAGTGCGTTGTTATTTGAACACAAAGTACACGATGTTTCACGAAGGTTAGGACGTAAACCTAAAATTCCTACTTTGTGTCACTTTGTGTACATCGTGTTAAAAAAACCGCCTTTATAGCAATCTGCGGTTCCAGCCAGTGCGTTGTTATTTGAACACAAAGTACACGAAGTTTCACGAAGGTTAAGACGTAAACCTGAAATTCTTACTTAGTGTCACTTTGTGCACATCGTGTTAAAAAAACCGCCTTTATAGCAATCTGCGGTCCCAGCAAGTGCGTTGTTATTTGAACACTAAGTACACGATGTTTCACGAAGGGGTATATTCAAACCTATACATTTTTCTTTGTGTCACTTTGTGTACATCGTGTTCAAAAAAACCGCCTTTATAGCAATCTGCGGTTCCAGCCAGTGCGTTGTTAATTGAACACTAAGTACACGAAGTTTCACGAAGGGGTTGGCAATGATATTGCAAGCAACTTTTCATGAACAAAACAATCTCTAATGACAAAAACTACATCGAAAATCTGAGCAGGAAAGTTCTGGAATCTTCATACAGGGTCCATACCTGGTTAGGTCCAGGACTTTTTGAAAGTGTATATGAGGCATGCCTGATAAGAGATCTGCAAAATTATGGTATTAAAGTCGATTCTCAGGTTGGTCAGCCAGTATATTATATGGGTGAAAAAATCGACCTCGGATTCAGACTTGATCTACTAGTAGAAAAATCACTCATTATTGAAATCAAAGCTGTCGAAACAATCAAATCTTTACATAGAGCGCAACTCCTTTCTTATTTGAAACTCAGCGGGCTTCACCTTGGATTGCTCATAAATTTTAATACCGTAAGTCTTAAAGATGGGATTAGTCGAATTATTAACGGTTATCTTTAAAATTGTGGACGGTTTTATCAAATCCTACTTAGTGTAACTTTGTGTACATCGTGTTAAAAAAAACCGCCTTTATAGCAATCTGCTGTTCCAGCCAGTGCGTTGTTATTTGAACACTAAGTACACGATGTTTCACGAAGGTTAAGACGTAAACCTAAAATTCCTACTTTGTGTCACTTTGTGTACATCGTGTTCCATTGAAAGCTGCTTTTACGGGAACCACAGCCCGACCTCACGGACGGAAAAGGATCGGAGTCGAAGAAGGTGGCGAACACAACGACAAGGAAGTTTTTCGAAAACCAGGGGTATCACCTGCTTGTCTGGGTCGTCCTTGGCGGCCTGCTCTACCTCGAAAGCAGGCGCTATATCGACTCGAGCACGACCCGGATCTGTGGGTGGTCCCCCACGAAGTGGCTGCTCGTATCCTGGATTTTTGCCGCGCTCCACCAGGGGTGGATCTGGTTCTTCTGGCGCCAAGAACTTTATCGTGGACAGATCACGAGCTGGTTCGGACCTCGCGGGTTTCTGATCTTCCGTATCGGCTTCGTGGTATTCGCAACCGCGCGGTTAGTTTCCCTCATCCCGATATCCCTGGCCACTTCGGGCACGCTTTTCATGCCCCGCTGGCTGCCGCTCGGGCTCATCGTCATCACAACGCCCCCCATCCTCTGGGGGCTTTTCAGCGTGGTGGCGTATTTCGGGGTCACGCGTGCCTTCGGTGCGGACCATTTCGATGAAATATATCGCGGGGGGACACTGGAGATCCGCGGCATCTTTAAATATGTACCCAACTCCATGTACACGGTTGTCCTGTTGGCTCTCTATCACCCGGGACTGCTGATGAGCAGCAGGCTGGGACTCATTGCTGCACTGGCCCATCACCTGTTCGTGTGGACTCACTTTTTCTGCACGGAGCGGCCGGACATGAGGGAGATTTACGGCTAAAATAGTGGAAAGTAGAACGTAGAAAGATAAAGACTCTGAGCCTGTCGAAGGGTAACAGGGAAAAACAAACTTTCTACCTGCCTGCCCTGAGCACAACCGAAGGGTTACTTATTACATGTTACTGTCTTTCCCCGGTGGGACACGACCCCAAGAATTCACGGTTTGTCCCTGAAGGTTGAAAATCAGGCCGGACAAAACCCTGGCCAACTTTAAAGAAATGGGTGCGGCATGAACAGAACACTGTCTTCCAGGAAAATTGCGATTCTCGTTGAGAACCTGTACCAGGATCAGGAACTCTGGTACCCATATTATCGTTTCAAAGAAGAAGGGGCTGAGGTCGTGCTAGTAGGGCCTGAGAAGGGCACCTACACTTCCAAATACGGCTATCCGGCCACAGCTGATACGGCCGCTGGTGACATAGGTCCTGAGGAGCTGGACGCTATCATCATCCCGGGGGGCTATGCTCCCGACCACATGAGGCGCCACGAGGCCATGGTGAGCCTGGTAAAGGGGGTTTCCCAACAGGGGAAGGTCGTAGCCGCCATATGCCACGCAGGCTGGATGCTCTCCTCTGCCGATGTGATCCGGGGGAAAACTGTAACAGGTTTTTTCGCCATTAAAGACGACCTGATAAACGCGGGTGCTGATTATGTGGACGAAGAGGTCGTTGTAGATGGCAACATCATCACATCCAGAAAACCTGACGATCTGCCTGCCTTCTGCCGTGCCATCATTGAAGCTCTTGGTTGAATATATCGGAGTACAACGACAAGGTCGGGTCCTGCTTGCTTACCAAATGTCAGTCGGCAGGGTTCGACCCCACGGTTTGAACAGGAGTTAACTAGATACTGTTGATATTGCATTTACTTTTTTTTGTCCTTCCCCCATCCCTCAAAATACTTCGGTAGATCGTCGTTTATGTCATAGTAATCGGCTTTCTGAGTGATCCAACTGTGACCCAGGCTTTTTAATCCCGTGGGCTCGTCAAGGGAGCCGGCTGCCACGGCAATCCTCTCCTCTCCCCTCGGATCCCAGAAAAGGGAAGAGCCGCACTGGTCACAGAATCCGCGGTACACGTTGGGTGTTTCGTCCGTAACTGAGCGGAACCACTTGAGGCCACCCTCCTCGATCAACTTCAGATCGCTCATCGTCGTCATGACATAGGCAGCCACGTTTCCATGGAAGTTGCGGCACTTGGAGCAGTGGCAATAAGCGACACCGGCCACCTTGCCCATGATCTCGTACCGCACGGCACCGCAGAGGCATCTGCCGGTGTGGTTCGGTTTGGACATGGGGAAACCTTCCTTTCTATGAAAAGGGTTATATAAATCCAACGAAAAGACGTCAGACAGTGATCAAGGAATGACGTACTCCAGTGGTCCACACAGTAGAGTCCTTTTTAGTAATTCTACCACTAAGGATAGTAGAAAGTAGAAAGTAACAAGTACCAAGGGAAAAAACCTTCCAACTTGCTACCTGTTACTGCTTTTTGGCACGCTACAATTTGCGGCATGATCCCCTGGATTAAGCAATGTGATAATCTAAACTTGATAGGGTCGCAAAAAGTCCTGGCGTGACTTTTTTAGATCCATAATTTCTTTGGGGAAAGCGAAAAGTGTCTTTTTCGCTTTCCTCACAAATCAATGACTTTAATTAACGGTCATTGATTTGGGCGCCCCACTCGGGGCGCGTTGATGACTTGTTGCGAAGTCGTCAAACATGAGATGAGCACTTAAACTCCAATGATAAACAGGGAACAGGTATGGGCGAGGTTATCCGGATCGACGGATTGACAGGGGAGGGCGGTGGGCAGGTACTTCGCACGTCCACCGGTCTCGCGGCGTTCCTCGGCCTTCCGGTGCGCATCGTCAACATCAGGGCCGGCCGCAAAAAGCCGGGGCTGGCGGCCCAGCACCTGGCCGGCATCAAGGCACTTTGCCGTCTCACGGGTGGCAGGGCAGAGGGTCTTGCAGTCGGTTCTACGGAAGTCCTGCTGCGCCCCGGCCGGGAGCGGAAATCCAGACTCGATATTGATGTAGGCACTGCAGGTTCGGTGACCCTCCTCCTTCAGGGACTTCTTGTCGCCCTGTCCGGCACCCAGTCCCGCACGCAACTGACTCTCCGCGGTGGGACCGACGTAGCCTGGAGTCCACCGTTTCTTTACTTTTCCGAGGTCCTCTGTCCTCTCCTTAAAACATTGGGTTTCGAGATCAGGACGAATGTTGTCCGGGCGGGCTTCTACCCGAAGGGTGATGGCGAGGTTCAGGTGCAGGTGCGTGCACCGATCGCGTTGGCTCCTCTGCAGCTCGATGTCTCTGCAGAGCCGGATGAAATGACAGCCTTCTCCGTAGCCAGCGACGATCTGGCCCGAGCGAAGGTGGCAGAGCGCCTGATCTCAGGAGCGCGGTCGGTCCTTCCCGAACTTAAGGGAAGGAAGAACTACTTCTCCACACCGTCCATCGGATGCTCGTTGGTCCTGCGGTTCCGATCGGGAGCGGTTCTGCTCGGTGCAGACTCTCTTGGGGAAAGAGGGGTCAGGGCGGAGGAGGTGGGCCGGAGAGCAGCCGTAGATCTGATGAGGCAGATGAACGCAGGGTGCTCGGTGGACCGCTGGGCTTCGGACCAGATTTTGCCATTCCTGGCTCTTGCGTCGAGCCCCTCGTCCTACATCGTTACGGAACTCACATCTCACGCAGAAACCAATATGGAGATCATCCGGAAATTCCTCCCCGTCCAGTTCGAGGTGACTCAGGTGGGCGGGGCCGTAAAAGTGACGGTTGTTCCGGGCAAACGGTGAGCCCACCATCCCAATAAGGCCAGAGAAAGTGCTCTTTCCTTTGCCCTTTAACCATTCCCCTCATTTATCCTTCCGAAAGGAACCAGCAGATGGAGAGAGAAAGGGTGTTGAATTTTGGCATATCCGACATGCTTTGTCAGGCACGCCACAAATCACGCCCTGGCCCCTTGGTTTCCCAGCAAGCTGTGTTTAGTGCCCCGTTTCCCTACTCGCCCAGGCGCCAAGGAGCTCGGCCGTGGGAACCTGGCCTTTACTCTTAAAGAACAGCCTGGTCACCGAATCAAGAGCGGGCTCGACGTCTTCAGCAATAGCCCTTTTTCGGAGGTGCTCTGCGTCCATTGGCCCGTGCTTTGCCTGGTAGAGGAGGTAGGCCTGGACGCCGTGGGTGGGGGACTCCCGGTGTCGCCATGATGCCAGGCGGTCCACCTGGAGGTCCTCCGAGCTGACCATGAGGACACGGTAATCTCCGAAGCTCTGGTCCACTGCCCTTTCGCCCGCCCGGAGCGTATCGCCGTGGAAAATGATCGACACACTCTCCTTATCGCGGAGCCAGTGCCGGCCCAGCCGCCCGAACTCGGCTTTCCTCAGATCGCCGGCGACGGGAGGCGGCACGACCCCCACGAAATCCAGGTCCGCCGTGATGTAGGCGCCGTCCGTGTACAGCTCCATCGCCGCGCCGCCGACGAGGATGGGCCGTACCGACTCATCCGGATAAAGGCTCTGCATCCACCAGGCCAGGGCCGCCGTCCGTTCCAGTCTGTGGGGAAGGGCAAAGATGTCGTTTATTTTGGTTTCCATTTAGTAACACTAAATATATCAGAGAAGCATATAGAAGCCTAAGCCTTAAGCCTGGGGGTCAAGGTTTGCTGTTCCAACTTTCGGCTTTCCCTGCGAGAGACTGCCTTTATTGGTTTAACATAAAATTGATCTTTCTCTCTCTCGCCGCTTCGGACCCCATGGGTTCCCCCCGATAAAACCCTCAAAGGTTCATCAAAACATATAGACAATGTTGGCTATGGCCAACATTGTCTATATGTTTTGGCATAAAGTAGGATACAGGCGACATTACCTTATGGCTCTTGCAGGAAAGCTTTATTATCATTATAATGTCGGCTATGGCCAATATTACTGATGTTTATGATGGTAATATTGGTTGTGGGCAACATTAATGGACAGAATTGCAAGGAGTAATCTGTCATGGATTTTTATGCTCTATCTGATGAGGAGTTGCTCCGGGAATTGGGGGGCAGAATAAAGAGACACAGGCTAGTACAAAACCTCACTCAGGGGGACATAGCCAAAGCAACGGGATTGAACAGGACGACCGTTGTTTCTCTTGAGGCAGGGAACCACCCAAAGCTCTTAACAGTGGTGCAGGTGCTAAGGGCTCTTCAAGCTCTGGACGATCTCAACAATTTCCTACCCGAACCGGGACTCAGTCCTCTGAAATTGCTGGAACTGAAAGGCAAGGAACGACGGCGAGCTTCGAGGTCTTCCTCACCTTCAGAAAATGAGAGTCCGGAATGGTAAGTCCTGTTGACCTGGCGAAAGTATTCATATGGGGGCATTTCGTGGGTGCAGTGGTCTGGGACCGGGACAGGGACCTGGGTCGTTTTGAGTTCGACACAGGGTTTTCAGGTCAGGGCTTGAACCTTGCCCCGATCATGATGTCCGCAGACTCGAACCGCGGGTTGGTGCATGAGTTTCCCGCACTGTCCCGAGAAACATTTCACGGTTTACCGGGAATGCTCGCCGATTGCCTGCCAGACAAATACGGGAATCGCCTCGTTGATGCCTGGTTGGCCAGGCAAGGGCGTGATCCGGGTACTTTCAGCCCTGTGGAAAGGCTTTGTTATACCGGGGCAAGGGGAATGGGTGCCCTGGAGTTTAAGCCTGCAAAACGTGAAGGCTTGAACCAGTCGGCAGAGGTGGATGTAGGTGAACTGGTGGCTCTTGCCAAAGAGGTGCTGGATCATCGCAATTCTTTGCGAGCGGATCTCGGCGATGAAGACAGTTCACTCGTAGACATTCTCCGTGTGGGAACCTCGGCAGGAGGGGCGCGAGCCAAGGCGATTCTCTCTATCCATGAAAAGAGCGGTGTTGTTCGCTCTGGCCAGGTGAAAGCGCCGAAGGGTTATGGGTATTGGATACTCAAGTTCGACGGGGTTGCCGACGAACAACTTGGCCCGACTCAGGGATACGGACGAATAGAGTATGCCTATTACCAGATGGCCAGAGAATGCGGCATCAAGATGACGGAATGCCGTTTATACATGGAGGGTGGGCGGGCGCATTTCATGACCCGCCGTTTCGACCGTACGGCTGAAGGCGAAAAAATACATATGCAATCCCTTACGGGTATTGCGCATTATGATTTTAATATGGCTGGTGCGTACGGATATGAGCAGGCTTTCCAGATCATGCGCAGGTTGCGCCTCCCATATCACGATGCCGAGCAGCAGTTCCGGCGAATGGTGTTCAATGTACTGGCGCGCAATCAGGATGATCATCCCAAGAACATCGGGTTTTTAATGAACCGTGACGGGAAATGGCGTTTGTCCCCTGCCTATGACGTGATCTACTCCCACAATCCTGAGGGCTCATGGACAAACAAGCACCAGATGACGATCAACGGAAAAAGGGATGGATTTACGCGAGAGGATATCCTGGGTGTTGGTAAAACAATGAACATAAAGCACGCAGGCGGCATAATCGACGAGATACACAAGGCGGTATCTCTTTGGCCGAAATTTGCTACTGAAGCGGGAGTACCTGAGAAACGCTTAGAAGAGATTAATAAAGAACACAGGGTGCTCAATTAAAGGGACAAAATGGAAAGTGCAAGATCCACTTATTTAGCAGGCATCCGGGATGTATCGCCAGTGCTACTTGGGGTGCTCCCCTTCGGCATAGTAGCCGGGGTGGCAGCAATAGGCATCGGCATGTCAAAAACACTGGCAATTATGACATCAGCTATTGCCTTTTCAGGAGCCGCTCAACTTGCTGCCATGGATCTTATGGAAAAAGGGGCGCCTATTGTAATCGTCATCGCTACCGCCCTGGTGATTAATCTGCGCATGGCCATGTACAGCGCATCCATCGCACCGCACTTTGCTCCACTGTCAGGAAGGTGGAAGGGCTTTCTTTCCTACTTTCTCTCCGACCAGTCATTTGCGCTTTCCCTCACCCGGTATGACAGGGGAATAGAGGAAAATAACAAGAAGTGGTACTACCTGGGCACCGCGACCGGTCTGCTGGGCATCTGGATGTTAGGGACTGTTATTGGAGTTACTTTGGGTTCCGTCGTACCTGTAAGCTGGTCCCTTGATTTCGCTGTCCCCCTTACCTTCATCGCCCTCCTGGCTCCCGCCATAAAGGACAGGGCCACAATGGTGTCCGCCCTGTCGGCCGGGATCGTGGTTCCAGTAGCCATAGCGCTACCCATGCAGACAGGCATTATAGCAGCCAGCATAACAGGTGTCGTTGCAGGTTATCTTTTTGAAAGTCGGGCTGGATCATGAAATATAGTCCACTGACAATGTGGGGTATTGTAATAGCCATAGGTGTGGGCACGTATTTCATACGCCTGTCTTTTATCGCTCTGTTCGGGAAAACAGAGCCGTCGCCGGCTATCATGAGAGCAACTCGGTTTGTTCCTTCTTCAGTTATGGCAGCCATAATACTGCCTGCTTTGTTAAACGGCGGCGGACACGGTTTTGGGGATGGGAGCGAACGACTGATAGCGGCCCTTTTGGCGGGATTTGTGGCTTGGCGCACCAGGAACATGGTGGCAACAATAGGAACGGGCATGGTGGGATTGTGGCTGCTAAAGGCTGTTGTGTCTATGTGAGCCGGACAAATGAAAAACGTAAAAAACGTGCTGATATTGAGCGGAAATGATCGAGGAATAAGCGGGTATGGAAATAAGCAATCCCCCTGATTATAAGTCAAGCATTGACAAGTTCCCCCATCGACGCGCTTTGCCCTTCGACCAAGCTCAGGACCTTCGGCTTGCTCCCGTCTTCGCTTTGGGCGTCGCCGATGGCTTTGCCCTCACAAGTCAGCTGCGACGTGGCAGGCAGGGCAGGCGGCCTGACCCCAATCACTCACATGGTTAGGATCAGTTTCGAATTATCAATCTTGATAGGGTCGCAAAAAGTCCATTCGTGGCTTTTTGCTCCACTTAAAAGCGAAAAGCGTGGTTTTCGCTTTCCTTACAAATCAATGACTTACATCCACGGTCATTGACTTGAGCGCCCCGCCCGGGGCGCGTTGATGACTTTTTGCGAAGTCATCAATCTTGGGAAAAGCTGTCCGGCAGAATTACTTTTGGGAGCCTTTCCCTGGCCATCATTATTATTTCATTGAAATCTACCCATCGATCAGGCGGTATTTCCCGGTAGGTAGTATCATCGTCACCAGAGGTAAATTTATCGTATTGCTCTTGGGCCTCTCTGGCAATATAACGCAGCAATATTCCAATTGATTTGGACTGTGGAAAATCAAGTTTACCTATCTTCATTATTTCTTCGTCATACCATCGCCCATGAACGCCAATTGTAATTTCCGTACCAGGTAGTTCCTGGCGGTCTCCTTCAATTAAATAAATGAAATTAATCAACCCATCCTTACGCAGTTCGCGCTTTTCCAAATATATCTTCTTGCTCATAAAAAATCCCTTCTTCATAGAGATGCAGTGACCTGCTCTCTACTCTACCCGCAGAGGTGTCCACTCCCAGGCGTGATTAAAATACAAGCTACGACCCCCAAGTTTAGCACCCAGGTTTAGCACGCTCTCCCGATTTCTCAGGATCTGAATGGCCCGCAGTTGGAGACCGATTACCTGCTCTCGATCACATACACGCTGATGACGATGTGAACAAGCAAGAAGACTAAAGGGAAAGGAGTGGTCAGGGAACTCCGATCCGGGCCCGTCCGAGGGTGTTCTCGTCGGTGCCGAACCACACGCTTTGTGTCGGAGCGTGGTAGTCCATGTGTCGAACCGAGCCTGCGCCCGAGGGGATGGGCGTCACAGAGAAGAACTGCTCCGTCCTGGTGTCGAATCCGACGAAGA
>Ga0209976_10000834_pt1 | contig 18905 bp, 17 predicted proteins | sample SumtaG_FD_182806 | JGI IMG/M metagenome (GOLD analysis project Ga0209976, IMG submission 182806) | Deep subsurface microbial communities from Indian Ocean to uncover new lineages of life (NeLLi) - Sumatra_00157 metaG (SPAdes) (version 2) | ecosystem: Environmental > Aquatic > Marine > Oceanic >...
TTATCCCGTTTAGGAAGCGTTGATCTAGCTGAAACATAATGACCAAAAGGATAATAACTCTTCATTAATTTTGGATGTCTAGCAAGTGTCTTAAAGACGTTGGCTATTTCACCATCAAAGAATCTTTTTAAAAGATTATATTCTTGATTTATTGATCTATGCCATTCTCCTTCTTGGGGAATAATTCGAGGAGCTGAAAGTCGCTTCTTTCTTTTAACCTGATGCCTTTCTAATTCTTGGTTCATAGATTTCTTCACCTCAATTTATTTGAATTTATGTAACTTTTAAGATTTGAGACTTTTTAAACTTTGGATATTTATATTGCTTTAGTTTCTTATTTTATTGGCTAATTACTAAAAATAATAAGGATTTTTCGATTAACGATATCATTTCACCTTTGTATTTTTAAAAAAATTCATATATATACACCTACTATTGCATTTTAAACGTTAAAAAAAGAGAGGTTAGAAATTCTGATCTACGATTTAAAAAATGGGGGTACCTAAATTAGAAGGAAAAGAAAACCCTGAAGAATTAGTTCAGGCACAGCTACTCATTGATGATGCTAAGGTAGATGAAGCTCTCCAAATATTGAGGAATTTCGAGGAAAAAAGAGATCATACTCTTCATAATAAAGTATATTATCATCTCCTCAAATGTGAACTCTTACGTCAGCAAGGTCTTTTGGAAAATGTTATCAAACTTGCTGAAAAAACGTATAACGAGAGTTTAGGATTAGGAAAAAATCTTCTTTCAGTTGATGCTTTACTATTAATGGCTGGAGCTTTATTACGGCTTAATAGATCGGATTTAGCATTTGATAAGATCAAGCAGGGAGAAGGACTGCTAAAAACACTAACTCAAGAATTACTTGCTGACAACAAACAAAGAAAGGCTGATGTAGCTTACATTAAAGGATTATTTTATGATTACAAAAGTGATACAAATCAGGCATTAGAGCACCATGAGCAGAGTTTAGCGTTGCGAGAAGAACTTGGTTTTAAACCGAAAATAGGCCAATCTCTTTTACAAATTGCTAGGATAATTGGTGTTTCTAAAGGCGAACTTGACCGTGCTTTGAAATATGCAGAGCGTAGCCTTACTTTTTTCGAGGAAAGTAACAAAAAATGGTGGATTGCTTGGAGTTTATTAGTCATAGCGGAATTATATTTTTATAAAGGAGAAGTAGATCGTTGTATAGTATTTCATGAGCGATGTTTAGTAATTTATAAGGACCTGAACAATAAATACGGTATGGCAGCTGTCCTCAACAGTATGGGGGAGACCTATAGAATGAAAGGAGATTTGGATCGTGCATTAGAATGCTTAGAACAAAGTTTGGCACTACGTCAAGAATTGGGAAATTTAAATGATCTAGCTCGGATTCACGACTTTTTAATTCAAATACTAATTGATAAGGGTGATATAGATCGAGCAAAGCAACACTTTTACGAATTGGAACAATTAAACAATCAATTAAAAGTAAAATCCATTAATCTCGTGTATCTTTTTAATAAGGCTTTGCTATTGAAAACCAGTCATCGAGTCCGCAATTTAGCAAAAGCTGAAGAAATATTAATGCAAATCCTCGAAGACGTGAATTTAGATTTAGGGTTGGTTTATATGAAACCATTTACTATATTAACACTACTTAACTTGTGTGAAGTGCTCCTAATTGAATTACACATGGCAGGTGATTTGGAAGTGCTAGAAGAGATAGAATCTTTTGTTGCTCAACTTTTAGATATTGCTGAAAAATCGAATTCATACTGGATTCTGTGCGAAACTCATCTACTACAAGCAAAACTTGCATTAATCCAGGTGGACCTTGAAGACGCGAAACATTTTTTTACAGAAGCTCAGCACATAGCAGAAGAACATGGTCTAAATTTGTTAGCGAGGAAAATATCGAGCGAACACGACAAATTACTTGATCAGTTGAGTGTTTGGGAAATCTTTAAAAAGAATGATGCTCCGATGGCGGATCGTATTAAATTAGCGTCTATAGTTGGAGTAATCGATCGGATGCAAGGAAAACGTGCTGTGGAGCCCCCTGAACTAGTTGATGAACAATCGATATTACTTATGATAATAGCGGAAGGAGGTGTTCTTCTATTCTCGTATCCTTTTTCTGAAGAATGGAAATTCGATGACGAGCAATTTGGGGGGTTTTTAACTGCTTTTAATTCTATCAGTGATGAGATTTTTTCTGTAGGACTCGATCGTGCCAAGTTCGGGGACCAAATGGTTCTCATTGAACAAGTTCCACATTTCTCAATTTGTTATTTATTCAAAGGACAGACCTATGTGGCGCACCAAAAACTTACCCAATTTGTTGAGGAAATGCAAAAAAATACAACTTTATGGCAGCGTCTAGAAAATCATTATAATACGAGCCAAGTTCTTGAATTAAGGGAAAATCCCCAGCTTGAAAAACTGATATCGGAAACTTTTACGAGTAGTAGCTAGATCGTAAAATTTCAAGATTATAATTTATTTTAAAAATTTGTCGGTCCCCTCCCTTTCAATTTATCTTCGGGCATGATCCCCCTATCCCGCCAATGATATCCGGATCAATGCCGATACCCTCTTTTTTCCAGCGTTTCATTTTCTCCGTTATCTCTCCATAAATCGCGATGAAATCATCAATACTTCCAGCGTTAGAAGTAATCCATTTATTCCTCCAAATGATAATGTATTTTTTTCCCAAAGGAGGGATTTCAGTCACGATCTCCTTATCTTTAACCTTTTCTTCCATCTTAAATCCTTGATTTATCTTTTAAAAGCTAATAATTTCCACACATATAAAGAGAAAATCGATTGAAATTTTCTGAATTAATTATCTTTATCTAAATGGTTCTTCTTTCTCCATTTTTTTAGAAAATCTCGGAAAAAATCTGGATTTATATTTATTGAATTAAGTTGAGTATCGAAAAAATCGGTAACCTTCGCTTGAATTATGCGGAAATAAAACATTCAATAATTAGAGTTATTTGTGGTTATAGTTATTTCCAATGACAAAGATTCTACTTTTAAAATGGAGTGTTATAGAGATCTTCTACAGTAATTCAAAATCGTATAGAAGAAGTAATTAAATCCATTAAAAAATTCATTGAGAGGTTCAATAAACTGGCTTAAGTCTAATATCAACTAACGATCCTGGGGCACTAATTTACGATACCAATTTAGATGAAGAATGGGTGGCACGGTACAATGGTCCACTAAATTCTTACGATCTCATCAATATTTGCTTGCTGGTCAAACGCAACAGATAAAGGAATTTTGGTCCTAATATTATCATAATGATGCTCATTTAAGGAAGTTTATTGTTGTTGAAGGAATAATCCCTAAATATTTTGGATATGTAGGCTCAAAAGATTATGGTAGTTTTGAAATAACAAACAAAATCCAAGGTAGAATTGAGGGCAGGAAGGATGAGAATGGAGCAGGATCTTGTTTTGAAATTTATCAGGTTAAAAACTAGGTGGGTTTCGTCAAAAAAAATGAAGATTATATAATCATCAAAAAGAATATTTTATCAAGAAACAATTAATTTATAGCTTAAATGTAAAAAATTGAAATTACCTAATTTTATTGCATTCTTATGAGGGATCAAGAAGATATCTTAAAAAAAGTGATCAAAAAACGGACCAGTGTAAAAAGCGACGGTTTTTTTGATTTAGAAAGAGAAAGAAAACAAAGGGAAGAACTACTAGAACATGAAAGCAGTATTACGCAAAAAATAAAATTGATGCTGGAAGTCTCAAAACGGATAAGTTTAGACAGAATGCAAGACGTTCTTGAAATGGAAAAAAAAGTATTTAATAAAAGAATATTTGAGTTGGCAAAACAATTCGGCTTTATCATCGATGGTGATTATTTAATTGTTAATAAAGATACTGTCTCTGACTTTGTAGACTCTTTAGAGAGGTCTTTTAAGGAATGGGAGGAAACTGAAAAGGAGAAGAATCTAAAAATCAAATAATTTTACTTAGAGAAAAAAAATCGTCGATCCTATCAGTAATTTTCTAATAATAAATTTTAAAGTTAATTAATCTCAACAATTTTTATAGGTGGGATAACCATCTTTCTAAGCCCTGTCCTTTATATATTTCTAACTCTCTCAGGGCAATGATGAGAATAGTCCCCACAACTAATACATCTAAATCAGATCTAGTCTTGATCTGGTAAACATTGAGTGAATTCAGATTTGAATCTCTATCCGCTATATTTATTAATCTTTAGAAAGTTTTACTTAAAACATCTAATTAATCAATAATTATTTTTTACTAATCCCTTCCTTTTCCCATTGACGATATTGTTCCATTAATTTATCTATTTCATCAATGTTTGCTTGCTGATCAAACGCAACAGATTTAGTGCTAGAAAAATATTGGGCATATATTTCTTTATTATCAATCATATCTTTTACAGTGTCTACAATTAGTTGTATATCACCTACTCCGCATACTTCTGAAATCTCTGCAATTTGCAATCGGGCAAATTTTACTCCTAACTCTAACACTGTCTTTTTAATGATTGGCTTATAACAAAGTGTTAAATTTCTCTCTACCCACTTAAGAATTTCCCCCAGATTATTTCTTTCAGCTTGTTTTTTTATATCATTCAAATCTCTAATAGCATCTGAAAATTTCATTTCTCGGATTAAAATTTCAACCAATGGAAATCTTTTCTTAAGATTTTCAGTTCTCTCTAATTTATCACATAAAACTAATTTCTTATCAACCCAACCGACTATTTCACTTAGGTTATATATTTTAGCTGTCTGATTAATAGCAGTTTTTTTTAAATGATTTAAATCTCTAATCGCATCTGAAAATTTCATTTCTCGAATTAATTTTTCAATTATTGGAAATTGTTTTTTAAAGTCTTCGGTATACTTTTTTCTCATTAAATCTTTTTCAGTTTTAATCCGTCTTTCATTTTCTGGAATAAAAAAACCATGATGGAACTTATTATAGATCTAGAACAAAAATTTAATGTAAAATTTGATATTTTTCACAAGAGAGGAAAAAAAAGATTAACTGGGAAATTTTAGCTTGTCTAAAGCAATCTCGAGGTCCTTCTCTTTCTTTAGTAAGACTCCGATAAAGGGAATTTGATGCTTAAATTCTTCAATAGTTATTCCACTTTTTAGAAGTACACCAATCCAATCAAGTAGTTCTGAAGTAGAAGGCAATTTTCTAAGTTTTGTAATCGCGCGTAAAGCATAAAAGTGTTTAAGACATTGATCTAATAAATTAGCTTTAAGATTTGGGTAATGAAGGTTACAAATTTCTGTCATAAATCCTCTGGAAGGAAATTCAATCCAGTGAAATACACACCTTCTTAAAAACGCATCTGGGAGTTCTTTTTCATTATTAGAGGTAATGATTACTATTGGTCTTTTTTTAGTTTTTACAAATTCCTTTGTTTCTTTTACGTAAAACTCCATAATATCTAATTCCTGTAATAGATCGTTAGGAAATTCTATATCCGCTTTATCTATTTCATCGATAAGGAGAACAACTTGTTCTTCAGAATCAAATGCTTCCCCGAGTGGACCGAATGTAATATAGTCATGAATTTTATTAACATCTCGATCTTCTGAACCAAATCTACTGTCATTCAAACGTTGAACAGTATCATACATATAACACCCATCAATTGCTTCAGTGGTGCTTTTAATGTTCCAGATAATCAATTTCTTGCCCAAACTTAGTGAAATCGCATGAGCTAGCATAGTTTTTCCAGTTCCAGGCTCTCCTTTTACGAGTAAAGGCCGCTCTAGTGCAATAGTTACATTAACGATATTTCTAAGTTGTGGGTCTGCTAGATATTTGACAGAATCTGTTTTTATATCTCCTTTGAATTTATTAAAAGTAGTATCCATGTTAAAGAAAATAAATGTAAAATTAAATAATTTTTGACTTTTTATGGTTGTTGGAGAAAAATAATATCAAATCTAGCTACTTTTGATTATTTTGAAAATATTAAAAATGAAGAAAATAAGTGTAAATACGAATTTCTAAAGGTGTTTTTTATTGATTGGGCATACATCTAAGCATGTGGTACAACCAATAGTATATTCTAATAAGAACGTATTCGAAATCAATTCAATATTCTTTATATAATCCTGATCCATCGGATGTAAAATGTTAATCCCATGTTTAACTGTATTTGGTAAGCAAGTCATCTTTTTAAAATTACCATTTTGGTCAAATGCTTTATTAGGGCACTTATCAACGCACAAATTACATTCCTTACACACTTTATCTTCCATCATAGGATCTGGTATTAGTTTCGCGGATGTTATTACAGCTGATAACCTCAATAAAGTTCCATGTATTGGGTTTATTAATAATCCATTTTTTGCGATTTTTCCGAGACCTGCTGCCAATCCTGCATGTTTTAATGAAATTATCCCCCATGGTTGAAAATTCTCTATTGCTAAGGGATTATACGATGGAATAGAAATTGAATAATATCCAAGAGATTCAACGTAATGAGCTAATTTAACTCCTGTAATATCTAATAATTTATATAGACTATGATAGGCTCTATGAACCAGGTTATCATGATAATTTTTCAACCTAAATATTGATCTTGGCATAGATTTACCAAAAACGATAACGGAATTAGCATCTTCCAAAATATTCTTTGGTTGATGAGATTCTGGTGGTTCTAGAAAAAGATCATTATTTACATCTGCAATACCAACTATATCCATGTCGGTTTCTAAAACAAATTTCTTTATTTTATCTGTTAGTTCTTGATTTTGATTGGTTTCTGACATATTATATCCCTAAAATTAAAATTCCTAATTAAAGCTTATTTCTAGTAAAATTAATAATTAAAATAGAGTTATTTAATTTTTGAATAATACATCTTAAACCATCCAACTCCTATCGTCCTACATATTCTATAAATCCTAATACCCTAAAATTACCCGTAAAAATTGGACTATATCTTCTTTATATCCTTAAATTATAACAATTGGACCCCATTTTATTTTAATTTGATTTAAATCACAAGTTAATTAAGAATAAATAATTAATTCGAGTGAAAAAAAAAATGATAAATGTTAATGGTTTTGTTATTCCATGGGAAGAATTTGTAAACTGGTTTGGAATTCTGCCTATTTATGGGCAAATTCTAATCATAGTTGGGGTTATTGCAATATTAGCTTTGACGATTACACTAGTATATTATATTTTGAAGGGAGCAGCTTATTTAGTATATTACATACTTAAAGGAGCATACTCTCTTTTGAAAGCTATAGGTGTATTCTTCTACGGGGCATTTGAAGCCTTGTATTATGAAATTACAGGTAAACCCAAACCGGGCAATGAACCAGTTACTCAATCTGATGCTCCTCAAACAGATAAAAATCCCGAACCAATTGCTCCTGTTCAAAAAACTCATCGGGATATCCAACCTGATGCTATGTTTTGCACTGAATGTGGAACTAAATTCACTGATACAATGATGCAAACCTTATCGAATGAAGAGTCTGGATTCTGTATCCATTGTGGAAAAGGTTTTCAATCAAATCCCATAGAAATTGAATTTTAATTTTTTATTTTTTTTATTATTTTTATCTTTCTAATATTCTAAATTATTTTTTCATGAAATTTTCATTGAAAATCAGACTCTGAATTTACCTTTCTGGAAAATGATGTAGTTTCAGATGGGAAAAAAAAAGTGAGGATTAAACTCAATCATGTTGACCTAGAATAGTTACAGAACATACTGCATATGCCCCTCCAAGATTATGAGCTAAGCCGATTTTTGCATCAGGAACTTGTCTTCCTTCTGCTCTTCCTTGGAGTTGTCTAGTTACTTCTTGAACCATTCTACAGCCAGTACTTCCAATGGGGTGCCCAAAAGATTTAAGACCACCACTTGGATTAACAGCAGTTTCACCATCCCAATTAAATGTCCCTCTTTGTAATTCTTCAGCAGCCTTCCCTTGATCACACAATTGTAAATCTTGACAATTCAACAATTCGGTTATCGTAAAACAATCGTGAACTTCTGCTAAATTAATTTCTTTTCTTGGATTTGTAATCCCTGCTTCTTGATATGCCATTTTAGCGGCGTCAATAGTAGCTGGAGCGCTAGTAAATTTAAAATTTGGATCATACCAGGGGAAACCCGTATGGACAGAAAGAGAATTTGATTTTACGAGTACATAATCATCAGCATGAGCATAGGATTCCGCTAATTCAGGTCGAGTTAAGATTAAGGCAGCAGAACCATCACTCATCGCACAGCAATCAAATCTTCCTAGAGGATCAGCTATCATTGGAGCGTTCATAGCTTGTTCCAAAGTTATTTTCATTCTAAAGTGAGCTTTTGGATGATAATACCCGTTTTCGTGATTTTTAACTGCCACCCGTGCTAAATCTTCTTTTTGCCAACCGAATTCATGAAAGCTACGAGTAGCAAGTAAACAAAACATTGCTGGTGCTGATGGGCGGGGTAATACTGGGTGACCCATTACTGTTGTTCCGGGTAGTCCTCTTCCCCCTTCATCCGTTAATTTTTCGACACCACAAGCTAATGCCACATCATAAGCTCCAGAAGCAATCCCAAAACAAGCATTACGGAAAGCATCCATTCCAGAAGCACAGTAATTTTCAACTCTAGTTACTGGTTTCCCACCTAATCTTAATGAATCTTCTAGAGTGGTTCCAGAAACACCTGTAAAAAAGTAATAAACTCCGAGCCATGCCGCATCAATTTCATCTTTTTTTATACCGGCATCTTTAATGGCCCCTTGAGTAGATTCAAAGAGCAAATCTTCTTTACTTTTACCCCATAATTCACCATATTTGGTGGCGTCACAACCAATAACAGCAACTTTATCTTTTATACCATGAGTAACCATATTTATAACCTCCCTCTTACAGGCCTACATTTCCAATAATAATTTTTAAACTCAGCACCTTCATGTTCTTTTCTAAAGGTTAGCTCAACTTCCATTCCAATTTTCACATTTTCTTCAGGATTTTCAATTTCAGTCATGTTTAACAAAACTCGACCCCCACCATCCAAATCAATTACACAGCGTGGCACTGGTGTATTCATATAAGCACCCCCTACTAAATGATCAAGAGTAAATGTAAACAGTTTTCCTTTTAATGTTAGTTTAATTAGTTCTAATTGGTCATCTGCTCTACAGGTAATACAGGATCGTCCAGTAGTAGGATATTGTACGGTTCCACAATTTTTACATTTTAAACCATACATCTTATATACAGCAGGAGTGTCACGCCATAAGGTTACCGCAGAACTTTTCCTTATATAGCGATCCTTTTCAAGAAGTTTCTTATTTTCGACATAAATACTATAATTATCCAGAAGTTTCATTGACTTTTGATGTCCTGCTAATCCCATATGCGTTTCAGACAATTCTTTTAAAGCAGTTATGTCCTGAATGTGTAATAACATTGCATCAGCGCCATCACCAAACCCAACCAATAATGCTTTCGCATTTTCAGTAGGATTTTTCATCGCTGAGATTAATAACATAAAAGACATAGGCGTCCCAAGATCACCAAATTGAAAAAATAATCCGTTTTGTGCGACCCCTTGATCAAATTTCATTGCCTTAGAGATTCGTCCATGCGTTCGAGGGTTATTATAATAATACGCAGCTATTCCAATATCCTCGGGATTTAATTGATTTCTGTTCAAAATCTCGGACATCACTTTTAGAACACTTTGAGTATATATTTGATTGTCCATTTTAGACTCAAAAGTTCTTATAAAACTATCTTCTTTTGTTCTTTTCCAAGGTCCAGTTGCATTAACCGAGATAGAACAATAGTCATCAACCACCAAAGGTAAGTTTTCTCCATCTTCAATAAGAAGGGCAGCGGCACCATCAGCAAACCCAAATTCCCAAGTTGTAGCTGGTTCCGCCTCTCTCATATCGGAAGCAATAACAAGAATTTTAGAGATATCTTTATTTGCTTTAATAGCATCAACTGCTCTTGCTAAAGCTGTCGTTCCTGCCTTTAACGAATCTGTAAAGTCAGCAGTAATAATATCCTCCCTTAAATCTAATACAGTTGCTATAAATGAGGCTGAATCTTTTTCTGTATAAACTTGAGTTGTAGAGGCAAAAAATAAACCATCAATACTTTTAGGGTCAATTCCACTTAAACAATCTATTCCGGCTTCAATAGCCATCGTAAGGCTATCTTCATCAGCACTCGCAACCACCTTATTTCCAGGACGACTAGGAAAATCCCAAGCGTTAGCAATCATCTCACGAGATAAGAGGTATTTAGGCAGATAAGCACCATAAGACTTTATTCCAACCATTTATCTATTTCTCCCTTTCTTCTAAAATTTATTTTATTATAAGATTCTGAATTTTCCTAAATTAAAATATTTCTTTAAATTTACCACTTTAAAGAATAATGAGTCATTGCTTTAAATTGAAAGATTTTGTACTTTCTTAGTGAAAGAAAAGTTTTCCATTAGGATATTTGATAATGGGAATAGAATGGGAGATATTTATAAGAACATTTTTCAATCTGTCATTCCTAAACATTAACAATTAGTTTAAGTTCTAAATTCCAATGATAATATTATGAATGGACCAGTTGAACCATTTAAAATTAAGATGGTTGAACGTGTTGGAATGCCTGATAAGAAGAGAAGAAGTGAAGCAATCAAAGAAGCAGGACACAACACATTCTTATTAAGATCTGAAGACGTATTTATTGACCTATTAACCGATTCTGGTACATCAGCTATGTCTGATAACCAGTGGAGCGGGCTTCTTTTAGGTGATGAAGCTTATGCTGGTGCTCGAAATTTTTATAATCTTGAAAAATCGGTACAAGATGTTTTGGGGTATAAGCACTTAGTTCCAACTCACCAAGGTCGAGGGGCTGAACACCTTATGTATAGTCACCTTGTTAAACCAGGACAAATTGTTCCTAGAAATATGTATTTCACCACATCAAAATTACATGTTGAGCTCCCTGGGGGAAAAATGGTTGATATAATTATTGACAGAGCACACGATCCTGAAGATACTTATCAATTTAAAGGAAATGTTGATCTGAAGAAGTTACAAGCTTTTATTGATGAATTTGGTCTGGAAAAAATAGCCTTTGTAAATGTGGAGATGAACGTAAATATGGCTGGCGGTCAACCTATTTCTATGCAGAATTTAAGAGAACTACGAGAGTTTTGCAATAATTATAAACTTAAGATTATATTTGATGCAACACGTTCAAGTGAAAACGCTTTCTTTATACGAGATCGTGAAAAAGGATATGAAAATGTTCCAATCATTGATATACTTAGAGAAATGATGAGTTATTCAGATGGATGTGTATATAGTTGTAAAAAAGATGCACTTGTCAACATTGGAGGATTCCTTGCTACAAATGATAAGGAAATATTTGAAAATACGAGAAATATGGTTGTTGTTTATGAGGGATTACATACATATGGAGGAATGGCTGGTCGAGACATGGAAGCCGTCGCTCGAGGTTTACGTGAAGGTGCTCAATATGATTACTTGAAATATCGAGTTAATCAAGTTCATTATTTAGGAGAATTACTGAATAAAGCAAATGTTCCAATTGTGAAACCAATAGGTGGCCATGCAGTCTTTTTAAATGCACTAAAATTCTTACCGCACATCCCTAGAGATCAATGGCCAGCTCAAACATTAACAGCGGCAATTTATGAGGAATCTGCTGTACGAAGCATGGAGAGAGGAGCTGTTTCAAAGGGCAGAGATAAAGAAACGGGAAAAAATATTTTCCCCGATTTAGAATTAGTAAGGTTAACAATACCAAGAAGAGTTTATACTAATTCTCACATGGAATACACAGCAAACGGTATTATAAATCTATTCAAGAAAAAAGAAATAATCCCAGGATTAAAATTGGTCTATGAACCGAAGTATTTAAGGTTTTTCCAGTCTAGATTTGAGTCAGTTCAACTTTAAACCAAAATCTTAAAATCTCTTTTCAAGTACAGTGATAATTGGATGGAATCCCGTTTTTGCAAATACTTCTAGCAATTTTATATCAGTTCCATAGGCAAGGTTAATCCTTATCGAATCACATCCCCACGATTGAAGAATTTGAATGGATCGATCAGCTAATAGTTTACCAACACCCTTGCCTATATATTCTTTTTTAGTTGCCCAGTTATCCAAACGACCAATATATCTACCAATAGTGTTTTTCACTGCTTCAATCATCCCCATAGACACAACTTCTCCATCTGATTTTAATTCTGCAATGAGAGTTATCCTCTTTAAATTAGGTTTAAAATGTCTTAGTCCAGAAGACTCTCTCCATTGTTTTTCTTCAAAACCGATATCTAATTTCTCATTTAAATCTTTCAATATTTCTAAAGTAGCTTGATAATCTGATGTTCGATAATTCCTAATAATTATATCTTCTTCCTTAATCTCTTCAATTGACATTATATTGCCTACATTTAATTTGTTATTTTATTTATTAATTTTATATCGATCCTCTGATTTAGGATTATTTGATGATTTCCGTTATCTCGTTTTTCTATAGAAATTAAATACTCATCAATATGAGGAATTATTGGTGAGACGAGTAAGAGTTCTTCTTGAGAGAACCAGAAATCAATGTTTTGATTCATCACTTCTTTTTCAAAAAATTCTTTCACATGTGTAATTGTTATAGACACATTTTTTAATTCTTCTCTTGTGTTGTTTTGAATTGTGATTTCAATTTCTTGACTATTCTCGATAAGGTTAATTTTAGTGATGGAGAGTGGAGTTTTAATTGAAGGTTCTTGTTTTGTGGGATCAAATAACTCGATTGATGAAAATCCATTTTCCCCTTGTAGGTTACTAAGTGGAGTAAGTTCAAATCCCTTTAATGAAAAATATGAAATAGCTTTTTGAGTTTTAAGTGAGGGAGATCCTTTTTTTCTTTGAATTTCACTTGAAAAGTACTCTTTAACAACTTTATCAATCAATTCTCTTATAAAAACTTTGATTTTTGTTCCCTCAGTTATGAGTTTTTGTATTTTGGGTGTTTTTATTATTGTATCCCTAGCGATCTCACTTTCAATAACTTTAAAAAATTGATCTTCGAATTTGTTTCTTAACTGCTCATTAAGTTTTCGTATGAGATCATCCCCAAAAATTTGTAATTCAATTGGCAATGAAACTATAAGAACAATTGTTTCTGGGGTGTGAGTCTCAAGACCAGCACGTCTCTTTTGTCTATCTGATTTTGTTAAAAATTTTTTCCCAAAATAAGTATAACCTTTATATTCTAAATCTATATGGTCAAGATCTTCTGTTTCTAAGAACCACACTGGATGGTAATGAATAGGACGCATGTATTTTTTATTATATCTAAATGTGTCATCAGGATACATTAATAGGGCGATTTGACCCTTTTTTTCATCAAAATATAATAAATATACAACACATAAATACTCATTTGGGTTCTTTTCCAATGAATCGTCGTTAAATATTTCAGCCACGTGAAACCATTTTTGAGACTTATTCTATACAAACAAATGATCTAATTTCTAAGGTTTAAAATGCTTCTTATTCTAAAAATATAACGAAGATCTTCTATTTTAAAAATAAAATAAAACAAAAATTACAGATCCCCAGTTTTTAAAACTGATTTCAAATTACTTGAACCTATACAATTCAATAAAAGTTTAAATTATAAATGAAATTTTTACCAAAGTGGAAAGCGAATGGAGATCACGGATGTTAAAACGTATTTGTTAGAGTTAGATTTTAAGATTAAAATCGGGTCAATGCCAAGATTTAAAGCAACCGGCTTATATATAAATATTCTAACAGATGAAGGAATAGATGGTTGGGCACTGAGCCATTGGAATCTTAGCAATGCCGCTCAAAAGGTTTTTGTAGAAGAAGCTCTTAAAAAGTTATTAATCCGGAAAGATCCGTTTATGACAGAAGAGATATTTAATACAATTTACACGTCCAGTAACCGTATTATGTTCGGTATTCCAGCATCTACTTCTGCTATACTGATTGCATGTTGGGATATTATAGGTAAAGCAACAAAACAGCCAATATATAGACTCTTAGGTGGAAGAAAGAAAAAAATAAGAGCATATGCCTCTATGCCCCGTGGTTATAAACCTAAAGCAGCAGTTGGCGCTGTTAGATCTGCTTTAAACCCAGAATTAGGTGGTTTTAATGCTGTGAAATTAAGAATAGGAAATGGTCTAAGTAAAGATGAAGATTTGATCAGAGAAGTAAGGGATGCCTTTCCAAATATTGAAATTATGGTGGATGCCAATTCTGCATATCAGTCCGTAAATCAAGCACTTAAAGTAGCAAATATATGCGCTAAATATGATGTTGCTTGGTTAGAAGAACCCATCCCAACCGATAACCTTAATGGGTTAGCTAAATTAAGAGAGAAATCCCCTGTGCAGATCGCTGGAGGAGAGAACGACATGGGTATATTCCGATTTGAGGATGTTCTTTCTAAAGATTGTTTTGATATTATACAACCAGATACAACCCGTAGTGGTGGATTTCTCCAAATGAAAAAGATTGATGCGATGGCAGAAGTTAAAGGAGTTCGGTGTATACCACATATTTTTGGATTTGGGCATATACTAGCAGCAAATCTTCATTTTATAATGTCAACCCGATGTGACTGGTGTGAATTCCCTTTCATTCCTGAAGAATATCAAATCTTAGAAGAGCCAATTAGGGCTAAAAAGGGAATAATCAGTGCTCTAGAAAAACCGGGTTTAGGAGTAGAAATAAATCAAAAAATGTTTGAAGAAAATGTATTAAAACTCTAATTATCTATTGATTGGGAGAATTTTAACTTAAAATCATTGATATTTATTTTAAATTAGATTTATAATATTTTCTTCAACTAAGTGGTTAACGAGTTTCATAATCTTTTCAGGGGAAATTATAGATTTATATTCTAAAGATAAAAAACTTGTAACCCTTAGGATATTGTATCCTTTACACAGTAAATTTATCAATTCACTGATAACTCCTAAATATTCAGATTTCAAGCTCTCACAAAATTCTTTAAACATAGGATTTTTCCATAAATTTTGCAGCCGATCTTCATCAAATGGCCCATCGAAGTTTGGTTTATAGTTTAACATTAATTTTGATTCTAAATTTTCAAGATCTTTATCTCCATTATATTTCTTTATATGATTTAGCCATCTTAATTTATGGATTTTAAGAATTTCTGAAATTTGTTGTTTAGCAGATTCGAGCAATTTAACTACTTCTGAGGATGAATTTATGCGCTCTAGCCATTTAAATGAATCTACTTCATAATCATAAAACGCTTGAATCAAATCTGTTCCTAATAAAACCAATTCAATTATATTTTCATTTTTGGATGGATCTTTCGGAGTTTCAATTTTTAATTTTATTTCTTCTAAAAATTTGATTAGGTTTCCAAATCTATTATATACTCCTTGATGGATAATAGGCCATAGCTCATTTATTAATTTACCGTCTAATATCGAGAGGAAATAAGATATAGAAATACTCATTCCGATAACCCTTTTCAATTCTGTTGGATCACAATATTCTACTGTGTCCATTGATGAGTGATAATAAGGATCCTCATGTCCAAACATAAGTGAGGGGATTCCAAAGTATGAGTCAACGAAGAGCACATGGTCACTTCCTCCTTCAAAACTTGTCAACCGATAACTCATCGGAACTTTTGTTCCATTAATGGCAATACCTTTTGGACTATCGGCAATTTTCTTTATGAATAATGATGCAATATCATTGATGATTGAAGGGGTGGAATGTGGAGCAAAATTTACTTCCAATGGATACCCTATTTTAGTACGGTGTTCTCCAATCATATCTAGATTAATACAAGATAATACATTTTTAATTTTAGACTCATGATATTCCATCCAAGGGACAGTTCCTATAAATTCTGGCACCCAAACAAACCTAATGGTTCGTTTTGGAGGATCAAATGTTTTTTTGTCGATTAATTGTTTCAATGCTCTTGCCAGTTCTAATAGACCTGCTGCTCCGCTGGCATTATCATTTGCACCTGGAGAGGGATGACATAAATGAGCTATGATAATAATCTCTCTTTCAAGGTTTTCTTTTCCTTTAATACAGGTGCTTATAACCTCTAGATTACCTTCTGTATGTTTAGCACTTATTTTTGCATGTACTCTTAGTGGTCCTTTTGCTAACAATTCTTTTAAATGAATTGCTTGTTTGTAAGAAATACTAAATCCAAATTTAGCGTTATCAAGTCGGTCATGAGTAGTGAAAAAACTATTGTAAATATGTTTATCAAATTGATCGCCTGTTCTCTTCAAATCAGGATAGTATATTACACCTAATGCTCCCGAACTCTCGATGAGGTTATGATACATATACGTTGAACTGCACATCAAAATAATTTTTCCCTTGATATCTTGACTTTCATAATCCTCTTTTCTATCTCCTTTCCCTATATTTACCACTTCAGCTTCGACATCGCATGTTTTTGAGTGTGTTACAATAGATGTCTGAATATCGTCATAATCACAAAGTTTTATTCTTTCTGGTTCTATAATCCAAAGTTCACCAGACTCAATTTCCCATTGATAGGGGGGAACGGATCCCCAAATATTATTTTTTCCATCAGCGGGGGATTTGAAGTGTTCAATTTCATTATATCCAATTCTTGATAATTCTTTCTTTATTATTTCAGCAATTTCATGATAATCATTAGATGCCTGTATTCGGCTAAACTGTGAAATCTTAGCTACCCAATCCCAAGCTCTCTGTCCATTAACTTCAGTTAGAATATCATTAATGTATTTTTCAATATCCATGATTTAAACATTACTTAATTTATTTTATATTAGTTTTCATCTGTTAAATAAGGAGAGGATATTACTATCCTCTTCCTCTTTTAGGAACCCCGCGTGCGAGTTTTCCCGCACGGGGCTCGCGCCTCATGAAAAACCCTCGATCACATTGGTGTTGTTTTCCGCCAGGATTTACCATAACGATTACTCCAATATTCATGCAAATTCGCATCATAGGGACTATTATATCCCTTTACGGGTGTAAATTTCACACCCGCTCGAAAGGAACGACAAAACAATAACACATTTTCCTTTCTCTCTCCAAAAATCCATTTTCTATTGCCGAAATTCATAAAATATCGGTACCGTATCCATCGTTTTCCCTTATCTTTATGACGTCGTAAGCACCACTGCCATAACATCTTCCATATTCGATGATCTATGTAATTGAAAGTCTCTTTTGCACTACTGTAGCAGTAATAATTAGCCCAACCTCTAATAATCGGGTTTAATTTAGAGATTAGCTCATCTGCCTTCATTTGTTTATTCATTGAAATCACTATTTTAATGTGCTCTAAATGTTGCTTAATAGCCTTTTTAGAAGGTTTTGCTAAACATATTCCCCGAGTTTTATTGTAATATTGACGGATATTAAAACCAAGAAAATCAAATCCATCGTCTCGATGCACGATCTTCGTTTTGGCTTCATTTAACTCCATTCCCCTTTCTTTAAGAAAGGTTCTAAGCTTCGGAAGCACATAACTTACGATCCTCTCTCTCGACGGCGCCGTTACCACAAAATCATCCGCATATCGAATCAAATTAAGCCTTCTATTATCACCACTTTTACTAGATGGTGCGGTATAATTGCCTTTGGAGTTTTCTGCTCCAAAGAGCCGTTCCATACCATCTAAAGCTATATTTGCGAGTAAAGGGCTTATAATTCCACCTTGCGGTGTACCCGATTTTGTCTGAAAATACTTGCCAAATTCAATTATCCCAGATTTAAGCCATCTTCTCACGGGTTCCCGAAATACGGGAATTCTTTTAAGCAATGCTTCATGATCAATATTATCAAAGCATCCTGAAATATCCGCATCCAAGATCCAAGCACTTCGCTTTTGCGTTCCTTGTACTTTAATTGATGTCCAAATTTGCCAAATCGCGTCCATGCATCGGCGTCCAGGTCTAAAACCCTGCGAATGTGGTTCAAACCGAGCTTCCCATTCAGGCTCCAATGCCAGTTTCACGAGCATTTGCATGACTCGATCCTTGACCGTTGGAATACCTAAGGGTCGCTTATCTCCGTTACTTTTAGGAATATATACACGTCTAAGCGATTTGCATTTATAATTAAATATATTGGTTTGGTGGACTTCTTCTGCTAATTTAGCACGTTCCTTTGAAGTAGCATATACTTGTCCATCAATTCCCGGCGTATATTTGCCATTATTTTCCTGCGTAACTCTTCTAACTGCCAAGAGTCTTGTAGAATGCGATCTAACAAGGAGTTTCTGAAGGTTTTTAACCTTCGCCCAGTCCTTATCATGGGTTGCTCGAAAGATCCGTTCTTGAAGCCGTCTTACATGTTGCTTAGGGATATCCCATTGGATATTATCCCAATCTACCACATGTCCTTTGTTCTGTTCAATGCTTTCACACATCGTCTAACTTCACCTCCAGTTAAGATTTCTCAATATGTTTCTTTCGTTAAGACCTGCTTAGGAAGTCAGCACCCTTTCGAGTAGGGTATCTCTATAGATTCTATATTACTATAGCCCTATCCACGCCATTACAGCATGACATTCGCTTTTTCCAACATCCTCTGCCTACTAAACCTTTCCCCTTCCTCACGGTCGGGATACCATTCTACAAATGTATATGGGGTTTATTAGGTTTACCAAGTTCCTCATGTCCGACTTTCACCAGAGCCCTTAGGGAGGTACTATCCCCCGGTTGCATAATGGATGATAAAGGAATGAGAAAAAACCATTCCTACCTAGCAACTCACCTTTTTGGTCTCGGCGTATCAGCCATGTTTCGCCGATTTTTAATAACGAGGTTTATCACAC
>Ga0209976_10000836_pt1 | contig 18874 bp, 29 predicted proteins | sample SumtaG_FD_182806 | JGI IMG/M metagenome (GOLD analysis project Ga0209976, IMG submission 182806) | Deep subsurface microbial communities from Indian Ocean to uncover new lineages of life (NeLLi) - Sumatra_00157 metaG (SPAdes) (version 2) | ecosystem: Environmental > Aquatic > Marine > Oceanic >...
CAGAGAATACAGCCAGCAAAAAAGCCGGCGGTTGATAACAGTAATGTTGATATTCCAGATAAAGTAGATAATGATATTATAAATACTGCAGAAGAAGTATTTGGAGTTAAAGTTGAATGAAAAAAGGTGGTGAATGATAAATGTTTGATAAAGTGAAGCAATTAGGTCAGCTGAAAAAAATGCGGGATCAAGCTAAAGTGATGCAAAAGCAATTGGCGGCGGAAAAAGTGGAAGTTGATGAGGGTGGTGTTAAAGTAGTTATGTCCGGTGACCAGAAAGTTTTAAGCCTGACTATTGACGACATGGAAAATGTCCGAGTAATGGAGGCAATTAATAAAGCGATAAAAAGCTCCCAAAAAATGGCTGCCAGAAAACTAGCAGAAATGAGCGGAGGTTTAGGAGGAATGCTTTCCGGCCAAGGTCCTTTGGGGGGCGCTAGTTAATGGCTATTTGTATGAAGAAGTTAAAGATTTTAAAAACTTTAACCAAGAATGAAATTTTTTCTAAAAACGACAATTTTTGGGAAGGTTTGTCAAAAAAGGCTTATCCATTAACTAAAGGGAAGTTAAGGATTCCTATTTCCGTAGAGCCATTTAGTGTAACTGCTGATGAGTTTTTAAAATTAGAAGATAATTTGCAATTATTGATTTCTGCGGCAAAGAAGCTTTCGAGTGCATATTTTGACAATGAACTTTTGCAAAATTTGATATCTGTTAATCCTGAAGAAAAACAATTAATAAACGAATCAAGAAAAGAAGATTTTATTGGAATAATTAGAGTTGATCTATTTTACGGGAAATCACCTAAAATTGTTGAGATAAATGCTGATTTTCCAGATGGATTTTTTATGCATGATATTACTCCAAGAGAAATATGTAAATGGTTTATAAAAGAAAAAGATAAATATAGAATTTTTGATCATGCTAAATTATTTAATGAACTTCTTGAGTCATTGGTAATTGATAAAAATAGTCATATTTTTATTGGATATGACAAGGCGAGAAAATTTATTGATGAGTTTGCATTGAATAAAATGAAGTTAGAAAAGGATGGGTGGAAAAATGTTTCGATGGGAGCTTTTGAGGATTTAGAATTTATTAATGAGAAGTTGTATTTTGACAAAAGGCCCATTGATGTCATTAGGCGTGGAGCAGAACTATTTAAGTTAAGGAAAATTCCTGGTTTGATGAAAAAATTAGTAAGTGAGCAACAGAAAGGGAGAATTAAAATTATTAATAATTTTAAAATGCGACTATTGGGGCATAAAGCTTTAATGGCTGTATTGTGGGATAAAAGATTTCGTAGATATTTAAATAAGAATGAGATTAAAGCAATAAAGTTATTGTTGCCTGAAACATTAAAATTGAAAGCTGTTGATATTCCAAGATTATTAGATGAGAAGGATTTATGGGTTTTAAAACCTTCAGATTTAGCTGAGGGTGAGAGTATTTACATTGGAAGTGTTTTAACAAATAAAAAGTGGAATAAAGCAGTTCGATTAGCTTTAAAAAAATCTTCTAACTGGATTGTTCAAAAAAAAGTTGATATTCCAGAAGAAAAATTTAATTTAATTGATAATGAGAATAGAAAAACTATTCAAGTAAAAAGAAAGTTTGATTTCAACCCTCATGTGATTTTGTTAAAAAAGAACTGCAAGCTTGGCTGGATTATTAATAGATATTCAGAATTAGAAGTATTAAATGTGATGAAGGGTGGAGGATTAACTTATACTTTTGTAGAAAAATAATTTTGCCATAATTATCAATAAGATGGATAAGAGGCAGATTTTGAGACATAATTATTGAATTTTAATATATATAAAAACCAAAGGTTAACAGATTAAGCTGTGATATACTGGGAAATATGAGAGTACCCAGAGCTGTAATCAGATTAATTGAGTCATTTGAAAAGCTTCCCGGCATAGGTCCAAAAACTGCTCAAAGATTGGTTTTTTATTTGCTACATAATCCTCAGAAAAATTTAGATTCTTTTGCTGAATCATTATCAAGATTAAAAAAGGACACCAAAGAATGCTCTATTTGTTTTAATGTAGGCGAACAAGATCCCTGCGAGATTTGTGTTGATAAAGATAGAGATGAAGACAAAATTTGTATTGTAGAACAACCATTAGATATATTAGCAATAGAAAAAGGTGGATTTTATAAAGGACTTTATCATGTTTTGCATGGGGCAATATCACCATTAAATAATATTGGCCCTGAAGAATTACATATTGCTGATTTATTGCCGAGAATAAGAGATAATAAAATAAAGGAGTTAATTTTGGCAACTAATCCAAATATGGAAGGTGAAGCAACAGCCATGTATATTAAAAAGATTATTAAGGAAAAATTTAAAAGGAAAAATCTAAAAATTTCCAGAATTGGCAGAGGATTGCCAATTGGAGCTGATTTAGAATATGCTGATGAAGTGACTTTAAATAGGGCGTTTGAAGGCAGGAGGGAGTTTTAATGGCTAATAAAAGAGGAATTGTCAGAGATGTTGTGGGAGAATTGTTGGAAACAGGCAAGCAAACTGTTCAGGCAGGAGGAAAAGCAATGGGTGATATAGCCGGGCAAACAGCTAAGACGATAATCAGTGGAGGTAATAGGCAATTGGGAACAACAGAAAAAAGCCAAAAAGGACAAATGACAGCTAAAGCAAAAAAACAGCAGAAAGATATGAGTAAAATGTCTACAGAAGAACAGATAAAAAAAATGGCAAATTTAGATAAAAGAAGAGCAAAACAAGGTTATGAGGAAATTCAAAGACAGATTCAGGTTTTAAGAAAAAAGAAAGAGTCTGAGCCAAGAAAATATGAAGTAGCTAAGTCAGATTTTGATAAAGAGCAAGTTGAAGATCCAGAGAGTTTTTGGGATAAAATGAAAAAAAAGAAAAAAGAAGCAGAAAAAAAGAAAAAAAGTATGCCTTTGTCAGTACAAAAAGGAAAAACATCAACTGAAATCAGAAGAGGATCAGGATAATGAAACTATACAATACTTTAAGCAGGAAAATAGAGGAGTTTGAGCCTTTGGAAAAAGGCAAGGCAGGAATATATATTTGCGGTCCGACTGTTTATGACTATAGCCATATTGGTCATGCCAGGACCTATGTTAATTCTGATGTGCTGATTAGGGTTTTAAAATGGTTGGATTATGATGTTAAGTCAGTGATGAATATTACTGATGTAGGTCATTTGACTGATGATGCAGATGAAGGTGAAGACAAAATGGAGAAAAAAGCCAGAGCTGAGAAGAAAACAGCAGAAGAAATAGCTGACTTTTATACAAAAGATTTTTGGCAGATGAGTAAAATGATGAATATCAATAAACCTGATGTGATTTGTAAAGCAACAGAATATATTAAAGAAATGATTGAGTTGATAAAAAAGCTGGAAGAAAAAGGCTTTGTTTATAAAATTTCTGACGGAATGTATTTTGATACCAGCAAGTTAAAAGATTATGGCAAGTTAGCCAGATTGGATATTGAAGGATTAAAAGAAGGAGCCAGAGTAGAAAAAAAATTGGAGAAAAAAAATCCAACTGATTTTGCTTTGTGGAAGTTTAGTTATTTAAAAGGTAGATCCTTCGACGTTGCTCAGGATGACTCTGCTTCGCGTCGTCAGATGGAATGGGATAGTCCATGGGGAGTTGGTTTTCCGGGTTGGCATATTGAATGTTCAGTAATGAGCATGAAGCATTTAGGAGAGAGTTTTGATATTCATACTGGTGGAGTAGATCATATTCCGGTCCATCATACAAATGAGATTGCCCAAAGTGAGGCAGTTACTGGAAAGCCATTTGTTAAATACTGGTTTCATAATGGATTTTTAATGGTGGAAGGTGAAAAAATGAGTAAGAGTTTGAAGAATTTTTTAAGAGTGGAGGATATTAAGAAAAAAGGTTTTGACCCTTTAGTTTTAAGATATTTATTTTTAAGCGGACATTATCGAACTAAAATGAATTTTACTTGGAAGGGTTTGGAGGCGGCAGATGAGGGTTATAAAAAACTAAAATCAATAGTAAGTGAATGGGGAGGAGTTAAATCTAGGACTAGTTTATCTGAGGAGAAGTTGCAAAAACTTCAGGGTTCGACCCTGAAGTTTAGGCAGGCGGTGGAAAATGATTTGGCTATGCCTCAAGCAATGGCGGTTGTGTGGGAAATGGTGAAGTCAAATATTCCGGAACAGGATAAATGGGAGTTGATTCAGGATTGGGATAGAGTCCTAGGTTTAGACCTAGGACAAATTACAAATAACAAATTACAAATGACAAACAATAAGTTGCAAATTACAAACGAAGTAGAAGAATTAGTAAAGAAAAGAGAAGAGTTAAGAAAAGAAAAAAAATATGATGAAGCTGATGAGATAAAAAAGCAAGTAGAAGAAAAAGGATTTAAAATGGAAGATACTGTTGAAGGAACAGTGGTGAAATTAAAATGAGTCAAACTGTTTTTGTTTTTGATTTAACAATACTTTCATGTAAAATAATAGCTATATAGTTTTTACATATTGCATATATTGTGAGAGATAATAAAGAAAGATTTTATAATACTTATAATAATTTACCTTTAAATCTTCGCAACGAAGTAATTATAGTAATTAATGATGAGCCAATTACCTGGAAGGTTACTAGACTAGAAGTTGAAGATGATACTAAATTAGGGGAAAATATTTTGGAAAAATTGGTGGCATTGGATATAATTTAATTAAATAGAGAGAGAAAAATGCAAAAACAAACAAAGAAAGCAAAAATAACTGATGAAGAGATTCGTAAATTAGTGGTAGCTAGATTAAAGAGTTTTCCGGCTGGGAGGAAAATTTCTATTGGGTCAGAAGGCGATTTTAGCAAAGAGGAGTTAATTGCTAAAGTTGAGAGCGATGATGATATTGGAAAAAAGATTATTAAAGTTCAGTTAGAATTTTTACGATCATTGAAGCAGGGGAATTTATTGAATGATTAAAATTTGGTTAACTACTCGTCCAAATCATGATTTAACAACTAATTATTTGTCTTCTTGGATGGGATTAGTTTTTAATCAAGCTAAGAAAAGTGGAATAAAAGTGCTGGATTTAAAAGGTAAAAGAGCAAATAAAAAAGAACTTACTAGTATGGTGTATAAGCTTAAGCCAGACTTAATTGTTTTTAATGGTCATGGTGATGAAATGACTATAACTGGTAATGATGACAATATTTTGATAAAAGAGGGAGTTAATGACAATTTGTTAAAAGATAAAATTATTTATGCAATTGCATGTAGGTCAGCAAAAAGTCTTGGAGTATCAGCTATCTCTAAAGGAGCAAAGGCATATATTGGCTATAATGAAGATTTTATTTTTTTAATAGATGAAAAATTTATTTCAAAACCTTTAATGGATAAGACAGCTGCACTGTTTCTTAATCCATCTAATTATCTGGTTTTATGTTTATTGAAAGGTCATCATCCAAAAGACTCTTATGAAAAATCTAAAAGTGCTTATAAGCGAAATATTGAGAAGTTAATGACGAGTGAAGCCAGTAAGGAAGATAAAGAAGTTTTACCTTATTTAATTTGGAATATGAAACATCAGGTTTGTTTGTAGGTGCTGAATAGGATAATTTGCTTAGTTATAGTAGAATAAGAGCTTGTATATGAAAGAGGAACCAAAGAAAAAATCAAAGTTTAAGAAAATTTTACTTGTTATAGGTGTGGTTTTGCTAGTTATTGTTGGGTATTTTTATATTCAAGTAAGAAACATGGCAAAGGTTAGAGGAGCTTTTCAAGTACAAAGAGAGGCTCAGATTAATTTTTGGAAAGAGCAAGGATTATCAGAAGAAGAAATTCAAGAGAAATTGTCTGAATTAAGAGGAGGACAAATGGGTGGAGGAGGAATGTCAGGTCCGGCTGTTGGTGTAATGAGAGTATTTGGCAGAATGACCGGTGGGAGAATGAGACATCCATGAATTTAAAGGAAAAAGTAAAATCTTTTCCTGCCTGGTTTAAAACAACATCAAAGAAAAATAAGTTGAAAGTGATTGTTGGGGTGGTGGTGGTAATATTTATCTTGTCTAAAGTTTTGGGAGGAGATAAAGAAGAAATTGAATATGAATTTCATAAGGTAGGAAGAGGTAAAATAGAGAGTATTTATTCAGAAACAGGAGAAATTCAGAATAGTAATGTTACAGAAGTTGTTTCAACAATTGAAGGAGTTGTTAGTGAAGTATATGTAGATAATGGAGCAGTGGTTTATAGAGGTCAAAATTTATTTTATGTAATTAGTACAGCAAATGAGCAGGAAAGAGCTTTGGCTTATGCAAATTATTTAACAGCTAAAGCCAGCTTGGAAAATGCTGAGGCTAGAAAATATAGTTTGCAGTCGGATATGTTTAGCAATTGGGATACATTTAAAGAGTTAGCAGAGAGCGATGAATATAAGGATTTGGATTCTGATAATAGATCGCTGCCTGAATTTCATGTACCGGAAAAAGACTGGCTTTATACAGAGGCAACTTTTAAAGCTCAGCAACAAGTAGTGGCTCAGAATCAAGCGGCTTTAAATAATGCCTGGTTAAAATATCAAGCGATGATTGATGGAGCAGTTAAGTCACCAGCCAATGGAACAATAGCTAATTTAGCAGTGGTTCCTGGTCAGCAGGCTAATATTACAGATTCAGTTAATACTACAGATCCGGCTTTATTAGTTGAGTCAGAGGCAGATGTTTGGGTGAAGATTTTGGTTAATGAAGTGAATATTGCTAAGATTGAATTAGGTCAAACAGCAGAAATGATTTTAGATGCTTGGCCTGATAAGATATATAAAGGGGAAGTGAAGCGAATAGATCAAGTAGGAGTTTTAGATCAGGGAGTGGTGGTTTACAGCGCTTATCTGATGATTAGTGATGCTGATGAAAAAATATTACCAGCAATGACAGTGAGTGTAGATATTGAATTAGAAAGAAAAGAAGATGTTTTAGTGGTGCCCAATAAGGCAGTTAAGATTTATCAAGGAGATAAGGCAGTGCAAGTGATGGATGAAAAAACTGATCAAGTAATTTATTTACCGGTGCAAATTGGCTCTAAAGGATTGATGAATACGGAGATAGTTTTAGGGCTTGAAGAAGGGCAGGAGATAATTTTGGAGGAGAAAAATAATAATGATTCTTCTAGTCAGTCAAGAGGAATGTTTGGACCAAGATAATGAAGAAAAAATCGATAATTTCTTTTAAAGATGTAACTAAAACCTATGTTACAGGGCCAGTAAAACATCAGGCTTTAAAAGGAATTAGTTTTGAGATTAAAAAAGGAGAATTTACAGCGATTGTTGGTGCGTCTGGCAGTGGCAAGTCAACTACCATGAATATTATTGGAGCTTTGGATATACCGACAAAAGGAACATATTTGCTTAATAATAAGAATATTTCTGAATATAATGATGATGAATTGGCAGAGATGAGAAATAAAGAGATTGGGTTTGTGTTTCAGTCATTTAATTTATTGCCCAGAACAACGGTTTTAAAAAATGTAGAAAGACCAATGATGTATGCAGGAATTTCTGCTGATAAGAGAAAAGAAAGAGCAATGAAAGTATTAAAAAGTGTGGGAATTGCAGAGAAAGCCGACAATCTTTCTAATCATATTTCCGGGGGACAGATACAAAGAGTGGCTATTGCCAGAGCTTTAGTTATGAATCCATCAATAATTTTAGCTGATGAGCCAACCGGGAATATTGATAGTAAAACAGCTCATGAAATTATGAAGTTTTTGGCTAAATTAAATAGAGAAGGCAACACGATTATTTTAATTACTCACGAAAATCATATTGCTAAATATGCTAAAAGAATAATTACTCTTAAAGACGGCAAAATTATTAGTGATAAGAAAAAATAATATGGATTATAAAGAATTAATTAGCTTAGCTTTATCGAATTTAAAAGGAAATTTTTTAAGAACATTATTAACAATGTTGGGAATTATTATTGGTATTGCTTCAGTGATTATTATTATGTCTATGGGGCAGGGAGCAACTGCTTCGATTGTTGATAGAATTTCAACTTTAGGAGCTAATACTGTTAATATTTATCCCGGAGCCAGAAGAAGAGGTCCGGGGGCAATTAGTGAAACAGTGACTTCTTTAGTGTTAAAAGATGTTGAAGCAATTAGAAAATTGGAAGATGTAGAGGCTGTCAGCGGAGTGGTATCAGGCAGAACATCAGTTTCTTATCAGGGAAATAACATAAGCTCTTCTATTAATGGAGTGGAAGCAGATTATCAGTTGATTCAATCTTTGGAAGTTGATTTAGGATCATTTTTTGATAAATCTCAGGTTAAAGGAATGTCAAAAGTAGCAGTTATTGGAATTGATGTAGTTAGTGAATTGTTTGAAGAAGGAGAAGAGACTTTAGGGAAAGTAATAAGAGTGGATGGGAAAAGTTTTAGAGTGATTGGAGTGTTGGAGCAAAATGATGCCAGTGGTATGTCTAATCCCAATGAAGCAATATATATTCCCTTAGATACAATGATGAAAACAGTGATTGGCCAGAACTATTTAGGCAGTATTTCAGTATTAGCAGTTGATTCAGAAGCAGTTGATGGAGTGGTAGAAGATGTTGATAGTTTGTTAATGGATAGACATGAAATTTTAGATGAGGATTTAAAAGATTTTACAATTATGAATTTTCAGGAAATGATTTCTACAATCAGCAATGTAACCGGAATACTAACCACATTATTATCAGCCATTGCAGCTATTTCTTTACTGGTAGGAGGAATTGGGATTATGAATATTATGCTGGTAACAGTGACAGAAAGAACCAGAGAAATTGGTTTATTAAAATCAATTGGAGCGAAAAATAATCATATATTAACTCAGTTTTTATTAGAAGCAGTGGTGTTGACGGTAACAGGTGGGTTAATAGGGGTGGCAATTGGTACAGGGGCGTCTTTTATAATTGCCAAAGCAGTTGATATTCCATTTATTGTAAAGCTTTCTTCAATAGGAATAGCAGTGGGTGTGTCCAGCTTAGTAGGGGTGGTATTTGGTTATTACCCAGCCAGAAGTGCAGCCAAGCTTAACCCAATAGATGCCTTGAGGTATGAGTAATTCTTCCGATCCGGATCGGAAGAACTCTCAGCTCACTATATTTTTATAAAAAGTCAGGTTTGATTTCTCTCAGTCACCCTGGGGTCCTATAGTATTGTACTTTACATTTTAAGATGTTAGACTAACTACTATGGCTTATTCTCGAGAAAAATTAGAGAAAGCATGGTCAAGAGATAATTTACCTCAAGTTTCTCCTTTAAAAGAAAATAAGGATTTTGGATTTGAGATACCAGCTCAGTATTTTGAGATACAAGATTGGTGTTTAAAACAAGGAGCGGCTTTAACAGAATCCTTTTTGCCAGATTTATCAGCAACATTTTAGGGATTAGGTGTTCTTTTAATTTTTGCATCAGAAAGTTTTTTTGACCTTGGTTCAATTGACATAGGCGAATTTGGAATAATAATGGATAATTTAAATAGAGAAGAAGATTTCACTAATGGAGCATTAAAGCAATTTCCTGAATTAGAAACAATGATTAAAGAAGCTTTACTTGAACTTCCAAAAGGAGTAAAGATGATTGAGATTGTTCAAAGCATTGATAAATATAGTGACTTATTTAGATAGATTCTAACGTCATTCACTTGCTCATAATTTTATTTTTTAGTCCTATGGGGTATAATGTTTGGCTATGGCAGGAAAAGAAAAGATTCAAGAAGTAATTGCTTTTTTTAAAAGCAAAAAAAGGCTCTTTAGTTGATGTTGAAATGCATGATAAGCAAAGTAAGTTAAATGTATTAGAACATGGTGATTGTATAGGCTGCAGTGACTTTTCTTTAAAAGGTCATAAGGCTGGATCAAATAAGGTAAAAACATATTATTTAAAATGCCGGCAAGGACTTGATCCCCAAGCTCTTTTTCCTGATAATTGGATGGCTCTAGATAAAGCTCCTAAATGTCCGTCTAAAAGATAATTTGCTATACTTATTTTGCTGGAGCTTAGGCAGGATTTTTGTCACAATTAAAATTTCTTCTTTTAAGTTTGATTGACTTATAGTTCATTAAAATATATAAATATAACTATGAGATTAATTATTTTCTTTAATTAATATTTAGCCAGCACATCGCTGGCGTTTTTATTTAAGGAAGGTGAATAGAAATATGAAGAAATTAATAATAGGTTTATTAAGTTTGGTTTTTATGTTAGGTATGGTGAGGACGGCACTAGCATATTCATTTACCGATGCACAAGATGTAAATGATGGCACAGTAGGTCAATTAGTAGTAGATGTTTTAGTAGATATGGAGGTGCCAAACTATATATATGTGCCAGCACCGCCAGATACGACATCTCCTGTAGTTAATATTGCTTTACCTACTGATAGCTCAATATTAAATGGGCTAGCAGATCTTGTGGGTTCTGTGACTGATAATGTAAAGTTAAGTCATTATAATTTCTCACTTTATGACAGCCGATGGTGCACAACGTCTATATCTGGGACAGTAAATCTCTCAACCGATTTCACAGCTAATTTCTGTGAAGATTGGGATCAGATTAAATACACAACAAAAGAGTGGCAGAAGAGGAGGCAAGATGGGTTGGCGTGATAGTTTGGGTGGTTCTCACATTCCAGTTCTAGTCAAGATGATACAACAGGTCAATGGTGCAGTGCTTGAGCTTGGAGTTGGTAACAACAGCACGCCTCTTTTACATTGGCTTTGTGCCGAGAAGAAAGTGCCACTGTTATCGCTTGAGAATGATAAAAAATGGTATGAAGAGTTTGCCTCTTTCAAGACATTCAATCACAGGGTTGAGTTTGTTGAAAATTGGGATCATCTTCACCACTTAAAAGTTTATGACACCAGATGGTCGTTGGTATTGGTTGACAATAGTCCTGTCAGGAAAAGGCGAGTGATGGCAAAAAGACTCAGGAATCATGCTGATTTTCTATTGCTCCACGATGCAGAGCCAGAGAATGATCACAAAAACGGCTACACCAAGATTTACGATAAGTTTAAGCATATTTATATTTATGATAAAGTTTGGCCATTCACTGCCATTGTCAGTAAAGTTAAAGAGATAAAACTATGAGCAAAACTTCAGCTTCAGTGTCTTTATCAACAAAGAAATTAGCAATTGTTTCAGGTTCGAGAGGTGCAATTGGTCATTCTTTATGGAAGCAATAAGTATGGGCATTATTATTATCGTTGTATTGAGAGATTGAGAAGTCATCCTTTTCCTGCCAGATGTACTTCAAGTGGTGTAAACGCTGGAATTTTAGATTCAGTAGTATGGAATGAGCTGAAAAAGAAGCTTTTTGATTACTCAATAATGAAGAAATATGCTGGTAAATGGCTTAAATCACTTTTAAGGATTAGTAGTGAAGATATGTTGGAAGAACAAAGACTACTTGAGATGATAAAGAAAGTTGAAGAAGAAGAAACAAGATATTCAAAGGCTTATGGAGTTGATACTTTAGAATTTGATCAATTTCAAAGTTTAATGAAAGATACTAAGAAAAGAAAACTTTCTTATAATAAGCAATTGGATGATTTAGCCAGTAAATCGGCAGAAATTAATTCAGAGGTGGAAATAGATGAACTGGCAGATGAAACAATGAGTGTGGCTAAGAGTATTGATTTTACTGATAAATTTAAGGTAATTAGGGATATAATAGATAAAGTTACTATTTCAAATAGGAGAGGTGTAAAAGTTGGGATATGAGCCTGAGCATAGGGATAGTAGGTTTGCCGAATGTGGGGAAGTCCACATTATTTAATGCTTTGTTGCAGAGACAGGTGAGTGATGTGGCTGAATATCCGTTTACTACAATAGAGCCGAATACAGGAGTGGTAAAAGTGGGAGACGAGCGGTTGGATAAATTATCTGAAGTATTGAAGATTAAAAAGAAAGTGCCGGCAGTAATTAAATTTTATGATATTGCTGGTTTAGTGAAAGGAGCTCATAAAGGTCAGGGGTTAGGTAATCAGTTTCTGGGACATATTAGGTCAGTTGATGCAATTTTGCATTTGGTCCGGGGATTTTCTGCTGAAAAAATACCTCATGTAAGCGGTAGAGTTGATCCAGTTCATGATTTGAATACGATTAATTTAGAGTTAGCTTTGGCTGATTTTGAGTTAATCAGCAAGGTTTTAAAAGAAAACAAGAGAATGGAGGCAGACAAGAAAAAGGTGTTAGAAAAGTTGCTGAAGATACTTGGGTCAGGCAAGTTAGCAATGGAGGCGGAGTTGAATAGTGAAGAAAAGACGTTAATTAAAGAGGTGAATTTGTTAACTTTGAAACCAATGTTGTATGCTTTGAATTTGGATGAGTTAGCGGTGGGTGGTTTTTCTCAAGCTCCGGATATGCCACCAGTGATGATTTTAAGCGCTAAGTTGGAGGCAGAGATTAATCAGTTAAAAGAAAAAGAAAGAAAGGAGTATTTAAAACACTTGGGATTAGAAGAGTCTTTGTTGGATAGATTGATTAAACGATGTTATAAGTTATTAGATTTAATTACCTTTTTTACAGTTAAGGGTGGGAAACAGGTTCAGGCTTGGCCATTAGAAAAAGGCAAAACAGTGATTGAGGCAGCTGAGATAGTGCATACAGATTTTGCCAAGAATTTTATTAAGGCTGAAGTGATTGATTGGCAAGAATTGGTTAAGCTAACAAGTTGGGTAAAGGCAAGAGAAAAAGGCAAACTAAAGCTGGCAGGTAAGGATTATAGAGTTAAAGAAGGGGAAGTAATTGAATTTATGATTGGCAGTTAACTAATATCAATAATAGTATAGGCGATTGTGCCGGTTGGAATTTGAACATCAACTTTGTCGCCAACTTTTTTACCTTTAATAGCTTTACCAATAGGACTATAGAGAGATAGTTTATTTTTGTTGGGATCTGATTCATAGCCACTAACAATTTTGAATTTTTGCTTAGTAGTGCCATTATCTAAAGTAACTGTATTATCAAAAGAAACAGTGTGTTTATCTTTACTTTTTACTATTACGCCATAGCGAAGAAAACGAGTTAATTGACGAAGTTTTCTATCAGTATTGCGGAGTTCAAATTTGGCATATTTATAAGCTCCATTTTCAGATAAATCTCCCATTTCTCTGGCAGTTTGTAAACGAACTAAAATGTTTTTTCTATCTTTGGTTAGCTTATCGAATTCTTTTTGATTTTCATGGTAGCCTTCTTTAGTAAATTGAATTGGTTTTGGTTTTGGGGGAGTGAATTTCATACAAATGTAGATTAACAGATAATTAGATAAATTCATATATTAAGGGTTGCAAATTTTAAAAAAGTAGTTAAAATACAATTTAGTCATGAATACATACGAATTGACCTTGGTTCTGACTGAAGAGGCAGGAAAAAATGAGGTTTCAGCCAAAAAACTAGCTTCTTCATTAGTAGAAAAAATCAAAGGCAAAATTAAAAATACTACAGTAATTGGGTTAAGAGATTTAGCTTATCCAATCAAAAAAAACAGCAAAGGCTGGTATGGAATTTTTGTGGTGGAATTACCGGAGAATGATATAGCAGAATTTGATAAACAAGCAAAGCTTGAAGAAAAAATATTAAGACATTTATTAGTAAGACAAACATAGGAGGAAATTATGTCCAGCAGATCATTAAATAGGGTTCTTTTAATCGGAAATTTAACCCGAGATGTAGAGTTAAGATATACCCCACAGGGAACACCAGTGTGTAGTTTTGGTTTAGCCACTAATCGGTCCTGGCAGCCAGCTGCCGGCGGAGATCGTCAGGAAGCAACTGAATTTCATAGAATTGTGGCCTGGAATAAATTGGCAGAATTGTGTTCACAATTATTGTTTAAAGGCAGAAAAGTATTTGTTGAAGGTAGATTGCAAACTCGTAATTGGACTACTGCTGAAGGTCAGGAAAGACAAACAGTAGAAATTGTAATTGATAATATGATTGTGCTTGATTCTAAGCGCAGAGAAGGTCAGCAAGCAGAAGGCGACTATGGCAATGTGCAATATGCAGATACTCAGGGAGGAGTGTCAGCAGATAATGCAAGTGGACAACAGCCAGTTGATGATGTGGTTGTTGATGATGTAGTTGATGCTAAATCAACTGATGATAAAGTAGAAGTAGAACCTGAGAAAAAATCTGAAAAGAAAGAGGAAAAGGAGGAATCAAAAAAGGTTAAAGCCGATGATATTCCTTTTTGATTAGATTATGTTTCGAGGTAGAAAAATAAAACAACGGAAAGTTAATATACCCTGTTTTTTTTGTGAACAAAAAACAGTGCCTGATTATAAAGAGGTTGATATTCTGAAAAAGTTTATTAGTGACAGAGGTAAAATTATGTCACGAGATAGAACAGGAATATGTGCTAAGCATCAGAGAAGATTGGCCGTAGCTATAAAAAGAGCCAGACACTTAGCCTTGTTGCCGTTTGTGGTAAAAGTGTAGAATGGATAAATGAAGATTAAGTTGAGCTTGAAACAAATCAGGGCAGGGATAATAATTTTAACTTTAATGGTAGTTTCTGGCGGTTTAGGTTGGAAGTTAGGATTTAAAAAAGGAAGGACAGTTAAGATAAAAACAGCGGCAACAGGAAAATCAGAAGCAGATATGGCAAGATTTTGGCAGGTATGGCAAAAATTGGAAGATAAATATTTGATAAAAGAGGATTTAAAACCTGAAGAGATGATGTGGGGGGCAACTAAAGGAATGACGTCAGCTTTGGGTGATCCCTATACAGTGTTTTTACCTCCGGAGAGAAATAAAGAAGTGAAGGAGGAGTTAAACGGAGCTTTTGAAGGAGTAGGGATTCAATTGGGATTTAAAGACGGCAGATTAGCAGTGATGGCGCCATTAGCAGGTATGCCGGCTGAGGCAGTGGGAGTGAGATCAGGTGATTTAATATTGCATTTAAAAGATGAAAACAAAGGAATTGATGTAAACACAGTTGATATGTCTTTACCTGAAGCAGTGGAGATTATCAGGGGCAAAAAAGGAACAAAGATTAGTATGACTTTATTACATATAGATGAATCAGAGCCAGTAGTTAAGGAAGTTATTAGGGATACAATTGTTATTCGTAGTGTGGAATTAAAGTTGGGAAAAATAAATGGTGATGGAAAATGGGTTGATGAAAAAGAATCTTGTTCAGGAAATGAAGAGTGGCATTGTCAGACTGTGGCATATTTACATTTATCCCGTTTTGGCGGCAGAACTGAATCAGAATGGGAAGAGGCAGTTAATAATATTAAACAAAAAGGCAGTAGTATTAAGGGAATTATATTAGATTTACGTAATAATCCCGGAGGATATTTACAGGGGGCAGTCAGATATGCAGGTGAATTTTTAGAAAAAGATTTGTTTGTAGTTAAACAAGAAGACTCTAAAGAAAATGTCAGTAGTTATAGCGTAACTCATAAAGGCAGATTATTAACAGATCCATTAGTAGTTTTGGTTAATCAAGGAAGTGCTTCTTCTTCAGAAATATTGGCAGGGGCATTGCAGGATCATGAAAGAGCAAAGTTGGTTGGCAAGAAAACATTTGGTAAAGGAACGATTCAAGAGGCAATTGATTTAGGAGAAGGATCAGGTTTACATGTAACTACAGCTAAGTGGCTTTTACCGTCAGGTAGATGGGTGAATGAAACTGAAGGAATAGAGCCAGATGAAGAAGTTGATTTTAATCGTGAATTTATGGAAATTGATGAACAATTAGGAAAAGCAATAGAGGTTTTATTATGAAAGTGATTATTAAAAAAACCGGTGAAGTTAAAGAGGTAGCTTTAGGTTATGCTGTTAATTATTTACTGCCCAGAAAATTAGCAGAAGTTGCTACTAAGAAAAAGTTAGAAGAATGGGAAAAGCGCAAGAAGGAAGAAGTTGTAGCAGCTGAAGAAGATGTTTTGAAAAATAGACAGCAGAAGGAAAAGCTGGATGGAAAAGTAATAGAGTTAAAAGTTAAAGCAGGTAAATCAGGTAAAGTTCATGGCAGTATTACTAGAAAAGAAATAGCTAAGGAATTGAATATAATGAAGGCTAATGTTGTTTTGGAAAAGCCAATTAAAAAAGTGGGAGAATATGAGGTAGGATTGAAATTCGGAAAAGCAAAAGCTAAAGTAAAGATAAAAGTGAAAGCAGAAGAAGATGAAAAAGGAGAGAAAAAATAGTATTGGTAAATGGCTGCTTGGAGTAGTGGCAATTTTAGTAGTTGGAGTTTTAGTTTTAAACGGAGTTTTGAGAGATAAAAAACCACTTAGTCAGCAAATAGAGAGTGTTGATATGGTAATTCCTTATTTAGGAATAAAATATCAGATGCTTAATAGAAGAACTGCTTTGTTAAATAATGTGCCTCAGGGAGCATATATAGTTGAGGTTGTCAGCGAATCGCCGGCAGATAAAGGAGGAATAAAAGAAAATGATATTATTACTAAGATTGACGGAGAAAAATTAACAGAGAAAAATGGAGGTTTAGCTAAAGTGATCAGTAAAAAGAAAGTTGGCAGTGAGATTGAATTGGAGATATATAGAAAAGGGGAAAAAGAAAAGATTAAAGTTGAGTTAGTGGAAGAATAATTTGAAGTAAATCACCCTCCATAACATTTTTTAAGTTTTTCCAACTTTGGTTGACGCGGTGGTCAGTGACGCGGTTTTGGGGAAAATTATAAGTGCGGATTTTTTCAGCTCTCATGCCCCGGCCAACTGCTGATCTAGCTTCAGAAATTTCTGATAGTTTTTTTTCTTGCTCTGCTTCAAACAGTTTAGCTCTTAAGATATCTTCAGCAATATTACGATTTTGGATTTGAGTACGTTGAGTTTGGGATTCAATGACAATATTAGTTGGTTTGTGTTTTAATCTAACTGCTGTGGAAACTTTATTAACATTTTGCCCACCAGCTCCGGATGATCTAAAGAATTCAATTTCAATATCAGCTGGATTAATAGTAATTTCGGTTTCTTTTACTTCTGGTAAAACAGCTACAGTGGCAGTAGAAGTATGAATTCTGCCTTGGGATTCTGTGGTTGGTACTCGTTGAACTCGATGAACTCCAGCTTCGTTTTTAAATAAAGGATAAGCTTGTTTGCCCTTTATTTTAATAATTCTATTACCAATGGGAATAATTTTAAGGTTTTGAGCTAAAGCAAAGCGAGTGTACATTTCAAGAAGATCATCAGCCCAGATTTTAGCTTCTTCACCGCCAGCAGCAGCCCGAATTTCTAAGATAATACTATTGGTGATGACACCCCGGGGTGTCATCCTCTCTGTTGTTACACCCCGGGGTGTAATATATTTTTTTTGCTGTTGAAGCTGTTTAATTTCTTGTTGAGCTAGGGTTTTTAGCTGAGGATCATTGAGAGAAGCTTGGGCTTGGCGGATTTTTTTATCCAAACGCTTAACCTCGGCTTTGAGGTAGTTCATGGTTATTATTTTTTATTTTTTGGACTTTTTCTTTGTTTTTGGATCATTTCTTTAAGAGTTTGTGGAGAATCATCCTTTTCTTCTGACTCTTTTCTTTTGCGTTGTTTTTTGCTGATATATTCTTTAGAAGCGGCGGCTTTTTGTTGTTTTTGAAATTTTTCAACTCTGCCCATAGTATCAATAAATTTCATTTTGCCGGTAAAGAAAGGATGGCAGTCACTGCAAATTTCTATCTCAATTTTCTTAAGAGTAGAGCCAGTAGTAAAAGTATTGCCACAGGCACAGGTGACTTGAGTATCTTGATGATACTTGAGATCAGAAATATCTGTTTTTGCTGGTTTTTGATTTTTAGGCTTAGACATAACAGAGGAAATTATATCATAAATTATTGATTTTTGACGGGAATTAATTTTTTATAACGATATTCAGCAATAAAAACACCGATAGAAATGATAATTATAGCCAATATCATAGGCCAAGTAAGTGATTCCTTGAGTAAAATAATGGAGAAAGGAATAGCAACTGGTCCATGAAGATAGGTAAATAATGAGGCTTCAGAGGCTTCTATAAGGTTTTGAGCATAGATATATAGGGTGAAGGCAATAACTGAGCCAAAAAGGGCCATATAGATGGAGGCAATGGCTACAGAAGGGATTTGCAGAAGATTAAGGGGTGTGGAAATATTTGAAATAGAGAGAATAAGGGTAAGACTGATTAAGGCAGTAAGATAACTAATACTGCTGACAAAAACCTTAGGAATGTTTTTATAAGCTTTTTTAGCTAATAAAAGATAAGTGGTCCAAAGAAGATTGTAGCCAATAACTAAGAGATTGCCGGTAAAGGAAAAGGAAGCAGAATGATTGCGGCCAGTTATTAAAGGCTCAAAGATTAATAATAAAGTACCAATAAGGCTGATAATTAAACCAATCCATTCGTGTTTTTCCTCTTTTTCTTTTAAAAAGATAATGCCGCCAAGAATAGTGAAAATAGGGCCGGTAGCACCGATTAAAGAAGCCTCAATAGCAGAAGTTTGTTTTACGCCTTGATAAAGAATGGTTAGTGCCAGGGGAGTGCCCAGGAGCTCTAGGGAAATAATTTTTGCTAGAGTTTTTAAAGAAGGTTTGAGTTTAAAAAGAAAATATATGAGAAAGGGGAATAATATAGGGGCGGCAAAAAGATAGCGGAAATATAAGAATTGCATGGGAAGAACATGTTCAAGGGAAGGTTTAACAATAGGTAAGGCGGCACCCCAGAGAACAGTATTGATAAGGAGGGCGATATAAGCTTTTTTGCGATTTTTAGACATTAGGCAGATTTAAGTTTTTGAATAGCTTGATCTAAAGCAATAGTTTGCTGATCGCCGGTTTTCATATTTTTTAAAGTGACTTTATCAGCTTTGACTTCGTCAGGCCCGATGATAAGTACGAAAGGAATTTGTTTTTTATT
>Ga0209976_10000837_pt1 | contig 18871 bp, 14 predicted proteins | sample SumtaG_FD_182806 | JGI IMG/M metagenome (GOLD analysis project Ga0209976, IMG submission 182806) | Deep subsurface microbial communities from Indian Ocean to uncover new lineages of life (NeLLi) - Sumatra_00157 metaG (SPAdes) (version 2) | ecosystem: Environmental > Aquatic > Marine > Oceanic >...
GGATGGACCATTACCTGGCAAGGGAGCACCGGCCCAATTACCCCAGGAACTACCATCCTGGAGGGTATCCAACTGACGGTCTCTGCCCAGACATCCGTCACCTATTCTCTCGATGGTTCTGATGCTGAGGGTGCCGATGTCGGGATTGTTGTCGTAGGTGAAACCCCATATGCCGAGGGTCATGGTGACCGTACTGATCTGAGCTTGTCTGCGGAAGATCTTGCTGCCATAGAAAATGTAAAAGCTGCGGGAATACCGGTGGCAGTGATCCTGATCTCTGGAAGACCCCTGAGTATTACTGACGAAATTGAAAACTGGGACGCCTTCATGGCCGTATGGCTGCCGGGAACTGAGGGACAGGGTGTGTCTGATGTCATTTTTGGGGATTTCAACCCGATGGGAAAATCATCGCATACATGGCCCCGCACCATGACCCAAATACCGATTAATGTGGGCGATCCGGATTATGATCCATTATTTGAATACGGATATGGGCTTAGCTACTAGATGGATGGTCGGTTCAAACCATCATTCAGGCGTTAACGAGATCTATTATATTGCCCCTGCTGAAATTGAAGCAAGACGCTATTAAAATGCCAATGGCCCGGAACCAACCGGGCCTTTTACTTTTCCTCCGGTTGATTGATCCCAGCTTAAAATCCGGTCAAACGAAGTCCAGCATATCACACAATACCGTTTCTGCATTATATTATGTCTTAATCTGCACCTGCGAAACCAATTGCTCTACCAGCGAATGAGAACCCATCGCGGTTCCATCAAGACTGGCTGCTGCGGCACCACAGGCAACGCCCCAACGAAGTGCCAGGGGCCAGGATAAATTATGACTTAATCCCCACACTGATCCTGCAATTAAGGCATCGCCTGCTCCGATAGGATTATGTTCAATAATCAAAGGCGGTTCAGCCAGCCAGGTGTGTTCACTGTCAGAAAGCAGGGCTCCCATTTTCCCCAGGGAGATGATGACGATCTCAACGCCGAGAGCGTGTATTTGATCTGCTGCTTCACGGACATCATCGAATGTCTCGATCTTTACCCCTGTCAGAGCGGTGGCTTCGGACTCATTTGGCTTGACCAAGAATGGAATGGCTTCACAACCATATCGCAAGGGGTCACCACTCGTGTCAAGTAACCCCTTTGCGCCAACGGACTGCACTTCCTTTATCACAGTGGCATAAAAATCGGATGATACGCCGGGTGGTAGACTACCGGATAGTACCCACCAATCTCCTGACTGAGCGAGGGTTCGGATTTTCTGTAATAGTGCATCTTGCTCCGCAGGTGTAATCGTTGGCCCAGGTTCGTTTACTTTTATATAATGCTTGTGATCGCCTGTTACAACACTGACGTTTATCCGGGTCTCTCCAGCAATTTTGACCAAATCTCTCGTTACACCCAATGACTCCAGCTCTGCTTCAAGCCTCTCCCCGGTTTTGCCACCACTGAAACCAAGAGCTATGCTCTTTTCCCCCAGTGCAGACAGTGCCCGCGATACATTGAACCCCTTTCCACCGCAGTCAACGCGGAAGTCGGTAGCACGCAGCGGTTTATCGAAAGCAATTTCAGGTACGGTTAGTTCGTGATCTAGGGCTGGATTTAGAGTCAATGTGAAGATCATGGCGTCCAAAATTTGTCGATCAGCACCTGCTCGGCATCAGCAGTCCACACGTCCCCTGGAGCCAGATATGGTGCTACATCAGGGAGTTTATCCTTAAGGTTGGCTAAGCTAATAAGAGGTAAGTCTCGGAGTTGAGGGAAAATAACAATCTTACCTGGGAAACGCCCTTCTATCATTGCACGGATACCATCTTGTACTGCATCGAGCCCCCCGATAGCAGCAACTGAACGGATGGGGGAGAGCTTTCCAGTTAATGCTTGATGAATAATATTTTCTTGATCAATTATTTTTGAGCCAGAGGTTCCTGTAAATTGAGCATTATGTAAATACACAGCACTCATATCCAACGATGCCACTGTTCCATTGGGTACACCAGCGAAGAGTACCAGCATCCCGTCTGGTTTCATAACCCGAGCTGACTCCGCCATTAGTTCAGCGGATGGAACAGATACGATCACATCGTCTGCCCCATGTGAATCTGTTCTCATCATCACAAAATCATACAAAGTCCCGTCTTCTGTTTCCGGGTTGAAGGTAGCCAACCGTATGCCATGTTTCTCAGCTAATGTGGTGAATGTTTTTTGTAGCGTTCTCAAGCGTATAGGATTGATATCGGTGGCCAGTATTTGATTGGGGCCATCTGCCAACTCAATAGCCCGTTGGACGTGCATCTGCCCCATTGGTCCACCTGCTCCAACAAAGAGAGCTGTTCCCCCTGTGCGTAGTTCACATCGGTTGCGTGTTTCACCATACGAGGCAGCAATATCCGGGCCCCGGGTGCCAATGTAGGCGATGTAGTCATAATGGATTCGGCCAACATCGACCATAACAAGGCCGTCAAGCGCTGTGTGGCCTACAAGATTGAATGTACCCCGGCGGGCAGTCAGCTTTGAGGCCTCACTCACCATTTGGGATGAACGCGGGTTCAATAAAACGATGTCATCAAAACCCAAACCGTTGGTGAATTCATCACGAAGGACTGGATAATTTTCCATGGTCAGACCATTACGTTCTATTAAGCTGACGTCAGTGGTGTCAATCTCGTGAGCAATAAGATTCATCAACGATGCGGGAATGTCTGTAACCACAATGGCAGCGGGGGCTTCGAGCCCGGATGTAAACCTGTAATCCTTTATATCATCGGGATCACCCAGAATCCACATTGTTCCACCAGCTTTTGGCAATAATCTGCGTCGCTGTGTGTAAGCTGCTTCCACACAAGCCCATGGCTCTGTAAGCGCGGCCTCTGCATAGCTAAGTCCTTCTCCTACAGGTAATAGATAAGACCCGGCATCAGCGCGTAATATCTCCGGACCTATCAGGTGAAATTGGTTTAACCCACCAGGGATTGTATAACCGTAGGCGGTGCTTTTTCCTTGCTGGTAGATGTCTGGCTGTATCGTGTACCGCTGCCCTTGAGAAAATTGCCCCTTTAATTTCTCACCCACTTTCATCACCGTAAGCGAAACTTCATGGCCCAGACGAGTGGGATTTCTAGCCAGATTACGGTTGTATAGTTTGGGGTGTTTGCTACCCTGTTTAATTAATTTTACATCAGAGAAGCACAATCCGACCGCGTCGATACGGACTAAAAGTTGGTCAACGTTCAATTTCGGTATCGGAATAAGTTCCGGTTTCCCGTTTCTGCCAATGTTTTCGACACCTGATCCGTATAAATTCCAGGCCCAAGTTTTTTGTGGGATAGGCTCAGTAGAAGATTGGTAAAGCGTAAATCTGGATGACAATGAAATATCTCCCAAGTCCAAATGGAGTTATATAAGAGCTACAAGCCTTCGTACTTCAGGGGCACGTATGGTACATGATAGCCCACCCACCTTCACGGTCGTGACCTATGAATATTTGCTCAGGACTGTAATGAAAAGCAGTCAAGCAGTGAGGACATTTCATATTAATAAGCCTTTGTATTATGAAAAGATAGTAAGTGCTGGATTAGCTTGATTCAACTTGATATCCTCGAAGTAACTATTGCTAATTAGGCCTAATAATATCAATAATATGCATACAGCTGCCAGATGTCAAGTAAAAAGGATTGAATTGTTACTCCTACTTATCCGTCATAGAACGGCCGTGCAGGAAACAGCGGCGGGCTCGATAGGATTGCTCCAGCAGCTCTTTCATATCTTCTACGGTAGCGATCCGCGGATTATTACCATTGTCTGGCAACACCAGGGACTGTTCAGCAAGCTCCCGTAATTCTTCCCGGGGAATATCGAAATCCTCCAGGCCAAACCACATACCGATTTCTTTCAGGAACCTATCTACCTCTTCACACATGCTCTCAGCTGCAGCCTTATCTGGTTTGTTCCCCAGAATCGGATTGAGTAATCGACCGATAGCTGCGAACTGATTTACAGCGTGAGTACAGGTGAAGCGTGTAAAGGCGGGATAATTCAGTGCCAGTGCCTCCCCATGCATCACGTGGGGATACATGCCTGGAATTGCCATACCGATTCCGTGAGGCAGAGTAACACCGGCATTGGCGATACACAAACCGGCCAACGTGTCCGCCCAGGCCATCGCAGCGCGCCCCTCTCGATCAGAGCTATTCTTCACGACGCGGGGCAGATACCGTACGATCAGCTGAACGGCCTCTCGGGCTATCATGTCGGTATACGGGGAGGCGTTCGGATGCAGCAGGCTCTCGAATGCGTGGGCGAAGGCATCGAAACCGGTGGAAGCGGTGATATGCTCAGGGACCGTCAGCATTAAATCGGGATCCACAATCGCCACCTTCGGATAGACGATAGAATTGTAGATTGCAGATTTGTCCCGTTTCCCGGTATTCGTCACGACTGCCACCTGAGTGACTTGAGAGCCGGTCCCTGACGTAGTCGATACCGCAATGATCGGTAGCGTCTTATCAGTCGGTTGGGTCTCGCTACAGTACAGATAATCCCAGCAGGTGCCTGGGTGAGTAGCCTCGACTGCTATAGCCTTGGCGGAATCCATGCTGGAGCCGCCGCCGGCACCGAGCACCACATCGGCGTCGTGGTTCTTCGCGGCTGCAGCACCGGCTGTGATGCACTCGGTGGTGGGATTGGGTATGATATCGTCGTGATGAGCCACCTCTACACCGGTTGCTTTCAAGGAAGCCTTGATCTTGTCAAAGAGGGATTCGAAGACCGGTTCGACTGGTACCGTGACCAATAAACACCGCTTCCCGTACTTGGCCACAGCTTCACCAACTTCGTTGATTTTACCTGATCCGAACCTGATTTCCGTCGGCTGGAAGTACTTGAAATCACGCATGATCTATCCCTTATCCGTTGACATTTAGTTAATCTTAAATGGACTCTGATCCCTCGTTAAGATATTACCCGCTCACCCTTTCTGGGAATTTTAGTAAGCTCGGGTGCCAAGACCTGGGTGGCACCAGTCTGTGGACATACATAGCGGGCGATCCATGGAGGATTACATATCGATCATCACCTTCATGGTCTTGTCGCCCTGTTCGTCGATGAAGGCATAAGCATCGGCATACTGCTCGAAGGGGAAATGTCTGGTCACCAGAGGCTCGGTAATAACGTCACCACAAGCGATAAGCTCCACCGCCTTCTCGTAATCCTCGTGTTTATACATCAGCGTACCGATCAGGTTGAGCTCACGGTCACCTACAACGGCCATATCCATCCGCGGCTTAGCATCGAATACCCCGACGACTACGACCGTGCCACCCTTTCGAATACTGGTTATAGCATCGTCCATGGCAGCCTTCACCCCCGCCGCTTCGAAGACGATGTCGAAACCCTCATCGCCAAGAATCCGCTTAGACGCTTCCGCCATAGATTCCTTTCCGGGGTTGGAGATCTCGGTAATACCGCACTGCTGTGCGATCGCCATTCGGAAATCGCTCAAGTCGCGGATGAGGATCTTTTCTGCCCCACGACAGCGAGCCAACTGGGCGATGAGGTTGCCGATGGGCCCGGCACCCAGTACAGCCACACTCTTGCCGGCGAGGTCGTCTCCCCGCTCAGTGGCGTGTACCGCCACTGCTGTGGGTTCTACCAGTGCTCCCTGCTCGAAGCTCATGGAGTCGGGGAGGGGAACGATTTTCTGCGGGGTGGTAATAAACAGATCCTGAGCGCAGCCGGGGGCCTGAAATCCTTCTACTTTCAGTACGTCACAGATGTTGTAATCCCCCCGGAGACAAGGCCTGCACTCGCCGCAAACGATCTGTGGTCGGGCAGTGCACTTCGTCCCCGGCAGTATATTGGTGATTCTCTCACCAACGGCTTCAACGATAGCAGAAAACTCATGTCCCTGGACCACCGGGTAGGAGGTGAAGGGATGCTTGCCATGATTCACATGGACATCCGAACCGCAAACACCGATCCGCTGGACTCTCAACAGGATCTCACCAGGTCCCGGGAGCGGTTCCGGCACCACCCGGAACTCAATTTTACCCGGTTCAGTCATGACGGCCTGTCGCATGGCTTTATCTCCTCGTATTCATCATACAGTCAGGAAGTCACTTTTCGCTTCATTAGCGTAGCATCACATTAAGTGCTACGACGGTGAGCTGCTACCGGTAATATATGAAGGTTCTGATTGCAGTCCATTTAATCTTCATCAAGATAAGCGTCGATTCATGTACATAGGCTCCAGACTACAATCTGTCTTAATTATGCGCTCCTTCAAATCCTTGGATTGATTTTACACTGAGATGCGGGGGCTTCCAACAGCCTAATAGGCGAGTCCCGCCCGGCTCAGTATAACAGGTAGGCATAAGGCTGGCGAAGACGATAGTGTCAGAAAACGTACCGTGTAACGGCCGGTAGCCCGGCAGCGCCGTTTCCCTTTGCCTTCTTCCCGTCGGCAAAATAACTTAACCCACTAACTATTCGGACTTGAGCACCACTAGCTCAACAGGAAGAAAACCGTATCATTATACGCTGTGAAACGAGGAAAATAATTTCCACTTATGCAATGAGGTGTAGCTTACCGCGGAATCGTAGCAATATCCAGTATGAGGTATAAAGATGATTCATCTAAGAACGTACAGATATGTTATTTTTTTAACATTTATTTATTTTTTATCGGGTTGTGGCAAAAAGAGCGAAGAAATAAACTTCGATCCCTCATCGATAACTGATCCATTTCGTTGGGATCGGGCAAGTGGTGAAACAATCAAATTACATCTGAATAAACATCCGTTTACCGAATCCCTGATTCCCACACTGAATGAGTTTACTGAATTAACCGGCATCGCTGTGGACTATAGTATTCTATCTGAAGAGGAATATCGTGAAAAGATCATCATAGAACTATCCAGTTACTCCGGCTCAGTAGATGTATTCATGACGGGCCCTTTCACGGAATGGTCTTATGTACGAGCAGGATGGGTAGAGCCACTTGAGGAGTATATGAATAATCCTGCTCTAACGAATGAAGATTATGACCTAGATGATTTCTTCCCGGTGTGTCTTACAGCAAATCGATGGAATGGAAAGCCAGGTTACCAGAATTATGGCAAGGGTAGCCAATGGGCTATTCCGGTGCAGGTGGAGACTTATATCCTGGCATTCAGAAAAGATTGGGCTGAAGAATTGCAGCTCTCTCCACCAAGGAATTATAAGGAGTATTATAATTTCGCGAAAGCGATGACACGGGAGATTGATGGCCGTCGGGTTCGTGGTGTCACTGCACGGGGAATTGGTACCTGGTCTACCATAGCAACGGGCTTTATAACTGGTTTTGCCTCCTACGGTTGTCGCGATTTCGACGATCAGATGAACTGCACCATTAATTCTCCCGAAGCTGTGGAGTTCACAGAAATCTGGATTAATACTCTGAAAGAATGTGGTCCGCTTGCCTGGACCAGTAACAGCTGGTATGATACGAAGGAACAGTTTGAATCAGGTCAATACGGAATGTGGTTGGCTGTCGATTTTTTTGCGGTAGGATTTGAAAATCCGGAGAAGTCGCGAGTGGTCGGAAAGGTTGGTTATACCCTTGCCCCTGCCGGACCGGATGGAACTATTCGCTCAAATATCTGGACCTGGACTTTGGCGATCAATCGACATAGCCGGAAGAAACTAGCCAGCTGGCTGTTCATCCAGTGGGCTACCTCGAAGGAACAGCTAACGGCCGCAGCGATCAAGGGCAACTGGAATCCATCACGTAGATCTGTCTGGGATGATCCGAAAGTGGCGAGCATCACCAAAGATTGGGATAACTATCGCGATGTAGTATCGGAAAACCTCCAGAATTATGCACGTGTGTGTTTAACTCCGCAATCTGAAGTGCCGGCAATTGGGGATCGATGGGCACGTGCTTTACAGCAAATCTGGAGCGGTACCGATGCGCAAGTTGCTCTGGATCGAGCTGCAGCTGATATCGACCGGATCATTGAAAAATCCGGTATGAAATCGTTCACCCAATAAACAGCAGGTAAGGTTTTATGAAGCCCGGTGAGCGACGCTGGCAGGATCGTTATCTCCCCTATCTTATTATCTTGCCGGCATTGGTTTTGACCATCGGGATACTCTATCCATTTATTCTGGCCATCGTCTATAGCCTCACCGATTATCGATTGGTCTCCCCAACGCGCCATTTCATCGGGCTCACCAACTACCTGGATTCATTTCAAGATATCAACTTCTGGTACTCACTGGCTGTAACGCTCCTTTATGCTGGATTAACAATCATCATCGAGGTACCGCTGGGGTTGGGAGTTGCAATGCTCCTGAATCATGAGATTCGAGGTATCCGATCTTTCCGTTTTATTCTAATCATCCCTCTCATGATGCCACCTGTTATCGCTGCTTTGATGTGGAAGATGATCATGGCAGAAAACGGAATATTGAACTACTTCATTGGTCTAATAGGTGCGGCACCGGTGCCATGGCTGGCTAATACCTACTCTCTGCTTTCCATCGTACTTATCGATGTATGGCTCTATACCCCTTTCTGTGCAATCATACTCCTTGCCGGATTACAGTCTTTACCGAAAGAACCATATGAGTCGGCAATGGTAGACCGTGCTTCGGGCTTCTTCATTTTCCGTCATCTCACCATGCCAATGTTGAAACCATTCCTGATCCTGGCAATTTTATTCAGGACGATAGATTCGCTAAAGATGTTCGACCTGGTTTATGCAACCACCAAAGGCTCACATTCCACAATGCTTATGCAGGTAAGTGCATATTATGAAGCATTCCGCTGGTACAATATGGGGAAATCTCTTTCTCATATGATCATCATCTGGGTCGTGATTTTCATCATAAGTCGTATGTTGATCTCGTGGTGGAACCGTGCCATGCAGAGAGCAACCGGAACAGAGAGGTAGGTTTCAGATCCAAAATGAAGCATCGGCTGTTATATGAAGCGTTCAAGATATCTCACTCCTAAGCGTCAGACTTTAATCTGGCTGACGCTGGCCGGTTATGCAATTTTTGCGTTATTTCCGCTAATCTGGGTTGTGATGATGTCTTTTAAAAGTCATATTGACATCATTTCTCCAGTCCCGAAGTTTATCTTCACTCCTTCATTTGAAAATTATAAGGCCATCCTTTTTGGTGGTCAAAGCATGCAATATGAAGCCGGTCAAACGGATTTTCTGCTCTATTTTAAGAACAGTTGCATCATCACCATTTCTGCTGTTGTACTTTCGCTACTGGCAGGTGTACCGGCCGCATACGCTCTTGCCCGCTACCGTTTTCGATTCAAAGATGATATCGCCTTCACATTCTTGAGCTTCCGCTTTGCTCCGGAAATTGCAGTTATTATACCTATCTACATTCTGTATCAGAAACTCCATCTGTATAACACCTACGTGGGATTGATTTTCGTGTACCAGTTGATCACGTTGCCTTTGATTGTCTGGATCATTCGCGGATACTTTGAAGATATTTCGGTTGAGATTGAGCAGGCTGCCAAGCTGGATGGTTACTCATGGTGGGGCGTCTTCACTAAAATTGCACTTCCTCTAGTCAAGCCTGGATTAGCGTCCACAGCAGTTCTGGCCTTTATTTTCGCATGGAATAACTTCATTTTCGGATTGATTTTAGGATCGAGCGATACATACCCCTCGACGGTAGGAGCTCTTGGTTTTATTTCGTACGAGTCGGTACTGTGGGGACAGATGGCCGCAGCGACGGTAATTACCATCATGCCTCCACTAATACTGGCAATATTTATCCAAAAATATCTGGTGCGCGGTCTCACCATGGGTGCTATTCGAGGTTGAGAAGAGGGATCTGATGTCCACGGTTGTGCTGAGAGATGTCCATAAAGATTACGGTAAAGTAAAGGCCGTGCGAGGCATCTCATTTGAGTGTGCAGACAGGGAAATACTGGCAATACTGGGTCCCTCCGGCGCAGGAAAAACATCAACATTGAAAATGATCGCAGGGCTTGAGGCTGTAACTCGGGGTGAAATTCTTGAAAATGGGCGCTTGGTCAACTTTCTTCCGCCTGAGAAAAGAAACGCAGCCATGGTCTTTGAATCCTATGCCCTCTACCCACACTTTACCGTATACGAAAATATTGCATTTCCCCTGAGAAGTAAATCCGCTCGATTAGGCGCAGAGACCATAGACACACGGGTACACGAGGTCGCTGAGATGCTTCAGATAGAATCTCTACTGGGCCGTAAACCGGCTGAGCTCTCGGGTGGTCAGAAGCAGCGTGTCTCCCTGGGGAGGGCGTTAGCCAAAAGAGCGGAAATATTGCTCCTCGACGAACCGCTTTCACATCTTGATGCCAAGTTGAGACATCATATGAGGCGGGAATTGAAGAAATACCAGAGATCACTTAATACTACCGTCATCTATGTCACCCACGATTATCTCGAAGCCCTTGCGCTAGCCAGTAAAATAGTAGTCCTCAATGTGGGCGTTATACACCAAATCGGAACCCCAAGTGAGGTGTACAACAATCCAGCCGACACTTTCGTCGCGGCATTAATCGGACAACCAAGCATAAACCTGGTCCCGTGCCGTATTCAAATTGAAAGCGCGGAAGAGCTCGTATGCATATCGAGGGACGGTTCCTTTCATGTCCCTTGCCCCCTAGCTGCCGAGCAGCTGCCCCCTGACTGTCGTGAAGTGCTGGTAGGGATACGACCCCAATATCTACAGATTTCACCAAATCTTGACGACCGGGGAATGGCCGGAGAGATTTACGTGAGCGAGTATATGGGGACCGATAGTATCGTTGAAGTAAAGGTTGGAGATCATATCTTAAGGGCCTTGACGCAGGAACACAACTACTGCATCGCCCAAGCAGCGAGGATTCAGGTATTAAAAAGGGATATCATGCTATTCGATATGCATACCGGCAAGAACCTGTTGAACAATCAAGATCGAGTCTATTCAACAAAATCCTGATCCCAATACTACCATGGCTAAAGTGACCGTACAGGACGTGACCAAAATATATGTTGATGAGAAGATCCACGAGCAGGTGTTGGCAGTTAACCGTGTCTCGTTCGCGTGCGAGGATGGCGAATTTCTCGTGCTGGTGGGACCTTCCGGATGTGGTAAAACCTCTACACTTCGGATGATTGCGGGTCTTGAAGATATCAGCGAGGGACAGATCATCATTGGAGAGACACTCGTTAACGATCTGCCACCGGAAGAACGGAATGTTGCCATGGCCTTCGAAAACTATGCCCTGTATCCGCCCCTTACCGTACGCGAGAATGTGACTTTCCCCCTGAAAGCACGCGGCATGCCTAAAGATGAGATCCATGATAGAATGAAATATATTGCGGAACTATTGGATATCGCAGACATCCTTGATCGGCAACCAGCCGAACTGTCTGGCGGCCAGCAGCAACGGATCTCCTTAGGACGCTGCATTATCCGTGACGCAGACGTTTATTTGATGGATGAACCACTCTCCCATCTCGATTCGGAACTGCGCTTGCGTACCCGTGGTGAACTCAAGCGCCTACACGAGTTGAACCAGCGCACCATGATATTCGTTACCCATGACCAGGTTGAGGCTCTTGCACTTGCGGACCGCATTGTTGTTATGGATGACGGCGTTATCCTACAAATCGGTACACCGGCGCAAGTATACGAGTATCCAGATAATCTATTCGTTGCTGGATTTATCGGAGAGCCTCCGATGAATCTTATCAATGGCAGGATCATGAGCGATGATGGTGGGCTTGTTTTCCGTTCGATAGATCATGTCTTGAGTGTTCGGCTACCAGTCAGTCTCCTGGTGTCTGCAAAGGGATTTGAGAATAAGGAGCTGGTGCTGGGGATCCGTCCACACCATTTCCATATCGTTCATCAAAAAGAATCCGCACAATATCTTGGCAGGGTCGTGATTTACGAATCGTTAGGGGAGAAGGGTGTCTTAGAAGTAGAGGTTGAAGGTTGCCCCCTCACTATACTTACTGAACCAGAACTCCGACTGCAGCCTAGTGAAACTGTAGGAGTTTCAGTTGATTGGAAAGATGCGATTCTTTTTGATAAGGAAAGTGGGCAGTCCCTGAGTTCTAATGGGGACTGATGTTTCTTTTCCCACTCTACACCCTCGCCTTGGTGTAACGGATCAGAGCCTTTTGGACATTCAGGACCAAAAACTAAGAGAGACACTGCAATGGCAAAATGTTTCACTTAGCTTTTTTATTAGGTAATTGCCAACCTGACCGGTGCCCTCTCGGCTACCAGGATTGTGCCCAACCATCGATGCCAACTCTCGAGGAGCTTAAAGAGGTTGCTAAATGACGGGCTTGGCATTTCAGGATGGGTGAACTCTTTATTTTGTAATGAAAAAGATAGGAGGATCTCATAATGAGAACAAATTTATGCATCGCATTGATCTGCCTTGCTGCTTTCGGGATGTTTTGTACTGAACATCAAGGTGCACCAGTGAATATTATTTACGATACGGATATGGCCTCGGATGTGGATGATGTCGGGACCTTGGCCTTGCTGCATGCCCTCGCTGACCTTGGTGAGGCGGAGATACTTGCGGCGATGGTATCGTCCCAGAATGAGTACGTGGTTCCGTGCCTCAACGCGATCAATACCTATTACGGCCGGCCTGATATTCCGATAGGCTCAGTGAAAGACGGTGTCGAGGCTGAATCAAGATACACAAAAGCGGTCGCGGAAAGCTATCCTCACACAATTCAGTCAAGCAGCGATGTTCCAGATGCGGCGGAGTTGTACAGGAAAATTCTAGCGAACCAGCCGGATGGGAGCGTTGTAATTGTATCAGTTGGTTTTCTTACGAATTTAAGTAACCTGTTGCACACGGAGCCGGATCGTTACAGCAATCTCGATGGGATTGATCTCGTGATGAAAAAAGTGAAGGTGTGGGTTTGCATGGGTGGGCATTTTCCCCAGGGAAGAGAGTACAACATCCATACAGATGCGGCTGCTTCCTTGATTGCAGTAGAAAACTGGCCGACGCCCATCGTGTTTAGCGGCTATGAGATCGGTAAAAAAATCATGACAGGAGAACGTTTGAAGGGTACCCCGGAATCGAATCCGGTCCGCACCGCTTATTTTCACTTCAACGGATTAAGCAATCGGGAAAGCTGGGATCAAACTGCGGCACTGTATGCGGTGCGAGGATTGCGCGATTATTGGGATGTTGGCACCGGTGGACATCTTTACATCAATCAGGATGGCAGCAATGAGTGGCGCACTACAGAGGAAGCACAGCACTCGTATCTGATTGAGAAAATGGCCCCTGCCGATCTGGAAAAAATAATTGAGGACCTGATGCTGAAACCGCCAAAAGGATAGGTGCCACTAAACGCTGACTCCTTCTAGTTGTTTAAGCAATTGTTTCTTATGTTATTCTATATTTTTACCCAGCCATAAAGAGGCTGGGATAAAGCGAAAATGAAGTCGACAGATTAGCCTAGCCGTTCACGGCTGGGAGGTCAAATGATCAAAAGGGGGAAAGGAGGGCGTTTACGCCCTTTGAAAATAAAGCCCTGAACGGTCTGATAGCAGCAACATCGGTGGGTAAACTGGAACTTTCCCCATATTAATTATATTGGCTAAACACTATCCCTGCTTTGAGCAGGGGGTTGTGGGATCTCGACGTGTAGCCTGAGGCTGCGCAGACCTTGGGCGTACACGCCCTGAAGTGAGCCGGCCCTGAGCATGTCGAAGGCCGGGATTCCTCACCGTTGGCCCCGCCATCGGCAAAACTGAAAGCGGGGCGAAGACTCGCCGTAGGCTATACCGAGGCCCAGCACAGCCAATGGGGCTGAGGGATATTAAGTATTCTGTGATCTCTTCCCCATCCTGCTAATAATTCATTTACTTACAGAGAATTTTAAAAAGGTGATGCGTAAATAGTGCGGATATACCAAACCAGGCCAGATAAATCAGTTGCAGCCGGACTCTGAAATAATAACTTTACATGTAGGCCAAAGAATGGGAGCTGGTCACTCCTAAAATAGGAATTCCGCAAACACACACAATAGGGCAGGATAGAACAATGAGTGGTTTCTCGAAAAAATTCATGATAAGTCTTTTCATGTTATTGACAAGCATCGGCCAGGGCCAGGTACAGAAACAAAATCGAACAGAGATAGAATTCCCGGATCGTGTTTATATGCTGACCTATGATCATGGTGGATTGATACTGTGGGGCAGTAATCATTTCCTTGAGCGGTTACAAAATGCCACTGACTGGTTGGATCGTTATCCCAATTTTAAGATTGGCCTTGACAATGAAGCCCATATTTACGATTACTTCGCTGAGAACGAACCGGAAATATTGAACGAAATCCGCGGCTATCTGAACAAGTATACCGGACGGTTCGACATTGGATCATCCACTTACGGTCAGCCCCTATCGCACTTCATCAACGAAGAATCCAATATACGTCAAATATCATACGCCCTAAAATCCAACCTTAAACATTTTGGAGACAGGCCCTATGTTTATCTGATGAGCGAGCACGCCATGCATAGCCAGATGCCGCAAATTCTCAACGGTTTCGGATTCAAGGGCGCAATCATGCGCACTCATTTTATGATGTATGGTTATAATCCCACTTTTAACGTGCCTATCGGGTGGTGGGTCGGTCTGGATGGTTCCCGAATTCCAACAGTGCCGACATACGAAGGTGAGGGTGCTGAATTTGGCAAAACCACTGTAGATAACTGGATACTGACACGTTACCCCGGTCCCGAGTGCGATGAGCCCATGGAAAGTTATAGAGAGCGCTTTGCCCATATCCAACCCTTGCTTGCTTCCCGAGCTGATGATTCCGGGCTTCGGCGCGAAGGGCTTGTAAGCCAATATGAACCCAACCCCCAGTATAGTTGGATCCTTCTGGATGAACTTTTGACAGTACTGCCGGAGCCTACAGTAGATATGGTGACAGTGCCAAATGATTTCACTGTTCGTATGCCATGGGGATATTGCGGAAATGAAATATGGAATATGAGTCGCCAGGCTACGGTACAGGTTCTCGTAGCAGAGCGCTTGGCCGCCCTCGAACTCGTGGCGGGCGGAGCTAATCGGGAAAAAGAATTACAGCGATCCTGGCAGAACTTATTGGTAGGCCAGCATCATGATGTGGAAATAGTAGGTCTCTTGCCTGAAGCCAGGAAATTCCTGCCAGCCTCGCTTGATCTTTCTCGCCAGGTGCAAGATGCTTCATTAGAATATTTTGCCGTACACATGAAAGGTGAAGGATTTGCTCAGGTAACCGTGTTTAATCCTTTGTCCTGGCGCCGCGACCAGTGGATCGTCATTGATCTGGCATTTATGGCACTAAAGAAGGGAGATGCCCAAGCGTTTGCGGTACGGAATGCAGGAAAGGATTTACCGACAGTAGTATTATCCGCACATCGCTACTCGGATGGCAGCATTCTCGATGGTCGCATCGCTTTCAAGGCCGATCTTCCGGCCCTGAGTCTTTCCTCTTTTTCTGTGATAGCTGCAGAACCATCACCGGCACCAGCTACGGAAGTCATAATTAACGAAGAGAATCTGAAGATCACTACTCCCTATCTAGACGTCACCCTTGATCCCGAGGGAGGATTCAAATCAATAACAGATAAGCGTACGGGAAATTCTCTCCTTAAATCTGATAAAAGAGCTGCCTTTTTTGCCGGTAGGATTGACGGCGTTGACTGCGAATCGTACGGAAAGTGGATTATTAGTAAAACCAACGCGGATACTCCTTGGGCGATAGCCACCGAATACGGATTTATCGGCACCATCCCGTATACATTTGAGGTGACTTTCTATCGTGATACTCCCCAGATGGACTGTCGCGTTGAGTTTAATTTTAACGGTCAGAAAATTGGCCAACTTAGCGAAAATCAAAGAGAGGACAGATCCCCTTTTATCCACGAACATAAGCTCCGTTTCAAATTCTTCCCGAATGTGGATGATCATGCTATAGGAATACGTGATTTACCATTTGCCATTTCTGAAACGCCAAATCGTTATGTAGAAGGCAATTACTGGACCGCGATCGCGGATAACAGGACCGGGATGGCTGTTTTTAACCGGGGCACCATGGGCTCTGTTCGTGAGGGAGACGGGGGATTTTCCGTGCCTCTTGCTTATGCCATGTACTACATCTGGGGGACAAGGATGCTCAACGGCAAATACACTTACGAATTTTCACTTTATCCCTTCATTGGAGCATGGCAGGAAGCGGATCTGCACCGGCAGGCTTTGGCATATAATTTCCCGGTCTTATACACGAGTGGAGAGGCTGGTGATGGGAGACTTGGCTCTTTGGTGAATCTCCTCGATATTGGTGCCGATGACATCCTGCTATCGGCGCTTTACAGCGAAGATGGGCAGATTTACGCTCGTATGCATGAGAGCAAAGGTCGGGGAACGAGAACGACAGTGTCATGCAAAATAAACAATGCCAAACTCATGGAAACTAATTTAATAGGTGAAGATATTGCCCCTATTTCAAAAAGACTCGCTTTCAAGCCCTGGCAGATTCGCACCCTTCGTATCGAAAAAAAGCCATGAGGATATAATAAAGGGAATGCTGTGACATAATAGCCCCAAAGCCGTAGACAGATATGTACTGATGCAAAGAGGCTGATACAGGCTATTGTAGAGAGAATGTTTTAGGATGAGGCGTGAACTAGATCTCGGAGTAGCAGAATGGCCTGCTTAGTTTTTTACCCGAAAAGTCCCAAAGGCTATGAAGACTTACAAACCACATTGAAATAGAGGCAGGTTTGAAATGACCATCATTCGTAGATTCGTTTACCGGCCCCTGGCCTTGGCTATCCTTATAGCTTTGTCCAGTGTACCCGTTTTCGGCCAGCAGGAGGCCGACTCTACCCGGGTCGTACGGGTCCTTTCCTACAACATCATGCACGGGGCTACCATGATTAGCGACTTTAACTTGCAGCGCATTGCGGATGTGATCAAGGGCATTGAACCTGACATTGTTGCCCTGCAGGAGGTGGACTTCAATACCAATCGCGTCGGTGGGAGAGATTTGGCCACGGAGCTGGGGTACTTGACAGGATTGGCACCACTCTTTGGAAGAGCGATGCCTTATAGCGGAGGCGAATATGGTGCAGGGATCCTTTCGCGATTTTCCTTCAAGAGTACCAGGGCCAACTCCCTGCCTTATTCACCGGGCAACGAACCAAGAACCGCGCTGGAAGTGCTGGTGGAGCTACCCTCAGGGGAGGATTTCATATTTATCGGAACCCACTTCGACCATACCAGGGACCAGACTGACAGAATAGTCCAGGCAAAACGGATCAATGAGCTGTTCGCCGCTAATACGACCCCGACCATTCTCGCCGGTGACCTGAACGCCACTCCGGATAGTGATCCGATTAGCACCCTGACCCAACATTGGACGGACGCCAGCACGAACAAGCCAGACCCCACTTTTCCCTCTTCAGACCCTGCGCGGAGAATCGACTACATTATGTTCCTGCCCGCACATCGTTGGAGAGTCCTGGAAACAAGGGTTATTGCAGATAAAACAGCCTCGGACCACTGTGCATTACTTGCCGTACTGGAGCTACTTCCTGATTCAAGATAGGAGGAATTTTGGGGCTCTTTTATCTGCGTCTCAAGCAAGGTGACACCGGAGTACACCAAGTCCAGCAAGATGCCTTAGTCCCGCCGAAGGCGGAGGCCTTTGTCCCGCAGGATGCGGGGGTGCTGCTGAAGTTGGGGCTGCTGATCAAACAGAGGACGCTTCAGGTGAGGCGTCAGCTAAACCTTGGAAACACAGAATGTCTCTCTTAGTTTTTAGCCCTGGATGTCCAAATGGGTTTGAACCACTACAGGGGGGGTGAGTGTTGCCGATCCATTGCCCCCCTCCAGCGCCACACCGTTGAGGGCTGATCCCGGGTAACGAAAGGATGTCTTGGCCATGAACGGGACAATTAAAGTCATTGTACTGGGATCGACCGGCATGGTGGGTGAGGGAGTGCTGCACGAATGCCTCAAACATCCCTCGGTATCCGCAGTGTTGGTTATTAACCGGCGACCGTGCGGTGTGATTGACCACAAACTCACCGAGATCATTCACGCCGACTTCCACGATCTCACAGCGCTCGAGGGTCAATTAGCGGGATTCGACGCCTGTTACTTCTGCCTGGGCATCACCTCCCTTCTGACCAAGGAAGCCGAATATCGCCGGGTGACCTATGACCTGACTCTTCATGTAGCGGGTACCCTCGCCAGGCTGAATCCCCATATGACCTTCTGCTACGTTTCGGGTGCCGGCACCGATAGCACCAAACAGCGCAGGGCTATGTGGGCACGGGTGAAGGGAGAGACGGAAGCAGCGCTGATGAAACTACCCTTCAAGGCAGCCTACATGTTCAGGCCAGGTTATATTCAACCCACGAAAGGCCTGCGAAACAATTATCGGTTTTACAAACTGCTCGTCCCGTTCTACCCGCTCTGTAAGACCCTCTTCCCCCGGTTCGTCTGCACCCTGGAGGACATCGGCCTGGCCATGATTCATGTCACCCGTGTGGGCGCAGAGCAGTCTTTCCTGGAGTGCGCCGATATTACACGGCTGGGGGAAGCCGCAGTATAGCAAGTCCAGCAAGATGCCTTAGTCCCGCCGAAGGCGGAGGCCTTTGTCCCGCAGACCCTGGGCGTACCCGCCCTGCGGGGAGCCATGCGGGGGTGCTGCTGAAGTAGCAACTGTGTACCTTTGTCAAGTGATTAGTCGATTACTTGGTATCTCCAGGGAGTCTGTGATTTAATCATAGCATTGAGTATCACCAGTAGTTTTCTCATGCAGGCTGTCAGGGCAACTTT
>Ga0209976_10000838_pt1 | contig 18856 bp, 17 predicted proteins | sample SumtaG_FD_182806 | JGI IMG/M metagenome (GOLD analysis project Ga0209976, IMG submission 182806) | Deep subsurface microbial communities from Indian Ocean to uncover new lineages of life (NeLLi) - Sumatra_00157 metaG (SPAdes) (version 2) | ecosystem: Environmental > Aquatic > Marine > Oceanic >...
AACTCATAATTCGATAAGCAATCCGAATATGGACAAGGACCTCCTTGATTTATAGATATCCCTGGTATAAAATAAGGTGTGATAAAGTCATCGCATTCGAGGTCAAATTTTGCGGGGATAACAATATCTGCAAATTTTGTCGTCTCGTTTAAAAACATGTCTAATACTACTACATACATATCATCCCGGGATAATGATTTTCTAAGAATGGTCTGATTAGGGAGAGAACTAGCTGGATTAAAATTATAGATAAATAACATCTTGAAATTATTTGAGCTTAAGGAAGTTCCGAGATTTACAAGCGGAATAGTCTCATATGGTGCGTATGTTTTTGGTATAGTAATATAATCAATAAGTGGATCCAGAAATTCTTGGTTAAAGCCACTCTGAGAAAATAATAGGCCTGTTCCTGGTTTGCCAAAATTCCCAAGAAGGACTTGAATCAGAGCTATTGAATTTAGAAGTTTTCCACCATAAAAGTACTTCTGGGGTCCAAACCCTACGATAAAAAGAGTTTGGTGTTTATATTTAAAGAGGAGATTTATGAATTCTTGTAGAATTTTACGATCTAAGCCTGTTTGACGATATATTTTATCTTCATCAATTTTTTCAACTTCTGTAAAAAGGTTCTTGTAGTTGTCAACATGTTGATTTATAAAATCTTTATCGTATTTTTCAGATGTTATAATTTTATTCAAAATTAATTTGACAATCAGATGGTCAGTACCAGGGAAAGGTTGTACAAAAATATTAGAATTTTCTACTAATTGAGTCTTAATCGGATTCACTACAACAACAACTGAGCCATTTTTAATTGCTTTTTTAACCAAGAAGTAGGCGTGATTATTTCGATCGGATAGATTACTTCCCCACACGACAATTAAGCGATTATTGGGATTGACTATTTGGAAAGTATTTGTAGTAGAATATGTACCAAACAATTCTTCTAAAGCTGAGCATCCTCCTTCATTACATATGCCTTTATTTGTAATTGTAGCACCAAGATTACCGAAGAATCTAATGGGAGCATATTTTGAGATTAAACCGTTGTTCCCTGCATAGTAAGCCGCTACGATAGACGAGGGGTTAAATTCATTCTTGACTTGTAGTAATTTTTCAGCAATAATATTTAATGCTTTTTCAAGAGTAGTCGATTTAAAGGAATTACTACCTTTCGGACCAGTTCGAATTAATGCAGTTTTAATTCTTTGCGGATGGTACAATAATTTTTCTCTCTGATTTAATTTCGCGCATAAAAATCCATTGGTGAAAGGGTGGTCTTTTAAAGGTTTAGCAATTAGGAATTTCTTCTCAGGAGCTTGGTCGTTCCATTCTCCCATAAATACACATGAACCGTAGCAATCTTTGGAGCAAGTTCCATATCTTTTTGTAGGCTCTATCTTTTTACCCAATCTTCTAAACTCCAAATTTAAATGAAATTTTTATTTTTCAGCCAAATCGTGAAGAACTAACCCAGATAAGAGCTTAGGATCAAACCACGTAGATTTCGGTGGCATCACACCCCCTGCATCAGAAATAGCCTCCAAGTCCCTTATATCGACGGGATATAAGTTGAAAAATATATCATTTCCCTTTTCTGACACATATTTTTCCATGCTGTTTGGATCTTGAATACCTCCTACAAAAAAGATGTTTTCATCGGCTCGAATGTCGTAAACTCCTAGAATAGGGCCTAAAACTTTATCTTGAAGTATAGCAACATCTAAGCTATCTCGTTTTGAGCTAAACCTTCTTTCTTTTACAATTAAATTGTACCATTTTCCTTTGGTACACATGGCGAGTTGATGTTTTTTTTTCGGATTAAAGGCTTTTTTAACTTGTTTAATCTTATAAATTTCTTCCATTTTTTTTAAAAATTCGTCTACATTATCTGGCAACCTTTTTATGACCCGATTGTAAGGTAAAATCAAAATTTGATCGTCTGAAGCCACGTAAGACAATAAATATTGCCACGAAGCATTGGATCTATTAGATTCAGTGGCTTTTTTCAACTGAGTTTTTCGGTATTCAGCTGCGCTCGCTGCGCGGTGATGCCCGTCTGCTATGTAGACTTTTTTATCTTTAAAGAGATTTGATAATTGATTAATAATATTCGGGTCTGTCTCTTGCCAGATTAAATGGCGATAACCGTATTTTTCAAAGTCAAATTTGGGTTTTTTTTGTTTAATTTGCTCTATTAATTTATTTATATCACGATCGGCGCGAAAAACTGACCATACGAGACCAGCTGCGACATTAGTCGCTTCTATATGTTTAGTTCGATCTTGAAGAGGTTTTTCGCGAGTATGTTCGTGCTTTACTATATTACCATCTTCATAATCTTGAAGTGCGATTCCCATAATCAATCCTTGTTGACTAAATTTAGCGGATTCTTGACGATAAACATATATGCTTGGAGTGTCCTCTTGTACAATAAGGTTGGTAGTTTTAAATTTTTCATAAGCGATCGAAGCATTGTTATAAATTTCTTCGCCTTCACCATCAGGTAGTATAAGTTGAATTAAGGAATTGGGGTTTTGTTTCAATTGGTATTCTTCTTCTTTTCCAATAACATCATACGGATTCGTAGTAAATTCGTTTGGGTTATTTGGGTTATAGGGTCGTAGAGCTGAGATTCTAACCATAATATGATTTAAAAGTAATTAAATTTTAAATTAGTTTCCATTATTTTGTAGAGATTAAATCATAAAACCTTCAATTCGAAGTAAACTTCTTTTAAGATTAATTTGCCAATCTTCATCCATTTCTCCCATGAAACCTCCTATTTTTCCATCTTTTTTTATAACTCGATGACATGGAATAATCAGAGGCAGCGGGTTATTTCTTAGAACGCTTCCTACGGCTCTAAACGCTTTTGAATTTACTTTTTTTGCTAGATCAGAGTAAGTGGTCGTTTCACCGGGTCTAATTTTTATGAGAGAGTTTATTACGGAAAAGGAAAAATCCGTTTTAAACTTATTTTTAAGATCTAGTAAGACATCTATACTTTTCATCTCCTCAAATAAATCTATATTGGTACCCGTTAGATAATCGTTAATCGCGTTTTCCAACTGATTCAGTATACTACGTTCTTTAGCATCTTTATAGTTAGATATTTCAAATTTGTTTATTTTAATATACTCCAAAATAGCTGATTCGCTTTTAAAAAAGCTGATCTCATTTAAACTGATTTTTTGCTGGCTCTTTAGATAATCATAAGATATAATTATAAACGGATCAATAACATTAGGTTTAAAATAAAATACAGAAATTTCAACTTACCTCCACATCTTTAAATATAACAATTTCAGTATTAGACACAATATATATCAATTCGATAAATATATAAATTGAATCTATTATCTCAATATTAATATTTATTGGTCTTAATAGATAAATAATAAATATAGTTTTTAGTTATCAAAAAAATTGAACTATACTTATAATTAAAGAATCGAGTAAATAAAAGATGCCTAAAGATTTAAAAAATGTATTAGATAATATCGAATCGAGCGAAAAAGAAAGCGCTATTCTCCTATCTAAAATGGATAGGTTAAAAGAAATGATAGAAAAACAGAAGAGAGTTTTGACAGAACATGAAAAGATTATTGAAGAACAAAAAATAAAAATAGCAAGAATGTATGATATTCCTGAAGATGTCTTAGAACTAAAAGAATTAGTTGGAACTCAAAGAGCAATGCTTAATCAAAGAGAAAGAGAGATTGAACTCACAAAAGGCGATGTTCTGGCTATTCAAAAAGAGTTAGAATTTATGAAGAAACAAAACATCCCCACTCAACGAAAATTAGAGGAAGGTTTTGAATCAATTGGAAATTTAAAATCAGAACTTTTATTGAAAGAAGAAACTATTAAATCTTTACAAATTAAAGCACGAGAAATTCAAGCTTTTGCTGATAAAATTCAAGACGAGCAAGTTAGATTGTTGACTGATATAGATCAAAAGTGGAAAAAAGAACTCGAGCAATTGAGATTGGACCATATAGAAGAGAAAAAGGATTTAGTTGGAAAAATTTCCGATTTAGATACTTTTTTACTTGATTCTAAACTGACATCTACTGAAGCTACCTCAGAAGCTAAAGACTTAAAATCACGGTTTAAAGAGATTCGCGATAGTCAGGAAAATATGATTAATAAATTAGAGGAAGCACTAGATAAAAAACGTGAAGCAGATGAAGAGGTCAGAAAACTTAATAAAGAAATGGAAGAACTTAGAATTTTCAAACAAAATAACGTTAAGAAGATTAACTATTACGATAAATTAACCGACTTGATGGAACACGAAGCACAGTTTAAAGCATTCTTAATAGTAGAACAAGTAGGTTCAATGGCATTAGATGATTTAAGAAACGCCTTAGGATCTCCCATCGTATTGGTAAAAAAATTAGTGCAAAATTTAGAGAAAGTCGATCTGTTTGAAATTAACGAAGCTGGTAAGATTTCTGTAAAAAAAATAGAATAACTCTAATTTATCAGAATTTTACTCTTATTTTTTAATTATTGAACTAAGGTTTAACAAACCTTTATTAGAAGTATAGTTGGTTTTTAAAAAATATAATTAGAGATTTAAATCCTTGCTAAATCTTTATATAAATCGGGTAAACGTTTCATAAATTTTCCATCTTGTACCTGATCGAGTATTTCTGCTGCTATCGTTTTTAAAATTTCTCGATATTTATTTGGTTTTTCATCTCTACGCAATAACAACGCAACTACGTAATTCTCCACGCTAATAAAGTCCTCTCCTACGCCAGAAAAGAAGGAAACCACTTTGTTGTTCTTTAAGCTAATCGATGCGAAGCCTGGCTTCAAGCTCTGATATCGGTGAGAGGAATACACCTGCGTGAGCAAATTATTTGTGATTTTCAGGTTTTCGGGATAAAATCCTTCGTTAATCGGTCCAATTTCATTATCCCAACGAATTATAAGAATTCCAACTGGCAAAATAAATACCTCGTGAAGAATTAAAAAATTATTTTATTTCTATTGTTATAATTTTAATATCTTGTTTATATATATTTATTTTTATTTTTTTTATTTAATTAAATTAAATTAAATTAAGAGATCAAAACCTAATATATTAAATCCCTTGCTTTCATGTAAAAACTCAAAACCAAAAGAAGTTAAATATTTTACAATTGGATCGTCTTTTTTTGCTTCAACTACTAAAAGTCGACAACCAATATAATCCTTTATGTAATTACACCTACCTCGTGCAAATAAAATCAAGTCTCTTCCTAAATTATAACCTCTATATTCATTATTAATTGCAATTCTTCCTATTAATGCAGCAGGAACTTTTTGAATGCCAAATTTTTTACTTTCTGCTAGTCTTAGCATGTAATTGGATAATGTAATAAAACCAACGACTTTTTTAGACTTTAAATGATAATAAAGATATATTTTTGAAATAAGATTTTTTTCATTGAATCTTGCTTTTTCATGCAAAAATTCATTTAATTCATTGTTTTCGCATTGAAATGAACTTAAATCGATTTCATCTTTAAGTTCTATAATAATGAGGTCTTTTCTTATTGGATCTGACACTTTTACTCAAAAAATAATTATTATTCTTTATTAAAATCCTGGTTTTTTAACAGCATCTCATTATAGAATTCCAAAGCTTCTTCAGAAAATTTTTTAGCTTTTTCATTCGGTCCATGATCCATCAATCTGATCAAATTTTCCGATTCTTCACTCGTTAAAGTGATATCTGTAAATTCCGATGTATTGATACAAAAATCAATCTTATTCTTCTTTAATGCCTTCTTTTCTGTTTTTTCTACCATTTAGATCTCCAATAAGAATATGTATCTTAATAGTTCTATATAATAAATAATATTTTTTCTTTATATCTTTATTAGTATTTTTAATTTGAGATCATTTGGTTAGTTTTAATTTAATATTAATATGTGGAGATCTTTCAATTAATATGGAATAACAATTAGAAGGCTAATCTCTAAAGTAAAAATTTAAATTAAAACTATAACTTTTCAATATTACAGTTAAAACCTAATTGGTTTAATAAAAAACATCTTACTATTATAAAACATCTAGTACCGTAGCATAAAATTTTGGCGGGATTACCGAGTCTGGTCAAAGGTCTTATGGTTTAGAAGGGTCAAGACCGATTATAGGTGCTGGACTTAAGATTGTGGCTCATTTTCGAGCTATAATAAAACATCCAGTGGCAAAGGCCTTCGGGAGTTCAAATCTCCCTCCCGCCATCCCATTTAACAACTTTTTTTTATATGTTAAAGAGAGTACACCAACCCTTATTATGAGAATTCCAATCATTGTCAATGATCTCTTCATATGATAATTGATTGTCAAATAAATCCTCATAGAATTTTTTTATCCAATTAGTTGATTTCTTGGTATATCCAAAAATATCATATATAATAAATTTAGGATCTGCTCTCTCTTTTAGCAACTCTATAGCAACTTCTCTACGTCCTTCTTTCTGAACGGTTCTATATCCTCCAAATCTATTGAATGTTGTCATAACCAAAGTTCCAGAGATTTTTAATTTTTCTGCAATATCATTTCTTTTAAATCCCTTGATCGCCCAACCAACCCAAACTTTCCAGGGAACACCATAAAATCTTTGATAATAATGCGTTATACCATCGTTTATTGTATATTTATCAAAAACTTGAGAATCATTACCTTTCAAAATATTCTTAAAATCATCTTGTAGTAAAATTCCCCCAGCGGACCAATCTCTGAACCATGTAAGAAGCCCTCCTTTTTCTTTTTGATTCAATATATTTTTAAAAATATGATAAACTTGAGAACCTTTTAAGTATTCATAATCATTATCAAGGACTGACTCTATTACTGGTTTCAATAGTTTTTCTTGAGCACTGTAATAAGACCCAAAAACTCTTTGAAAGTGTGTCCTGAATGATCTAAAGGAGATTTTTTTATTAGTCACCTTTTGAACAACTTCATGAATTTTCTTTAACCCAAATCCTAAAGCGACCATAAGGGCTATATCATAATATGGGAGAGAATGAGTATTTGCAGGTGCAACCCCTGAGGGAATAACACTATTTAAACCAGTTAAAGGAGTTGCACCTCTTATTGCATAAAATTGTTCTAATTCAAAAGCATATTCAATAATTTCAGATAATTCTATAATTCTTATTTGCATAACTCTTGTTTCAGTCATTAATTCTTCAGCAATATCTCGACATAGTGTAATTCTATCTGCAACATTCCTCTCATGTATACCTTGTCTTAATATCTCAAGACCATTCATCGAATAACCAATATATCTTAAAGCAGAAATGATAGCTAAATTGAGTTTATTATACTTTTTACCATTATTATATTTTTTAAAATTTATTGGATTATCTTGAATGGCTTCTAAAATATGTTCAATTAGACGAACGTTAGCCTTTCTACCAGTAGCGCCATAATATGTATCACCTAAAAATTTGCCAAAATAGTTAAAATAACTAATATCATATAATGTCTCAGGTAGATTAAAAGTAATTTCATATACTAATCCTCCCCAAGCATTGTTCTCATAATATTGCATGAAATCCTTTTTTATATATTTTATTGAATTCTTATTTTCTGGATCGTAGTATTTGGGTAATTTATAGTCATTTTTTGATTTTTCAACTAAATATACTGCTTCTTTAATAATCTTACATACGATATCGACTGAATAGACTTTTGAATCTAAATTTCCTATTATTATCTGAAGGTAGATATGAGCTACATCAGAAAGATCACTATCAGAAATTTTTTTAATATTACTCTTTAAGAGTTTGATTTTTGGTATTTGCTCTATCTTAATAATCTTCTCACTGTCTTTAGTATTTTAGAATAATCCTATTCTAATGAAATCATTACCAACAGACAAAATGCTTCTAATACAATAAAAGTAAATAGTTTATAATTTCAATGAGTTATAAGGTTTACTCAATTAGATTTTCTTTATAGTATAGAAAAAAAGAAAATCACCCTATTTGATTTCTCAATAAAAATTATTCCCATATTTAATAAATTTAATAATAGGATAGAATAAAATTAATAACTGCATGATTTCTAATTAATTATTATTTTAAGTAAAAATTTGAGAATAAAATGAAATTAATAGAAATTATTGGTTTAGAAGAAAAACACGCTCAACTTTTAGGAAAAGCAGGTATAAAGGAAGTAGAAGATCTTTTGGCTCTTAGTTACTATCAGATTAAACAATTAGCAAGAAATATAGGCGTGACAGTAAATAGACTTGATACGTGGCAAGAACACGCCGATCTAATGAGAATTGAGGGCGTTAATCCTGAAATAGCTAACGCTCTAAATCTAATAGGTATCGATTCTGTCAAAGAATTTGCTTACAGAAATTCTAAAAAAACAGTTGAAAGGTTAAAACTGTTAAAGAAAGACAATCCAAAAGTCCTTACGAAGCTTCCAACGCTTAAAAACGTAGAGCAGTGGACTGAAAACGCAAAAAATTTAGCAAAAGTGCCAAAAAAGGATGGTAAACTGAAAAAGAAGCCGTCACCTAAGAAAAAGCCCTCACCTAAAGAAAGTCCATCCTCAGATATACCGATTATAGAAAATTATAAGCCTTTTGAAAAATTCGAGAAAGATTATGGTAAATTTGGTCAAGATTATTGGGATGACAAATGGAAAAAGGCACCAATTATCTACACTGGAAGAGCTTTGAGAGGAGAATCGTACAAAAAACAAATCGATGTAGATGTGAAAGCATTTATAAAGGATAACGACGCAATATTATGGCATGTTTTAACTCAACTTGATCTAAGGAAAGAAAGTCCAAACGAAACGGCTTTAACGATCCAAAATTTCGTATGCAATTTTCTAAAATATAAGTACGACGATATCGCTTCAGAATGTCCCGAATTCTGGTTATTTCCCTTCGAGGCAATTCAATCAGAGATAGGAGATTGTGAGGACGGAGCCATCCTCATCGCTAGTCTATTAATTAATGCGGGCATTCCATCGTGGAGAGTCAAAGTGTGTGCCGCTCAAGTAATGGCCGATCCGATTTTTGCACCCTCAGATTCAGAGTTGGGAGGACATGCGTATTGTATATACTTGGCAGATCGTCCAGAATCAGAACGAAAACTAGAGTGGTTAATACTAGACTGGTGTTATTTGCAAGACCCTGAGGTTCCAATCGAAGAAAAACCCTTAGCACGAGATGGTGGGCAGGGAGGTGCTTATCGAAACATTTGGTTTACTTTTAACGACGAGGAATCGTGGGCGCAAAGTAGTTTTGAAGTCAAGGAAGGACGAATTAGCCGGAATCGCACGGCACAGAAAGACGAAGTTTTAGCGCCTTTAAAAAACATCTTAAAAAGTCTAGCGAGCGAAGAACTCGAAAAAATATTCAAGAAATTAAATATTGAGATCGAATAAGTTTATACCTCAATAGTGATCTTTTATTTTTTACTTTTTTTAGTATCTCCTTCTTTACTATTATCTTCTTCGAATAATGAAGCGCTACAATAAGGACAAAAACGAGCCCCCTCTCGGCCTACTTCAGAACCACAGTTATTACATTTTATTTTAAATTCAACTGAAGAAGGGATCGTTTCAATTACATATTCGGAAATTTCCTCCATTAACTTCTGTACTTCCTTGATTTTGTCTTCTTTTACTTTTTCGGGAAAAGAGTTAATGTAAATTGAAGAAAGTTCAATTAACACATTTCGAACAAACTTAAGTTGGTCAAAGAAATTTTTATTTACCTTTACTTTCAAGATTTCTTCTCCAGCTTCAGATAGAGAATACACTTTTCGAAGTGGACCAATTTGGGTTTTGACGGTCTTTACTTTTAAGAATCCATCTCTCTTTAACTTGGATAGAAGCGGGTAAATGGTACCAGATTGGGCTTCCCATGTTCCCGCAAAGTGTTCGTTTAAAACCCTGATTAAATCATAACCCGAGATTATTTGGTTGTTGAATATGTGTTCTATAATCGTAAATTCGAGCGGTGTTAATCTTCTCTTTTTAACATTGTCAAAAATTTCCCGTTTAATTTTTGAACGTATTTCTTCCATATCTTCTTCGAGATCTAGAGATTTTCCTAACCACATTCGGATTTTACCACTTACGATTCTTTTAATTACGCACTTTTTTTTCTCAATTTATGCATTTCCTTTTCAATTGCTCGCTCCATTCGCGATTGCTTTTCGCCTTCTTCATAGAGATTTTTATTAAAGAACCCTAAGTATACAATAAAGTGTATTATCAAAGCCAGGCCCCAAAAAAAGGCGGGAAAAACAGCCCAGTAATACAACCAGTAATACAAAAAGGGTACATTTAGTATAAGGTTAATGTAGTTGTTAATAATAAACAAAAATAGTATTACAACAATATATGCTACCGTATTAAAAATTACAACTCTTTTAGCAATGGGGTAAACACCTCTAGCATAAACAATATATGCGGTTATATGAATAACCAATCCTATCAACCAACCAAAAATCACAAAAACAACCCACAATAAGAATGGAGTAAATAGCATATTTATTGAAATCAATAATACTATCGTAAATATATAGGCGGTTAAATGAATTTTAACTGAAAGTCGAAACTTAATTTTCAAAGCGGCTATACGGCGTAGATTCTCTTCCGAAAAACCATTTTCATTAGACTCATTCACAATTATTCGTCTCAAATAATTTTATTTTTATTTATTATCTTAATATGATTTCTATATTTTTTTATAATGAATAATTTATGATTTGCTCATTATTTAATAACTTTAATTATTTAAAAATTTGTTGATTCTACATAGATAATGTTGAAACTACATAGATAGAAAATACATTTTCTTTAGACTACTAAAAGAATTTCTTGAAAAAAAAAATAAAAAAAGATTTTAAAGTTAATTTAAACGATATAAAAAGTGATTTTATTCTTGTACATTTGAGTTTTCTATTTTGCTTTCTTCCTCAGGAGCTAATTGAGTTCCACAGAAAGGGCAGTAAGCCACTTTCCTACCGATTTCAATACCACAATTTGTACACTTTGCCTTAAACCTAAGAGTTGAGGGAATACTTTCTTTTATCCTTTCGAAAGACTTGTTTAAGGTTGTTAGCACTTCATCGATGATTTCTTTCCTAACTTGTTTAGTATGTGATTTCACATAGATGGAAGCTAATTCTATGATAAAGTTCTCCAAAAACTTAAGTTGGTCAAAGAAATTTTTATTCACTTTTAGTTTTAATAGTTCTTCACCAGCGTCAGTTAATGAGTATATCTTTCGGATTGGTCCAATTGGACTTTTAACCATTTTAAAGTTTAAGAAGCCATTTCGCTGTAATTTTGACAAAATTGGGTAGACAGTACCAGACTTAGCCTTCCAGGTTCCAGCAAAGTGTTTATTTAACGTTTGGATAATATCATAGCCTGAGAGGGCGTTACTATTGAAAATTACTTCGAGTATAGTGAATTCGAGAGGAGTTAGCTTATTTTTTTTTATTTTTTTAAAAATTTCTTGTTTGATTTTAGATCTCAACATTTCAATATCGTCTTCAAGATCCAAGAATTTTCCAAGCCACATTTTAATTTAACTCCTTAACTATTCCTTTTTTACTCGATTTTGCATTTTTGCCATTTCTCTTTCAACTGCACGTTCCCTTCTTGACTTCAATACTCCTTGTTCATCAATCGAAGGACGATGATAGATGTAATATGTAACTAAGTGAATTATTAATCCTGTACCCCAGAAAAATCCCGGAAATTGTGCCCAATAAAAAGACGGCGTAAAGAATTCATCAATTACAAATAAAAACAACATTACGAATATGTATGCCACTGAATGATAAATTACTCCTCTCTTTGCCGACGGATATACCCCTCGTGCATATATTATATAAGATGTGATGTGCTCAGCAAGGCCAATAAGCCATCCAAAGATAGGAAATATCACCCACCAAAACATATGCGTAAAAACCAAGTTTATAATGGTAAGAAAAATGCAAACTGTAATAAATACACTTATGTGTATTTTTACCGACATTCTAAAGTTCACTTTCCGGAGGGCTATACGACGAAGACTCTCCTCCGAAAAACCGTTATGTTTATGTTCATTCATCTTTTTTATTCACTTCCCTTTAATTTTTGCTTAATTCTATTTTAAATTAATATTTTTTAATTCTAAATAATATAAAGAAATAATCATTTATAAACCTATGTAGACTTGACAATAGTCATTTGTTATAGAACAATAATCGTTTGTTTAAAAAACTTAGTAGTAAAAAAAAATCTTACAAGATGATTAAAAGTATCAAACTTATCAAACTTATGATGTGTATGAAAAAGTTTTAATACCAAAATTTACGATTATCCCTAATCCACGATCTTAATAGTATTATGTCGTCATTTTCGGAATATATTGATAAAATTGAAAAATGGGACCGCAAAACGTTTCTTAGTTTATATAAGAGTGATTTTTCTAAGAGAACGAAACAATTTGCTAATGCTTTTAGCTTTTTTGGGGGCTTATACTTTTGGGGTTTGATGTGGATAATATGGTTCATCTATGGCTTCTTCACAAAAGATTATTATCTCTTAGTACTGTTTTCAGGAGCGTTTAATCAGTCTGTCATCATACATGTTCTTATTCGCTATGGAATTGTTAGAAGAAATAGACCTTATATCAAGCTTGAGAAAGATGGTGTCGAACAACACGATGATTTTATTAGGATCCCATATATTATGTCAGAATCAGAAGCAAAATCTTTTCCAAGCGGTCACGTTACGTTCTTCCTTCTTTTTGGATTTGTATTTGCTTTTTATTTTAATAGTTGGATCATTTTTTTGATATTTTTAGGATTAGACGTAGTGATGGCATTTTCACGCTTGATTTTAGGTGTCCACTTTCCGAGTGATGTGATTTTTGGATTTGTATTTGGATTCCTTTACGCACTGTTATACCTTGGACTTACCTACCCCTTTTGGATTGATCTTTATTACTTTCTCGGGCCTATAGTATCGCGAATTTTTCTTTTCTGGTTATATATATAAGTTATAAGTATAGAAATGTTTTACTAAAATTCTCAATTTTATTTTTTAACGAAATTTTATTAAAACCAATCTATAAATTCGTCTATCGCTCTTCTTTCCCTTCCGTCTTTGCTTTTTTCTAAAGCGTCGTCAATTAGTCCCACAGTAATTACGCCCATTAATTCGTATTTCTCAGTTGATAGTTTGAAAATTTCATTAATTTTTTCCTTATTTTTTAAGATTTCGCCGATCCAAACCGCTCCTAATCCCTTAGCGTGGACACATAAAAGCATATTTTGAATAAAAGCTCCCATTGCTAAAACATCCTTTACCCGATCATAACCTCTTTCTAAGTCTAAGAAGACAACGAAATTAAGATAAGCGCTTTCAATAATTCCCCCGTATTTCGATTGTTCTGCAATCATACGCTTAACAGTGGGATGTGAGACAATACAAACCTTCCAAGGCTGGCTATTTTGACCAGAAGGCGCCCATCGACCGCAATCTAATATCTCCCTTATCGTGTTGTTATCAATTTTCTTATAAATAAAATTTCTGACGGATTTTCGCGACTTAATCAGATCCAACAAATTGTTTGTTTTTGATTCCATATTGTTTGTTTGTTTTTGATTCCATAAATATTGTATGAAACAATCAAATTAAAAAAAGTATAAATGATTTTACAATTTGATTTTAATATGTCTGAATGGAAGTATAAATGGTGGCAAAAAACTACAGTATATCAAATCTACCCTCGATCATTTAAAGATAGTACTGGTAATGGTATTGGAGATTTACAGGGGATAATTTCAAAATTAGATTATTTAGAAGAGTTAGGTGTAGAAACCATATGGTTTAGCCCCTTTTTTGATTCCCCTCAACAAGATCACGGTTATGACGTTAGAGATTTTCGTGGTATCGCACCGGAATATGGGACACTAAAAGATTTTGATCAACTCCTAAAGGAAATGCATGATAGAAACATGAAAATGGTTTTGGATTTCGTTCTTAATCATACATCTATTGATCATCCATGGTTCATTGAATCTGCTTCAAGTAGGGACAATCCAAAGCGTAATTGGTACATATGGCGTGATGGCAAAAAATCTGGTGGTAAGAAGCCACCAAACAATTGGACCACAATGACTGGAGGTTGTGCTTGGTTATATTACGAAAACACTGATCAATGGGTTTATTTCCATTTTTTGCCGAGTATGATTGATTTAAATTATCGAAATCCTGAAGTAAAGGAGGAAATGTTTAATACAATGCGTTTTTGGTTAGATAAAGGAGTTGATGGATTTCGATTAGACATTCTTCATGCAATTTATGAAGATGAACAATTAACAAATGATAAATTTAGTTGGACAATCATTCCTTCAGACAAAAAAGTGGATACGCTTTTTCATAAGCACAAATACGATTTAAATCTACCTGAAACCTTTGATTTTGCTCTGGAATTAAGAGAAGTAATGAACGAGTATGAACCTGAAAGATTTCTTGTAGGTGAGGTTTTTGGTTCCACTGAGGAGATTAAAAAGTACTATGGGCCTAATAACAATGGATTGCACATGTGTTTTTTATTCGAGTTTGCTTCAACACCGTTTGACCCAAAAAAATATGTAAGCTTAATTTCAAGGATTGAAAAAGCATTGCCATTTCCAGCTACTCCTACATTTGTTTATGGAAACCATGATATAGATCGTTATATATCTCTTTTAAAAAATAATTTTAATAAAGCAAAAATTCTTGCAACTATGCAATTAACCTTAAGAGGCGTTCCATTTATTTATTATGGGGAAGAGATTGGGATGCCCAATGTTAGGTTCAAGCTAAAAACTAGTGAGGATCCAATTGGACGTAAATTTTCATGGTTTCCAGTGCCGCAATTAAGTAGATTACTTGGTTTTTCTTTGACTCGAGATCGATGTAGAACTCCAATGCAGTGGAACAATGAAAAAAATGCAGGATTCTCATCTAATATCGAAATCGAACCTTGGTTAAAAGTTTCAGATACTTTCGAGAAAATAAATGTTGAAAAAGAACAAAAAAATCCTGCTTCACTGTTAAACTGCTACAAAAGACTATTAAGAGTTAGAAAAGAAAATATAGCATTACAAGAAGGTGAATTGCAGCTTATTGAACATGAGAAATTGGAAAAGATTTGTATTTCTTATACTAGAAGCCATAAAGCTCAAAAAATCTTTATAAATTTAAATTTTACAAATAAAGAATTATTATTACAAACTCATATAGAAAAACCAGAACTTTTATTCTCAACATTATCGAATAGAAAAGTTTTAGATACTGAAGCGTATAATGGAAATATTAAATTAACTCCTTTAGAGGGTATAATTTTTAAAAAAAAATAAAAAATAAAATTGAGTAAAAATTTAAATTATTCTTTTTTTATTTCAATATCCTTTGCATCGTCTTCTAAAACATCGTAATATTCAATGTCCATTAAACCACCAGTAGGGTTTTCAGCCCAATGAACCTTAACGGGCATTCCAATATAAGCATCTTTAAAATCAACTTCAGGATTTAATTGAGCCATAATTGCTGTATCTGCCCCATCTTGATGGACTAGAGTCATCGGTTTTTCTTGAACTTCTCCTGTTTCTGGGTCTTTAAGATAGACTATAGCATAAGTAGCAACTCTACCAGTTTCCCGTAAATCAGTCCATCCATCAGGTTTAACAAAACATTTACCACATACTAGCCTAGGAGGAAAAAAGACCCTATTACATCCCGAACATTCATTTCCTACTAATTTTTTCTCTTTTAATTTGTTTAAAAAAGGTTTCGTATGAGAAACATTAAATTTATACTTATAACTGGCTAAATACCAATTACCTGGCATCGTTCGTGTTCTCACATAATCCTTTTTAATATAATCCAGAGATTTTCTTTGTGTTAATTTTGACATTTAATTCACCACTTGAGTTACAATCCCTTATTTTTGTTTAAAAGTAATAATCACAAGCAATTTTTAATAAACTGATAAACTTCTGATTCAATGTAAAGTGTATCTTTTAATTTTAAATAAAGATTATTATTCTAATAATTTAAAATGTATATTCCATTTTTAAATATCATAATTTTTTTCTTCAAAAGAGCATCAATAAGATCGAATAATGAAGAATGTATCTTTTCATGCTCAGAATGATTTTTACAGGGATGAAGATTAGATATTCTATTATCCAATGAATCAAGATTGATATGTTGGACCCTGCATTCTGGTTTTAAATACTTACCATTAACGAGATATTTGTGATATTTTTGTTGTTCTCGAGCCAACTCCAGTTCCAATAAATATCGGTGTTCCAACATGTAATTAAATCCTACTTTTTTTATTGCAAAGGGATTTCCATAGCTTTTTGATACTTTGATCCAAATTTGGGTCCGGTTTTTCTGTGTATGTAAATATCTTTTGAAACCCCAGCTTTCCACTGGAATTCGATGTATCTTCCCACGCCAACGATATGCTGTAGTTACTGAAATTCTACATAACTCTGCTAGTCTTGAGTCTGTCAAGTTAAATCTTGAATCACCAGTAATTCTTTCTACCCAGCCTTTATGTCGATATAAAGGATTTTCTTCAGAACAGTCATTATAAGGATTTAGGTGTATTTTTCTTGAAGAAATTTTATTAATTTGAACATCAATAGTCCATTTCATATCTGACCAATCAATTTTTTTGATTTCCTCTTTTACTATATCAATATTTTCATACCGAAAAAACTCAACTGGTTTTATGATTTCTTCTACTTGCTCGTGTTTTAATTTTCTATAATCAGATTGATTATCCAAATAATATTGATTATCAGATTTAGAAAAAAATATTTGCCCTAGCTTGATTAATCCGCTTAAGCATGTGTTAATATTATTGTTAATATGCTCACTGTGACCCTTATATAACCATAAATTTTCTATGTAATTATCCTGTTTCCTGTAATTAATGTGATGGACTACACTTCCGTTTTTAATGTAAAAATTTCCATCAGCATCACCAACTAAACAAGGGTGAAGAGATAATTCTCTTGGTGTTAGTGAATTCATTAAATATTCTTCCATCCTAACAATATGTTCTCTTCGTGTGATTCTTTTATTTCCGATTGGATTTAATTCTGGATGTTTATACTCTTTTGGCATATATAGGTCAATATATCCTTCTGGAATAATGTAAAGTCCACTTTCTTCCCTTGTCTGAATATTGAATTTACCTCGCCAATATCCTATTGACATGTGACTTTTTACTCCGCATATTTTTGCTATTGTACGATCACTTAAGCGTAAATCTTCATTATTGTAAACCCACTCTAACCATTTTTTATGCATATAAAGCGGATTTTTTTTTGAACATAATTTATAAGGATTTAATGCAATTTTTCCATGTCCTTTTACTTGAATAATCCAATTATCAGATATTTGTCGCCAATTTACATTTTTGAGAAATTGTTTTATCTTTTCTATATCTTCTAAGTTAGCCCCATCTTCCAAAGCAAAATCATCCTTTTCATATTTTATTGAATTAAAGCTATTATCTTCATAATTATTATTATAAAACATTAAAAAACCATTCTCTTTTTTAGAAATGTCCTTTGGTTTAAAAGTTTCAATATTTAACTTGTTTTCTGAGCAAAACTCATTGATATCGGATTTTGTAAACTTCGTAGTTAATCCTTCAGTGTAAAATTCATGATAAGCAGAAAACCTGTCAAACGCAGTTAATGTTGATTTCTTGAGTTCTTTACTTTCAGGATTCAGTCCAAGAAGACATCGGCATGTTCCCACGTTTAGGATTCGGTCATAATGAAATTTAGTTTCTTTTAGAGACATTTCATTCTTATTTTCTGACGAGTTTATCGTCTTATTATGCACTAAATTTTTCTTTTGCCAATTATTCAATTCTTTTCGAAGCTTTATAGAAAATGGTTTAAGATTTTTGTACTCATTAATAACTTCGGAATGAACTCGAGTGTGTTTGAGAAGTCTGGTATATTGATTGGTGATTTCGCTCATTCCATTCCATAGTGATTGGTAGAGAGATTTTTTCTTCAAATTACCATTTGTTTTAAGGGATTTAATCTGTTTTTTGGTTAATTGCTTGAGATAAGCATTAGAAATCGCATCCAAATAACGTGAAACAATAGGAGCCCCTCTCCCGACAGTGATACAATACACCCATCCTTGTATAAATGAATTAAATTCTTCAGGATGTTTCGATTTTACACAAGCGAGTAAATCGCTTGATGGGAGTCCTGCTTTATCAAACAAGCATGCTAAGGCACCATCTACGAAATCTCCAATTCTCTCATCTATATAAACCAAAGCAACATGATGTTTCTTACATATTGGATATTTTCCAAAACCAAAAAATCCAATTTTAAGCGGTTTTACTCGTTTAATTGATTCGCACCCAAATATTGGGCAAATAGCAATGCGATCTTCTCCTACAGTTTTCCGCGAGACATCAGTATATACTTTCATGATGTAAGACGCTCCTCGAGTTTTTTTTCTTTCATAACCTTTTGAAATGATATTTGATTAGGAATTAAAAACGTGAGTTCTTCTTCTAAATTATTATAGTTTGTTCCAAGCTCCTCAAAGAATTCACTGGATTGAGCGTACAAGCATTTTTTCACTAAACAAATATCTTGTGCTAATATCGTGATAAATCTAAGGAATTTTGGATGTCTGTGAAGGTTTTCCTCTGAAAAATAGTGAATTAGGATGAACAACTGCTCGGATATTTTTGATAGCTTTTTTAATCGTGTTGTTTTATCGAGAAAAAACAGATTTCGAATCCCTTGCTCGAGTGTCTGATCGGTGT
>Ga0209976_10000840_pt1 | contig 18846 bp, 16 predicted proteins | sample SumtaG_FD_182806 | JGI IMG/M metagenome (GOLD analysis project Ga0209976, IMG submission 182806) | Deep subsurface microbial communities from Indian Ocean to uncover new lineages of life (NeLLi) - Sumatra_00157 metaG (SPAdes) (version 2) | ecosystem: Environmental > Aquatic > Marine > Oceanic >...
TAATTTCTTTGGGGAAAGCGAAAAGTGTCATTTTCACTTTCCTAATTAGAGCGCATCCGAAAAGCCCGGATTTTATCAACGAATAAGTGACAATTCACCGCATAACGGCGCCAGCACAAAGCCGTTATTTATGAGGACGCTGAAATTGGTTTCAAAAGCGCCACTAAATGAAGGGACCTGCCTCATCGGGACACACTTACCCCTTCACGCCGGTTTTTTCAACTCCTCTGCTTTTTTAAGCCGAGGCCAGGGACAGTCTGGCCATTACCAGCAGATTGTAAGAGACTACCGAACTCCATACGTACTGCTGGAAACCTGCCCAGCCGTGCCAGTTGCAGCGGTAAAGGCCATAGGAACGCTTGAGTACGGAGATGTTCGCTTCAATTCCCGCCCGAAAGTTCCGAAGCCTCTTGTAAACCCAGTTGCTCTTGACCATGTCCAGGACGCTGATCCCCCGCTTCTTCGAAAAACAGACATCCTTGATGCCATTCACCTTCGCGTTCCGAAGGTTGTCCAGCGAAGCGAACCCCCCGTCCGCGGTAACCTGGCGCGGAACACGTCCGTAAATTCCCTCCTGCCGTTCGATCATCAAAGGGAACATGTAGGAATCCGCCGGGTTACCTCGCTTGATAACGCAGTCGAGGATCATCCCGGAAGCACCGCCAGCCAGGCAAATCTTGTGTCCAAACCGGGTCTCCCTATTATCCTTGACGATGATATCCGTATGGTCCTCAAAAAAGGACACCACCTTTTCGGATGCCGGCACCTTCTCACCGTGAACCACTCGACGCTCCGTCTGATCAATGACGCGATCAAGGATCATCACAGCCCTTTGCAGTTTCTCAGCAAGGACCCTGGCACTAAGCACATCCTCAACATGCTCGCTTACAAAAGCGTAAAGAACTTCCATGGCTTCAATGGCGTACCCACGGACACGGCCCGCGTAACGGAGCAGATCCACGTAGGCTTCTTTCCCCACCTTCTTGCTCCTGTTGTTCCTGATCTTCATGACACGCTTCTTCATGACACGACGATGGTCGGCAAAGGTATAGCCTGGTACAGGCCTCAAACGCTTACCCTCTATGAGCCAGCGGGTGATGATCCTGACCCCGTCCTGAAGCAGAAGAGAATCCAGAGGATAATGGATGTTGGTGTCCACATGGGTGGAGTCCAGTCGAACCTTGCGGCCCTTCTCCATATCCTTGGATACAGCATGCCGGACAAAGATGTTGTGGATCTTCTCCCATGTGCCGACCGATACGGACTTGATGTTCTCCTGAAGAGTGGAGCCTCCAAAAGTCTGCGTCGGGTTCAGACGGGCGAACGTTCGGAAAGCCAGAGAATCATCAAGATGAAAAGACAACTCATCATAGGTCATAGTCCGGTACTGCTTCAGTATGGTGCAACGCAGAACCTGCTCGGCGGTCATCCCGACGCGACCCGTATCTGTACGACTGTCACGAACAAGGTCACCGTAGACCAGATCAAGAACCTCCGGATTGTCATCAACGATCAGGGAAATGGCCTTCAACTCCTTGGCGACCTTGTGCCCCGGCATCGTGTAAAAGATGCTCATCTGATCCAACTTTTTTTCACGCATTTTCACCTCCGGCAACAGTGTTTATGTAACAATATCAACATGTTACCGGAATAGTGTATGATGGAATATAGAAAAATACAAACAAAAAATGCATAATTCGCTAATATTATCAACAGGTTAGAGTTTCCGGATGGACACTAGCTATAAATTTTTCGGAAAATATTATACTGCATTCATCAAAAAGCGTCCGTAGTTCAAGAGTTAAGATTTAAAATCAGTGCCTGGTTTTGGATGATGACAACAAAGTTGCCTTAATGAATAATGCCGGGTGGGGGAGGTAAATTATGGAAAACCAGAAAGAAAAGGTTCAAGGCGGGAGACGGAAAAAGCGCAGGGATGGGTTAAAGCGCATCACGACCATCGGCTGGGGATTGTTCTTCATCTGGCTGGGATTTGTGCTGATGATAAATGCCGGATCGGGGCTTATCCTCCTCGGAGTGGGCCTCATCAGCCTTGGAATGCAAGTGGCGAGGAAATATCAGGGGTTTGATACAGACGGATTCTGGATCGTCGTGGGAATCCTGTTTGTAATTGTGGGTATCTGGGAGATGTTCGATGTTAAGATGCCTCTCATGTCCGTGTTCCTCATCGTCATAGGTGGGGTTTTTCTGGTCTCGGCGCTCAAGGGAAAAGGTGGGTGAAAAACTGTCCAATGTCCAAAGCCTGCCCCTGGCTTGAACAGGGGTCCAACGATGATAGGGTCGCAAAAAGTCCATTCGCGGCTTTTTGCTCCACTTAAAAGCGAAAAGTGTCATTTTCGCTTTCCTTACAAATCAATGACTTACATTGCAAGTCATTGATTTGGGCGCCCCATCCGGGGCGCATTGATGACTTTTTGCGAAGTCATCAACGATAGGATTTTCCATGGTGACCACCCTTCCCTTCGACAAGCTCAGGGCAGGCAGGTCAGACGGAGCGACCTGGGGAAAGTGCAAGACTTAAAGCCGGGACGGCGGTTGCAATAAAAGCGTTGTTTTTTACCACCCTTCGACGCGTTTCACTTGCTCAGGGCAGGCGGAGAAAATCGGAGAAAGGCGGAGGAAAACTGAATTCCCAGTAGACCACGAATCCCATAAATGAGATATTTTTACCACTGCCTGTCGCGGCGAAGTTCGAAGAACGAAGACGGAAGCACACCGAGAACACAGAGGAAAGAAGAGGATCTGGGGAAAAATTCGGCTCCTGTGAAGGCGGCGATCTGTCCCACAGTCCTCCCCACTCCCCTTCTCGGGATGTCCGTTGGTACATTTCGACACGGTGCGAGGGGCGCATCTTGCAAAAAGGCCTGACTTTTCCTGGAATCCACGGTTCCGGTGAAGTTAATAACAACCTGCTGCCGCTAGGCAAGGAAGCATAACGGGAGAACCCCATTGAAGATACACGAGATCCTGGGAAAGAACCGGCCTTTACTGTCTTTCGAGTTTTTTCCACCAAAAAAGCCCGAGAGTGAATATATTCTCCACGAAACCGTGGAAATATTGAGCAAATTTTACCCTGATTTCGTCTCTGTCACATATGGAGCGGGGGGCAGCACCAGAGACAACACTCTACGATGGACCCTGGATATCAAGGAAAAATACGGCCTGGATGTGATGATGCACCTGACCTGTATCGCCTCCTCCAAGGCCGATATAAAGGAGATAGCAACCACCCTCAAGGAATACGGAGTAAGAAACATACTGGCCCTGCGCGGTGATCCACCGCAGGACCTTCCCACCGAGATGTTAAAGGACGATTTTCACTTCGCTTTCGAACTCGTTAAATGTCTTCGAGAACTGGACGGGTTTTCCATCGGTGTCGCCGGTTATCCGGAAGGACACCTGGAGGCCTCCTCCCTCGAAAGTGATATAAAATACCTCAAAAAGAAGGTGGATGCCGGGGCCGATTTCATCATTACGCAGCTTTTTTTCGATAACCGCTATTTCTTCGATTTCATGGACCGCGCTCTCGCCGCCGGTGTAAGCGTTCCCATTATCCCGGGGATCATGCCTATCGTAAACCTCGGACAAGTTCAAAAGTTCACCCAGATGTGCGGAGCTACCGTACCCGACCCCATAGTCCGTGACATGGATGGACAGGACGCCGATGACATGATGAAGGTCGGCGTGGAATACGCTATTCGACAGTGCCGCCAACTCCTGGATTCGGGGGTCGCAGGTCTTCATTTCTATACCTTGAATCGAAACCAGGCTATAGAACGGGTACTGGAAGAGGTAGGAGGCGACTTCTTGAAATAGCGTGTTGATCTATTAGATTGGCTGCCAGGGTGATTAACCGGCAGTTGGATCCAATGACCTTATTTGCTGGAATTCAAGGGGATGCGATGGAAAAAATCCGTACCGACCCTGCAGTCGCTTGCACACCATCCAGATCTTCATTGTCCGCCTCAGGCGTCAACTCCAGATGCTGATATAATAGAATGTAATGAAGATAACCTCATAAAAAGTCTCTTCGAGCCGTTTTACAACTGGCGGTCACGCCAACGGCGTGACTCACTCGCCTGTCGGACTCGGGGACATCCGCATCATAATGGAGGGATTGTGAGCCGTATACTTGTCATTGATTCAGCAAACGTTTTTATCCAGTATGTTGAACTGGTTGTTAATCGTTACGGGTATAGAACCAAAGGTGTAGGTTCTGCAGGTGAGGCCCTGGATGCTCTGGCCCAGGAGCGGGTCGACCTTGTCATTGCGCAGGAAAAACTCCCTGATATGACGTGGCCCGATTTCAGCCGAAAAGTGGGAACCGATTCGGACCGTGCCGGTGTTCCAGTGGTGGTGTTATCAGCAGACCCGGCAAACTTTGATGACCAGGGATGCCGGGGGATCACTGTTGCGGGAGTCCGGACAAGGCCTATATCTATGAGAGAACTCATCGCAGTCATACAGGAGCATTTGCCCTACAAGAACAAACGCCGCGGGATCAGGGTGCCACTTGCCTTAAAAGCCATGCTCCGGGATGGGGAAGGATTCGTACCCTGCCAGGTGCTTAACCTCAGTGAGGGTGGAGCGTTCATAATGAAAAAAGACCCCTTTCCCATGGGCAGAGAGGTCCACTTGCTTTTGTCTTTCCAGGACATTGAGTCACCTCTAGAGGTAAGTGGAAAAGTGGTCTATGTGGTGGAAAAAGCCAGAGGTAAACACCCGCGCGGTATGGGCATACAGTTTGGGGAACTTGGAGCCGGAATCCGGGATAAACTGTATCGGTATCTCGAAATTCATGTGTCCTCCATACTGGGAAGGTCTTGAGCAAAAAGCCACGAATGGACTTATTGCGACCCTAACAAAGCTGGGCAATCCATGCAATTCTGCGACCTGAAATGTGTTTACGCATCGGCCCCCAAAGAGGAGATGGATGGTTCCAGGTCGTGCATGACTTTTACGGCCATATGGTGCGAGTTGTTTTACCGGCACGTCATGAAATCCCAGCCCTGCTCTGAAAGAAGGGAACGGAAATTCGAAAAAAAATCCTGAACAAAGATCGATTTGAGTATTACTTTCTACAGCCGGCCCCCTTTTTTTTCCTCATGTTTGCTGTCTTTGGGATCGTAATGCCCCTCACCGGCTTCGCCCATGAGGAGAGCGGAGACAGAAGCCACGACCCGGCGTTTCTCCACATACGACCCCAGGCCCCCCCCCATAATTTCAGGATGACCTTGCCTCACCTTTTACCGGGTAGTATAAAGCCCGGAGCCGGATACATTCTGGCCACGACCTTCACCAACGTCTGGGTCAACGATGGGGATATCAATCTCGATTACGAAATGTTGGACCTGCATATAAATTTCACATACGGGTTAAACGAGGATTTAGGTTTTGCCCTGGTATACGATCAGAGGGATTTTTTCGGCGGCATCCTGGATGGCCTGGTTCAGGGTATTCACTCAGTCTTCGGAATTGACCAGAACGGGCGTACCGATGTCCCCAAGGGAAGAACTTATCTAGAACAGTTCGATACTGGTGTGATCATTGATGATTTGACGGTGCTCGACAATCGCGCCATCAGCCTGCTGATTCAGTATGTTTTTCTTCATGGAAGGGATAATCTTCCAGCTGTTGGCTTGACCGGGGGTGTGAGATATGCTCTCCAGGCCCCTGAAGGAGGCACCGAAAAACATCCGGTGGATACTACCGTGGCTCTGGGTCTTGCAAAGCGCCTTGCACAGGACTGGTATACGTGCCTTCATCTCGGGCTCACCCATTTCGAACAGACCCAGATCCTGCACCTCCGGTTCAAGGAGGAGATCTACACTGGGATGTTGGCCCTGGCCTGGGATATCAGCCATCGCTATTCCCTTATCGCACAAATGTTCCATACTGAGGGCACAATTGAGAATTTCGCGCAGTTCTCTCATCCCTCCACCGAACTCAACCTGGGTTTCAGGTTAGTGACGGACAGTGGGGGTGCCTATGAATTCGCCATTATCGAGAACATATTTAACTACAATAACAGCCCTGATCTGGGATTCCATTTTGCCTATTCGGGTATGTTTTAGGAGTTTGCCGGGTCTTCATCAGACTCTCATCGGGGTCCCGACCACCCTCAACGACTGCCCTTTATCGGCCCATTTCCCCAGAATCTCGATTGGAGATAAATTTTTGATTCTGGGGATAGAAAAACCTTGTTGGCGTGGGATCACGTTATCCGATGGAACTTTCCACAGCAACACCCGAAATCCGCCGAAAACGCCCATTTGGTCGGGGCAGTATGGTTAACGGGTAACGTGGGGCGGCAAATTCAACAGCAACCAGCAGCGTGTCTGGAAGCGGTGGCATCACGCCGCCGGCGTGACTGGATACGACAAAACACTCCACTCAAGGCCCCGACCGAGGGTCGGCCAAAACCAATTACGGATTTCGGGTATTTAATGGTTAAATTGACTTTATGAGAACTATAGTATTTTGGTTGATAGCGATTTTGATCCTGGGAGGAACAGTAATGGCCCATGCGGACGATGCTCATGAGATTGCGACCTTTGCCGGAGGTTGTTTCTGGTGTATGGAGCCTCCCTTTGATAAGCTTGATGGTGTTGTTTCCACCGTGTCCGGTTATATGGGAGGGATCGAGGAGAACCCAACCTATAGTGAGGTTTCGGCTGGTCGCACCGGGCATACCGAGGCGGTCAAAATCACATACGATCCATCCAGGGTTTCTTATCGTAAGCTGCTGAAGGTTTTCTGGATGCAGATTGATCCCACCACTCCGGACCGTCAGTTCGTTGATGTGGGCAGGCAGTATCGTCCAGCCATCTTCTATCAGAACGATGAGCAGCGCAGCCTGGCAGAGGAATCGAGGAAAGAGATGGATAACTCTGGACGATTCGGTGCGCCCATCGCCACTGAGATCGTCCAGGCGGGGACTTTCTGGCCCGCCGAGGATTATCATCAGGATTACTACATGAAGAATCCCATACGGTACAAATTCTACAGGTTCGGCTCCGGGAGGGACCAGTACCTGAAAAAGATATGGGGGAAAAGATAATGGAAAGTGACAAGTGGAAAGTGTAGTTCCTCCATGAGCAATTGATTAAAACGTCCTTTGGCCTGCTTCACCCTTCGACCATTCGACACGCTCATGGCAGGCAATCTCCCATCTTCGCTAAAGCTTCCGACTTTGCTCTCCCAGTTCCGGCCTTCGCTAAAGCTACTGCGGACAAGACGATGGACAGGGCGGTTGGCAGGTTGGACCTGCGGCTTTCTGCTTTCGACAAGCCCAAGGTAGGCAGGACAGGCAGAATGGGCAACTGAAGGCCGCATCGCCTTTTCGCTGAAGTTACGCCTTGGCAAGCAGGCTAAAATCTAGACTAAAATCTAGACTCTGGGGAAAGAGCAGTTACTATTAGCGGCGATATTTTTTACTATGGAGTCATCACGCTTCTAGCGTGACAGGCTCGGACATGGAGGAAATCTAATCTGCGGGAAACTTTTGAGAATGGAGATCTGAGATTGCAACACCGTGTCCCCGCGTCCTCGTGATCACCGCGTCAAGTAATTGCCGACCCCCGACACGGCCCCCCCAAACCGGCATTTTCAATTCTGCTAATTACGTAAATCCTGTCAAATGATTTAAATAAAGGCATGATATGCGGTACAAGGACATGCATATGATAGCTCGGCTTAAACAACGATTCTTGTCTGCTTCTGAGCGGGGTACCTTCTTCAGGGCGTCCGTCCAATGGGGGTTTTTGCTATGGTGCATGATTGCCGGGATCAGGTTCGGTTTGTTTGTCAGCGGTTTTGGCGATGGCGGTGTGCCTGTTTTCAGCCGACCTCCATCCGTTGAGGGTTTCCTGCCTATCGGGGCTCTTTTAAGTCTCCGCCACTGGGTCAGCACTGGAGTTATCCACACGTTTCATCCGGCAGCCCTTGTCCTCCTCGTCACCTTCCTGACCATGAGTCTGATAGGCAAAAAATCTTTCTGTTCCTTCATCTGCCCGGTGGGAACCATTTCCGAGAGGTTGTGGCGGGGAGGGAAGAGTGCATTGGGGAGAAACTGGCGGCCCTGGCCCTACCTGGACATCTCTCTTCGGGGAGCAAAGTACCTGCTGCTTTACTTTTTTATCAACATTACCTTTCTGAAAATGCCGACCCGGGCTCTGGGCGGCTTTCTAAACAGCTCGTACTGGGCCATCGCCGATGTAAAGATGCTCTTCTTCTTTACCCGGATGTCTGTCCTGGTAATCGGTGTGCTTGCGGCCCTTGTTTTTCTCTCGGTAATTTACAAAAACTTCTGGTGTCGCTATCTATGCCCCTATGGGGCTCTGGTTGGAGTTTTGTCCTTTGCGAGCCCCTGGAAAATACGACGCCGGGAGGAGCATTGTATCGAGTGCGGCACGTGCGCTAGAGGGTGTCCTTTCCATCTTCCCGTGGACCGGAAATTGGTAGTCCGGTCCGTTGAGTGTACCGGGTGCCTGACCTGCGTTAGCAACTGCCCGGCAGATGGCGCCCTCGCCATGACCGTACCGGTTTTAAAACGCCCACTACCCCCCTGGGTCTATCCCCTGTTTATCCTGTTTGTTTTTTCCATCGGAGTTGGGTGGGGGATGGCTTCAGGGTACTGGCAGACCTCCTTAACCATTGCCGATTACAGGTCTCTTATTCCCATGGCCGCGAGTATCGGGCATTAAGGGAAACGCGGTATTTCCGACAGACCATTTCAAAAACACTACGTTTCAACCTGCGACCTCCGGAAGTTCTTCGCCAGGAGGTATACTTATAAAAAGGGGCCGGAAGTCTCAGAAAAGCACACGGGTGGGGCAGTGGAGGTGTTGACATGGCTAAGTGGAAATCCGGACGGGTCGATAGGATGAGGGTGAAGGGAAGTAAGGATTCATACAGGTTGACCGAAAAACTGCCTGGGGGAGCCACCTGCCAAAGCTGTGGTTCGACGGTGCAGGAGGGCCGGTGGACGTGGACCGTGCCTGCGGAGGGGGCTGCCAGTGCAACTTGCCCGGCATGCCGACGGGTAGCGGACGATTATCCGGCCGGGTATCTGATGCTGGAGGGGTCGTTCTTTGGAGAGAACCGGGGGGAGATCATGAACCTGGTCCGGAACGTGGCCAAGGCCGAGAAGAGCGAGCATCCCATGGAGAGGATCATGGCCATTCGGAAGGATGGGGAGACCACCCTGATCACAACCACCGGTGTGCACATCGCCCGCCGCCTGGGTGACTCGCTGAAGAGGTCATACCGGGGTGATCTCAAGGTCAACTACGAAGATGGTGAAAAGCGGATACGGGTGAGCTGGTGCAGGTGAAGGGAGGGGAGAACGGTAAGGGAGTATGGGGGTGAGGGGGTAAGGACGGAGGAACAGTCCAATGTCCAAAGCCTGCCCCTGGCTTGAACAGGGGTCCAACGGGGAAAGAGCGGTTCCCTTAAAGGCGGTTAAAGTTGATGACTTCGCAAAAAGTCATTGATTTGTAAGGAAAGCGAAAATGACACTTTTCGCTTTTAAGTGGAGTAAAAAGCCACGAATGGACTTTTTGCGACCCTATCAAAGTTAATTTACCACAGCACGACCTCTCGCATGTCGTTCCACAGGATTACACAGGGGGAAATCTAATTCAGGAGGAAGAGCGGGTGACTGATAATCCCGAGCCCTCACCCGAACCCAAGCCCGTCATTCCGCATAATATAGCTCCTCTTCAAAAATCTTCCCCTCCCTTGAGGGGAGGGGATTGAGGGGAGGGTGAAAAATTGTCCGGAATCCAGCATATAAAAGCGGCGAAATCTTTAACGCAGAGGGCCGCAGCCTGTCCGCCATAGCTGGTCGAAAGGCGTTAGCGACGGCGGAAGGCGGCTCGCTGGTAGGTCGCATATACTGCAGAGGACCGCTGTTAAAACCTTTGAGATATGAGATCTGAGATCAGCTAGTACGCCATAATTCAACATCCTACTCCCAGATATTCCAAGCAGCAGGCAGCAGTGACCCGCTCTCAACTCTACGCGTATCCGCCCTTATCACCCAAGTAGCCGTCTCCAGTTAGCGGAGTGCTGTTTCTCGTCCTCCAGGAACTCACCGATAAATACGGTTTCATCCTCTGTAAAGTTTTCTGCCTTGAGGAATTCAGTGTATTCTCTGGTGGCCTTGTCCTCGAAGGCGATATCGCCCCGCAATACGGTCTTCCTTCCGAACAGGGAGGTGGTCCTGCCAATGATCTGCCCCACAAGCCAGAAGAAGCGATAGAGGGGGGATGGCGCGACATCCCGAAGCCGCAGCAGTGAACGAAAAGTCTCCCTGTGATGTTCCTCGTTCTCCATGGCGGCTACCATCATGGACTTTTCCCCTGGGTCTCTCATGGCGCCGATCTGGGTCCGATAGATCTGGACGGCCATGACCTCCAGATTAAAGAGCTTTTTCAGGATCTGAACAGCTTGGTGGTTTCCCGACATTATCACCCCCTAGAGTTATTCACTCTGGAAAAAGTGGCCTTCATATTATCATAGCGACTACTCTATATCAGTGAAAAGAAACCGCATCTCCATGTCCTATGATTATTCATAGCTTCTTCCTCTAATTCCAATTCCACTATTCCAGTTATTTTGAGATTTGAGATTCCATCCCGTCCCCCCCGTCCCCAGAGTTCGAAGCTATACTTGTATATGTGCACAATTACCGGAAATTCTGAAAGGCTCCCGGGTCGGGGCTGTGGAGTTGCTGACATGGCGAAGTGGAAGTCCGGACGCGTCGATCGGATGAGGATGAAAGGGAGCAAGGATCCATATATGCCCACCGAAAAGCTGCCGGGGGATTTGAAGGTCAAGTCGAAGATGGTGAAAAGCGGATACGGGGGGAACAACAGTAAGGGAATATGGGAGTGAGGGGATATGGGGGTAAACCCGAACCCGAACCCGAGCCCGAGCCCGCACCCGAGCCCGAGTCCGAGCCCGCACCCGAGTCCGAGCCCGAACCCGGAATTAAAATCTTTTCTCAGACAGGATCAACAGGATTTACAGAATGGGAAAAACTATTGAGCGGTGATCGGTAAACCTGAGGCTGCACCAGAACCCGGTCCTGTCCGCCTGCCACGGCAAAGCCCAAGACGACGACGGAAGTTCGAAGGACGAAGACGGGTCATTACGGACAAAGCCTGACAATAAGTCCATTTCTTTTGGACATTCTGGAAAACCTGAGAGTTGGAGTTGCGGCCCATGTATATCAAACCGGCAGAGGGGAGCCGCTTGCGATGATTGCGATCAAAAATGGGCTCGATTTGCCCATAACCGGGACTCCGGCTCAAGTTGTGGAAGAAGCCTTTCTTCCCGGGTCTGTGGCCATTATCGGCCCCGACTATGTTGGAATGCGGCCCTCGATGACGGTTAAGGTCGGGGATAGGGTCAAGGTTGGTCAGCATCTGTTTGAAGACAAAAAAAATCCGGGGATTGGATTCACTTCTCCGGCAAGCGGAACAATTACGGCCATTAATCGGGGGGAAAGAAGGGCCTTTCAGTCCCTGGTCATCGCTGTTAAAGGACATGATGCAGCCCGTTTCTCCTCTTATACCGGCCGGGATATTGAAACTCTTCAAGCGGATGATGTACGAAGCCTGCTGCTGGAATCCGGTGCCTGGACCTCTATTCGCACAAGGCCCTTTTCCAGGACTCCTGCCCTCGATGCCACACCGCATACAATTTTCGTTACAGCCATTGATACCAATCCCCTGGCCCCTTCTGTGGAAACGGTTTTAAGTAACTATTCCACCATTTTCGAGCGGGGCTTGAGAGTTCTGAAAAAACTCACCCCCGGCAAGCTATACCTTTGTAAAGCCCCCGGCTCGCAGATTGCCGGGACCAATCTGAGTGATATCCATACCGAAGAATTTTCCGGCCCACACCCCGCCGGTCTTGCGGGAACACATATTCACTTCCTTGACCCCGTAAGTGCCGATAACACTGTCTGGTACATCGGCTACCAGGATGTTGCGGCGATCGGCCATCTCTTCAAAACCGGTGAGATCTTTACAGAAAGGATAATCTCCCTGGCCGGTCCGCAGGTGAAACGCCCGCATTTGTTAAAAACAAGGGTCGGGGCCTGCGTTTCCGACCTTTTGACGGGTGAACTCAAGGACGGCAAGAACAGGATGATCTCAGGGAGTGTCCTGCATGGCAGAACCGCGGAGGGCCCCTTTGATTATCTGGGGCATTTTCACAATCAGATAACCGTTCTTTTGGCGGGTGCGGAAAGAAAGCTTCTGGGCTGGGCGTTTCGGGGGTATGACAAGTTCTCCTTTACTGCCACGTTTTTTTCCAGATTTATCAGACATGGAGAATTCTCTTTTACCACCTCGACCTATGGCAGCAGGCGTCCTCTGGTGTCAGTCGAGAGCTTTGAAAAGGTCATGCCGCTTGATATCGAACCGTTCTTTCTACTACGCGCACTTTTAACAAAAGATACCGAACAGGCCCAGGCCCTCGGTTGTCTGGAATTGGATGAGGAAGACCTTGCTCTGATCTCTTTTGTGTCCCCATCCAAACATGATTTCGGATTGATCCTCAGAGAGACCCTTACGCTGATCGAGAAGGAAGGATAGTAGTGCTCAGAAAATTTCTGGATCGGAAGAAAGTATTTTTTGAAAGGGAAGGCTGGGGAAAGAGACTCTCTCCGATTTTTGAGATGTTTGAAGACTTTCTTTACACGACGGGGGAAATCACGCGATACGCCCCCCATGCCAGAGACAGCCTCGGTTTTCAAAGAATGATGATTACGGTTATCGTTGCATTGCTCCCAAGTGTGTTGATGGCTCTTTACAATACCGGTCTCCAGGCCAACCTGGCGTTGGCCGAATTCGGCATCACCGATCCGCAAGGCTGGAGGCTGGAGCTTTTACGCGCCATTGGCATAAGCATCGATTCCACCAGCACTGTCTCGAACTTCCTGCACGGTGCCCTTTTCTTCCTCCCGGTCCTTATTGTGACCTATCTGGTCGGGGGACTTTGGGAGGTTTTTTTCTCCTGCGTGAAGCAGCAGGAGGTCACCGAAGGGTTTCTGGTCACCGGGCTCCTCTTTCCCTTGATATTACCGGCAACCATCCCTTTGTGGCAGGTTGCCTTGGGGATCAGCTTTGGAGTGGTGTTCGGTAAGCTTATCTATGGCGGCACCGGCATGAATTTTCTCAATCCTGCACTCACGGCCAGGGCATTTCTGTTCTTTTCCTATCCGACCCAGATCACCGGCGATGTGGGGTGGCCGGGGATCGATGGATTAACGGGTGCTACTCCACTGGCTGCTGCGGCCGTGGGCAGGCTGGACTCCCTTGCCGTCTCCTGGCAGAACGCATTCCTGGGACTGATACCTGGAGACATGGGAGAGACATCCACACTTGCCTGTCTTCTGGGAGCCGCCCTGCTCCTCATGACCAGAGTCGCATCCTGGAGAATTATGGCGAGTGTCAGTCTGGGTATGATCTCTCTCTCCCTTCTTTTAAACGGTATCGGCAGTTTGACCAATCCCATGTTCGCCCTTACGCCGGCCTGGCACTTTGTTCTTGGAGGTTTTGCGTTCGGTATGGTTTTTATGGCGACCGACCCGGTAACCGCGGCCACAACCAATCAGGGCAGGTGGATTTACGGATTTTTAATAGGTGCTCTGGTTGTTCTCGTCCGCGTTGTGAATCCAGCCTTCCCTGAGGGGATGATGCTGGCTATTTTATTCGGCAACTGTTTCGCTCCCTTGATTGATTACATGGTGGTGCAAAGGAATATAAAGCGGAGGTTGGCTCATCATGGCTACCCATAATACGATGAAAACCTATGCCGTGGCCTTCACTCTCTGTATCGTCTGTTCTTTTTTCGTCTCCAGTGCCGCTATTCTCCTGAAGCCGCGCCAGATAATGAACCGGGAACTCGATATCAAAAAAAATCTTCTTCTCACAAGTGGGCTTCTACAAGATGCCGATGCAGAAAGGGAGAATATACAAAAAGCCTTTCGTCAGGTTGAAGCAGTTCTTGTAGATCTTCAAAGTGGTGAACTTGTCGAAAATATCGATCCCGACGACTTTGAGGTGATCAAAGCCACCCGTGATCCGGCCGCACGATATATGATCTCCGCTGCCAAGGACAAGGCGAAGATCAAGACAAGGGCAAAATACGCCAGGGTTTACTTCGTTAAAACAGTTAGCGTTATCCGGCAAACCCCCATGGTTCCCGCGCCGGCAGGGAACCATGAAACTTCATCGGTACGAAAGCAACGGGTGCCGGAGGATTTCACGCTCATTATCCTTCCTGTGTATGGTAAAGGGCTCTGGTCGACACTTTACGGTTTCCTGGCTTTGGAAAAGGACACCCTGACCGTAAGAGGATTAACTTTTTATCAGCATGGCGAGACTCCCGGAATGGGTGGTGAGGTTGATAACCCCAAATGGCGGGCGCAATGGCCCGGAAAAACGGTTTTTGATGAGGATTGGCGGCCGAATATCCGCCTAGTCAAGGGTGGTGTGAATCCTGCCCTTAGAGATGCGATCCATCAGGTTGATGCTCTTTCCGGTGCGACCTTTACCAGCCGCGGGGTGGAGAATCTTCTCCATTACTGGCTCGGCGAGGATGGTTTCGGGCCTTTTCTGGATAAATTGCGGCGTCGCCACAACGGTCAGGGAGGTACAGAATGAACAGGAGCAAGAAGATCCTCTTCGCACCGATCTGTGCTCAAAACCCTATTGCCGTACAGATCCTTGGGATCTGTTCCGCCCTGGCGGTTACAGCCAAACTGGAAACAGTCGCTGTCATGGCCTTGACCGTAACGCTGGTAACAGCACTGTCCAATGTCTCAGTAAGCCTTATCAGACATCATATTTCTCCATCGATCAGGATCATTGCGCAAATGACCATAATCGCCTCCCTGGTTATTGTTGCAGACGAACTTATCAAGGCGTTCAGCTTTGAAATGAGCAAGCAGCTATCGGTCTATGTCGGGCTTATCATCACTAACTGCATCATCATGGGCCGGACCGAAAGTTTTGCCATGAAGCACGGGGTTTTCGAGAGTTTTCTGGACGGGATCGGCAACGGGATCGGCTACAGCCTGGTGCTGTTTTTTGTCGGAGTTTTCAGAGAACTTCTGGGAAGCGGGTCTCTTTTCGGTCAACAGATCCTGCCGCTGATCGGTGAGGGCGGCTGGTATCAGCCCAACGGTTTAATGCAGCTGTCGCCAAGCGCATTCTTTTTGATCGGGTTTTTCATTTGGGGGCTTCAAATCCTCAAATCGAAAAATATTGTCAGGGACAGTTATGATTGAGCACTATTTAAGCCTCTTCATCAAAGCAGTATTTATCGAAAATATCGCCCTGAGCTTTTTTCTGGGCATGTGTACCTTTCTGGCCATATCCAAACGCACCGACACCGCCATTAGACTCGGCATGGCGGTTACTGTAGTGCAGGCCATTACAATTCCAGCCAACAATCTAATATCCCAGTACCTTCTCAGGGACGGAGCCCTGGCATGGGCGGGCCTTCCGAATGTGGACCTTTCTTTTCTCACACTTGTCAGTTACATCGGTGTCATAGCGGCCATTGTGCAGATTTTGGAGATGGTGCTGGATAAATATTTTTCTGGTCTCTATAACGCCCTGGGGGTCTTCCTGCCATTGATTACTGTAAACTGCGCAATTCTCGGCGGATCACTTTTCATGAGGCAGAGGGCATACAATTTTGGCGAAAGCGTTGTATATGGAATCGGTTCCGGACTCGGTTGGGCCCTGGCTATCGCGGCGCTCGCGGGAATTCGGGAAAAGCTGAAATACAGTGACGTTCCAGAGGGCCTTCAAGGACTAGGTATAACTTTTATGACAGTCGGATTGCTGGCCCTCGGATTTTTACTCTTCTCCGGCATTCAGCTTTAAAATCAACGCGCCCCGAGCGGGGCGCCCAAATCAATGACCGGCCCCAATAAAAAGGTCGGCAAAGTCAGTCATTGATTTGTGAGGTAAGCGAAAATGACACTTTTTGCTTACCCCAAAGAAATTATGAGTTCAAAAAGTCACGTCAGGACTTTTTGCGACCCTATCAAAGACGGCAGGGATACTGAATGATTGAGATAGCCCTTGGTATATTCGTGTTTACGGCCGTTATCCTGGTCCTGGTTGCCGTAATTATGTTTGCCCGGTCCATCCTGGTGGGTTCGGGAAATGTTACCATCAGTATCAATAACGACCCCGAGAATGAGATCGCTGTTCCTGTCGGCGGTAAACTTCTTCAAACCTTGTCAAGCAAGGGGGTTTTTTTGCCCACTGCCTGCGCGGGGATCGGGACTTGCGGACTGTGCCGGGTTAAAGTCCAGGAGGGTGGAGGCGACATTCTTCCGGCGGAACTTTCCCACATTTCCAAAAAAGAGTCCGGCGCCGGGTTTCGGCTGTCTTGCCAGGTCCCTGTCAAGCGTGACCTGAAGATTGTTATCCCGGACGAATACTTCAAGGCAAAAAAATGGGAGTGTAATGTGCGCTCAAATGACAGCGTGGCGACATTCATTAAAGAGCTTGTTTTGGAACTGCCTGCCGAAGAAGAAATTCGTTTCCGGGCAGGCGGGTATATTCAGATGGAATGTCCGCCCCATGTCGCGGATTATAAAGATTTTGATATCGGAGAAGAGTTTCGGAGCGCTTGGGACCATTTCAAAATGTGGCGCTATAAATCCGTGGTTAAGGAAACGATGACAAGGGCATACTCTATGGCTAACCCTCCAGAGGAAAGCGGGGTTATTATGCTGATTGTCCGCATCGCATCACCGCCGCCAGGAACCACAGATGTGCCGCCAGGGTATTTGTCTTCCTATATCTTTAATCTGAAGCCTGGCGACAAGGTTAACGTTATGGGGCCATATGGCGAGTTCTTTGCCATGGAAACCGACAGAGAGATGATTTTTGTCGGCGGTGGCTCAGGAATGGCACCGATGCGATCGCATATTCTCGATCAGTTAAAGCGCCTCAAAACGAAAAGAAAAATCTCCTTTTGGTACGGGGCCAGGTCCTTAAAGGAAATGTTTTACACGGAAGATTTTGATTCCCTCGCTGCCGAGTTCGACAATTTCGAATGGCATGTGGCCCTCTCGGAACCACTTCCGGAAGACAACTGGACCGGGCCCACGGGATTTATCCACCAGGTTCTCTATGATCTCTATCTCAAGGACCATCCGGCACCCGAGGATTGCGAATATTATCTCTGCGGCCCGCCACCGATGCTCTCCGCGGTCATAGATATGCTTTATGATAACGGTGTTGAACAGGAAGATATTATGTTTGACGATTTTGGGTAAACTGGTGTTCAGGTTGTTTTTGCAGGATTCGCAGGGTTTTTTCACAGGCTCAGGGTAAACAGCGGTTGCTATAAAGGCGATGTTGTTCACCACGGAGGAAAAGGAAGAAGGCTAAATCTTGAGTAAATGCGCAATTTCTATAAAAGCGATGTTTTTTTACCACTGAGTTAAATGAGGACATTGAGAAACCCTAAAAGTAGTTAGACGATCGTCATTCCGGAAATTATGACGAAGTCGGAATTATCCGGAATCCAGTCTGAAATTAGAAAACTTCAGACAGCTGATCCCACAGGGGTGCTTTAGAGGCAGAATGTAGAATACAGAACGCAGGAGAATACCGCAGGCTGAGCGATCAAATTCCCGAACCCCGACAGCTGATCCCCGACACCCATTCTTTTGACAATATCTCGGGAGGGTCCCCATAAGAGCGATGAAAGGCAAATTTAGACAGGATTTACAGGATCAACAGGATAAGGAAAAGCCAGTGATCGGTGATCGGTGATCGGTAAACTCGAACCCGAGCCCGTCATTCCGGACGCGGCTACGCTGCGATCCGGAATCCAGCTTGGCCTGTCATCTGACTAAAATCCAATGGTAGACTCCAAGGGGTGCCGTTCTAGGTACAGCCTTTCGCCACAATTCCCCCATCGACGCGTTTCGCCCTTCGACCAGGCTTCCGACTTCGCTCCAAAGGAGCTTCGACGGACAAGCAGGGCCTTCGGCTTTCTACCTTCTACTTTCTACAATGCCCGTAAGGGCGTCCCCCATCTGCTAAACTATATCAATAGAAAAGGACCCCAAGGTCCGCGATACAGACGGAAAGGGAAATGATGAAGATTCAGCGCTACAAGTATGCGATTTTGTTGGTGATCCTGGCTATAATACCAACCTTTTTTGCCTATGACGTCTACCGCGAGATTCAAGATGGGAAAATTCCAAATTACGAGATGGGAAAACAGGCGGGTGCGGATGCGTGCCGGGAATGCCATGAGGCCCAATATAAAGAGTGGTCACAAAAATCCGCCCACGCAACCGCTACAGCCAATCGCCCCTTCCTGGAGTTCAAAGCAAAATTCACTAATGTATTTGCTTTTAACGCCATGATGGGAGAAGCGATGTGCTACGCCTGTCACGGTAGCAAGATAGTAGATGAAGGCGTGAATTGTGAAACCTGTCATGGAATTGCTCTACCGAATGATGAAGATTTTGAAAAAACTCATGAGACCAAATACAAACCTGGTTTGGAAAAAATGCGCCAGGCAGATTTTTGTTCATTTTGCCATAACATGAGCAACCCGGTAACCGGCGATTTGATCTTGTCCCTGTATAGCGAATGGGAGGGCAGCAATGCGGGAGAAAAGGGCATCACCTGCCAGGCGTGCCATATGAAACCCCGGGAAAGCGGCGAAGCTTATCACGGCTTCGATTCCCTTTCCCGTAATGTTGAGATTTACAACGATATCCTTCAAATCAATAACATCACCATGGAATTTCCAGAATTTGAG
>Ga0209976_10000841_pt1 | contig 18838 bp, 17 predicted proteins | sample SumtaG_FD_182806 | JGI IMG/M metagenome (GOLD analysis project Ga0209976, IMG submission 182806) | Deep subsurface microbial communities from Indian Ocean to uncover new lineages of life (NeLLi) - Sumatra_00157 metaG (SPAdes) (version 2) | ecosystem: Environmental > Aquatic > Marine > Oceanic >...
GTCACAGCATATTTTCTCAGCAGTAATTAAAAATAGATTTAATATCGATACTGTTAGAGCGACTCTTAATTTTGAAGAAGTGCTAATATCCTTTTCTAAAGTATTAAATTACGAGCAAATTAGATCAACCTTAAATGAAATTAACGAAATCTGTTCTACTAACAATTTAGTAATTAATGGAAAAATCATATCTAACGAAGAAATTGAACAATATAAAGATTTAATTAGAGGAAACGTTCCTTTTGAAAACCAAATTCGAATAATTGAAATAAAAAATCTAGATTTGGTATGTTGTGGCGGAACACATGTTGAAAACTCAAATGAAATTGGTAATATTTTAATTTATGACATTAAAAAGGGTAAAGAATTGAAGTATTACGTCGGAAATAGAGCCTTAAGCATGTTAACCACTCTTAATATAGATTTAATTGAAGTAGCTAATTCGTTAAATACCAATATTAACAAGATTAGAGAAAGATATATGCAAAATGAGGATTTAATTTTAAATATTCGAGAGAAAAACAAAATGCTTAATATAAAAATTCTGGAATTAGCAGCTCGAAATCCAATTGAGACAATAAATGATATATTAATCTTTTCTATAGACTATGATATTGATTATAAGATAATATCAAAAAATATACATTTATTTCCTTCGAATATGTTCTTAATTATAAAAATCGATCCAAAGAAGTATAGATTTATCTCAAAACATCACAATCTTAATTCTAATAACATAATGCAACATTTTCTAAAAATATATGGTGGAAAGGGAGGTGGTAATCCTAACTCTGCTCAAGGTTCTTTTGAAACGGAGCCTAAAGATTTAATATCTGATCTAAAAGAATTGTTAGAATAGATTTAGGTTAGATGTTATTTGAAACTAGGTAGATAATCCTTCTGAAGTCTTGTCATTTCTTCAAATATTGCTTCTGCCATTTCAAAACTACCGCAATTTACATCAAGTGCTATACATGCTAATGCAAGGTCTTTTGATTCTTTTAAAATTGCTTCAACACAAAGATCCTGTATTGACGCTTCTATCCGGAGCAAGGCAGCAACTCTTTTAGGAATCTTGCCTAACTTTTTTCCTTTTATTCCATTCTTATTAACAATCCCTGAACATTCAATCACCAAATCTTGCGGTAGGTTTTCAATAATACCCTCATTTGGAATATTCAGAGCAGTTTCATAAGAGTTTTTATTCTCACAAATAGTCTCGATTATCGGAATTGCCCTCTCTCCAGAATGATTTTTCATGAATAATCCCTTTCGAGGATAAGTTCCTTTTTTTAATCTCCTATAATATTTTGTTAGGCGTGTATTTCCTCCTTTATTGAATTGTTCCATTCTAGTTATCCAATCTGTTATATCTTGGATTTTTGTATATTGAGATCCAATTTGTAAATATTCACAGAGATGATTATCACCTACATAAGGAAAATAGCCACATCTTTTATACACCTCAAAAGTTAGATCGGCATAATGAAATCGATCCCAATTACCCTCAAAATATTCTAAACATTTCAAATTAAATTCTGGCATTAAATTTTCTCCAGACTTTAAATCTTTTAAATTTATTATAAAAGCAAAATGATTTAAACCTCCTGTAGTAATTTGTATATCCTTTAGGTCTCTATTTAACATTTTTGATAAATGATGAGCTGTTAGTAATCCTATTTGATGACAAAGTCCCACGAATTTTAAATTGGGAACAGTTCTCTTAATTGCAAGGCAGATTCTTGACATTGGATTAGAATAATTAATAAAGAAAGCCTCAGGACATATTTTTTCAACATCTTCAGCAATATTAACTATTTCCGGAATCTGTCTCGCACTATGGAAAAACCCACCTGGACCACCATTTTCTGCCATCATCTCAGTAGAGCCTAATTTTCTAGGTATTTTATTATCTTGCCATCTTAGTTCAAATCTATCTCCCTTTTCAATTGAGCAAATTATGAAATCAGCATCTTTCAAAGCATTTGTTCTACTAGTTGTACATTCAATCTCGAATTTGTTACCAAGTTTTTTATTATCTTCTAATATTATTTCATAGATCATTTCTAATTTCTCTTTATTTATATCATGAAGGACAACTGTGGAACCCGACGTTATAGAGCTTAAATTAAGATCCATTAAAGTTGCAGGTCCAAAGGAAGCACTCCCCGCTCCTATTAAAACAATTCGTTTATTCATTCTTTATCACATTTTTATCATTGAGCTTTATTATATTAATTCAATAACGAGACTTTGATAAAAAATTTAATTAAATAAGCGAGGATAACATTCTAAAAGTTTATCGAATGAAATTTCTTCACTATTAAAATTTAGAATTAAACATCCAATAACTTTAAATTTGAAACCATCAAAGATTTCATCATTATTAGATATCGAAATTTATGTGAACTTCTATCTTCAACCCTTTTTAACTCAGATTTTATATAAAACAATCGTTCTCGTAATTTTTTTTCAGTATCTGCATCAAAAAGATATTTAAATTTTAACATTGATTCAGTATGGCTACACAAAGAACATATCTGAGTTTTATTATCTAAATCACTTAGTTTGGGTAAAGTAAGAGATATACGATCACAAAAAGGGCAAAAGTCAACACCTTTCGTTATTAAATCATGATTTTCTGTCATGCTTCTTTAAAATATAATTTATTTATTAAAAATTAATGAGGGAAATGAATTATTAAATTATTATAATATCGTAAGAATACTAATTATTGTATAAATAACTTAATTCTTGGAGATATTATTAAGAAATAGGGTACAAGAAAGATCTTTATGATTTTTTAAATTAAGTATTAACTACAAGAAGATTATATTTTTTATCATAGCTTTAGTTTCCTTTTCACTTTGAAGTTCTAAAAGCTATTGATTTTGTTTTTTATTAATTTCATTATCGTCATCTTCATTAGGTAAAAAATGAATATGTCCTTGATATATCATAATCTTTTGTTTCGATCCGTCGAATTCATTTATTTCAGACATCATTTCTTAGAATCAAGAGAGAACTTTATTTTTCTGCAAAATCCAAGTGTCGATTGTAAAATCCTGTGTAATATTTTTCTCAATATTGAAGTTTGAATGAATGGTTGATTTAGGAATCCAAATTTCAGAATTACTATCAAATTGTATAAGGAGGGCTTTTTCAGTTTCGCCTTTTATAACACCATTTATCCTTTTTTTCTTTTCATTATTCTCACTTCTATCAGATTTTATGTTAATTTTATTGATATGATTTTTTCTATTCGGCATATCTACATTTCTAGAAATTATTTTCTCTTGCATAATGGGAGTATTTGAGATTGCTGAATCATGCTTATTAAAACTTTGATTAATTGTAGAAAATTTTATTTTTTCTTTTAAAATATGTTTCAGTAACATTTCTAAAACCTTAAACTGAGAGTAACTCAGGATTTTTGAATAACTCCCAATATGGATCCATAACTTTCCATTTTCATTCTCTTCCCATTTAAATGTAATTTGAGTTTTATTATCCTTATAAGTATGAAAACTCGACCAGGATTTAGCCTCTTTTTTGAGCACTCGAATAATCCATACCATCTCTTCTATAGAGAATTTGATTACTTTTCCTTCACCATTACTGGGTTTTTCCCATATCCCATTTTCTTTACTTTTAATGAGTCTAAAGAAAATATAAGGCTCGTTTTTTGACGAACTTTGTATAATTAGTCCTACTTTTTGCCCAAAAAAACTATAATTATGGGTATTTGTCATAATGAAACTAATTATTTGATCTTTTTAAAGAAAAACAGTGTTCAAAATTACTATTTTTGTCGAAAATAATATGAGAAAATAATAAAATTATCTTACTAGGTTTTTTATAAATTCTTTTATGTTTTTTAATATTTTTATGTGTTATGGGATTAGAACAAAAAAAATCTGAAGAGGATGTAGTTAATCTCACTACGAAACCTAATACAATTAAATCATTGAAACAAGATTTTAAAGCACTCGGTATAAAACCTGGATCAATAATAATAATCCATATTTCGTTGAGTGAAATCGGGTGGACTATTGGTGGGCCAGTGGCAGTTATAAAAGCTTTAATGGAAGTTCTTACTTCAGAAGGAACATTAGTTATGCCAACATTTTCAGGTGATAATACAGATCCATCTCAATGGGAAAATCCTCCAGTCCCTAAAAGTTGGTGGGATATAATTCGAAAAGAAATGCCTGTTTATCATAATGAGATAACTCCTCCTCGAAATATGGGAATAATTGCAGATACTTTTAGAAAATGGCCTTATGTGATTCGTAGTAACCATCCTGTATCATCTTTTGCAGCTTGGGGGAAACAGGCAGATTTAATTACAAAAGAACATCATTTAATAGCCGATTTAGGTGAAGATTCTCCATTAGCTCGAATTTATGGCCTAGATGGACAAATCTTATTAGTAGGAGTTAATCACGAAAATAATTCCTCTCTTCACCTTGCAGAATATAGAAGTAATTATCCAAAAAAGCAATATAGATTAAACGGATCGGCGATGTTAATAAATAACGAAAGGAAATGGGTAGAATGGAAAGAATTGGATCTTAATAGTGATGATTTTGAACAATTAGGTAAAGATTTTGAGTCAAGTATTAATTATATTACTGGTCAGGTTGGTTTAGCTGAAGCAAGATTAATATCACAACGAGAAATAGTGGATTTTGCAATAGAATGGTTTAAAGAAAACCGTTGATTCTTCTTTAAATATTAAAGTAAAAATTCTTTTAATGTTTAGAAAGTAGTTTGTAGAAAATTTTTTTCCTTCTACTATTATTGAAAATATAACACAGTAAACTATATTTTAACAATCCATCCAAATTCGTCATCAATTTCTAGTCGTTGAATTCCTGTTAACAAATTGTACAACTTTCTTGTAATTTCTCCTGGTTCTCCATTATTAAATACTCTCTTCTGGTTCTCTAATGAAACTGAAGCGATAGGAGTAATAACTGCTGCGGTACCAGTACAAAATGCTTCAGAACAAGAGTCATCAAATAATTCATTATAGGATATTTCTCTCTCTTCAATTTCCATTTCTAATTTTTTCTCAGACAAGAATAAAACCGATTCTCTGGTTATTCCTTCTAAAATTGTCCCTGTTTTTCTAGGAGTTATAACCTTATTATTTATAACTCCAAAAAAATTTGCTGTGCCTACTTCTTCAATGTATTCCATATGAACAGCATCTAGATATAAAATTTGAGCAAATCCTCTTGCCTTAGTTTCTTTTACCGGTAGCATTGTCCCTGCATAATTACAAAGTGTTTTAGTTGAACCTGTACCTCCTGGAGCTGCTCTGGTATATTTTTTTGATATTTCTAAATTAATCCCTTTAAATCCTTCCGGAAAATAAGGACCAACAGGAACAGTAAAAATTATTAATTTAAATTCATTTGCTGTACCGACTCCTAGAACTGGTCCATAACCAAATAATATAGGACGAATGTATAAAGCTCCTCCACTATCATATGGAGGAATGTATTCTTCATTAACTTTAACAACATTTCTTATGGCATCCATGAATTTACCCAAGTCATACTCTGGCATCAACATCCTTTTAGCACTAGAATTAAATCTTTTCCCATTTTCTTCAGGACGAAATAAAGTTATCTCTCCATTTTTTCCCCTTAAAGCTTTCATTCCTTCGAAAATTCCTTGTCCATAATTTAACACACATGATGCTGGTGAAATCTCAAAATTTCCAAAGGGTACCAATTTACCTTCATCCCATTCACCATTTATATGATTAGCTACAAACATTGTTCTAGTTTCAATAAATTTGAAACCCAATGAATAAAAATCAATATTTTTTGGATCCACCATAAATCTCAATTTCTTTTATTAAGCTAGTAGGATTATTATATGAAGCTATTATTAAAAAGTATTAGTAATAAATAATTATCATGACTAAATTAGGGCTTACAACGTACTATTTTATAATAATTCGAGTTTTAATTATCTATACTAGAAAATGATAATAATAATTTAGAGTCACCATCCACTAAATGAAATTTACATAAAATTTTTCAAAACTAATAGGTTATTTGAATTATGTCTTTACAAAAAGTTACTATAAAGGATATAATTGAAAAGAAAAAAAATGGTGAAAAGATTGTATCCATAACATCCTATGATTATTCATTTGCAAAATTAGTCGATGGTAGTGGAATTGATCTTGTTCTTATTGGAGATTCACTTTCGATGGTAATGCTTGGACATAGTAATACTTTATCGGTAACTATGGATGAGATGATCCATCATACCAAAGCAGTTAGTCGTGGAGTATCGAATGCGTTAATTGTAGGAGATATGCCTTTCCTATCATATAAAATTGATATCAAAGAAGCTGTAAAAAACGCAGGAAGATTTATCCAAGAGGGTGGTGCTGAAGCTGTTAAAGTTGAGGGAGGAACAGAAATGTGTCCTACTATAAAAGCCATAATCGAAGCAGATATACAGGTTATGGGTCATATAGGTCTCACTCCACAAGCTATTTATAAATTCGGAGGTTTTTTAGTTCAAGGTAAGACAATTGAAGCAGCAAAGAAATTGATACTGGATGCAAAAAATCTTGAAGAAATTGGAGTTTTTTCGATTGTATTAGAGAGCATCCCTTGGCAAATAGCAAAATTAATAACAAAAAGTATTGATATTCCAACAATAGGTATTGGTGCTGGACCTTATTGTGATGGTCAAATACTAGTAATACATGATATGTTAGGTATTTTTACAGATATAAAACCCAAATTTATTAAATACTTTGGAAAAATTGGAGAATCTATTAGTCATGCTTTGGAAGAATATAGGAATGAAGTTATAAATGGAATTTATCCTGATAGAGAGTATTCTTATGAATTTCCACAAGATGAACTAGATGAAATTAACCAATGGTTTAAAAATGTTGATGTTAATGAAGAAGCCCGTAAACTAGCTTAGAAACCTTATTCTTTGCTTTTAAAATATTACGATTTCTTTGAAAAATTATCATTATGGATTTTTATTATTTTTTTATAATCTAACGATATCTTACTTCGTTATTAGTATAAGAACAGAATATCGTTTTATAAACAAAATTATAAATTTGTATTTATAGTTATAATATATTAGAGACTGAAGAAATTAGAAAATATCTCGATATATTTCAATATAAACTATAAAGTGATGATATGTAATGGCTGAAGAATATGATTATCTCTTCAAATCGATTGTCGTAGGAGATGGAGGAGTAGGTAAAACTGCTTTAACACTACGCTTTAGTAAAGGATTCTTCACAGAAGACTATAAAATGACTATTGGGGTTGATTTCCATGTGAAAACGATTGCAATTGACGCTCTTGAAGGCCCAATACGAGCAAAACTCCAAATTTGGGATACTGGAGGGCAAGAGCGTTTCAGCTCAATAAGACCTATGTATTATAGAGGATCCTTGGGAGCATTGCTAATCTTTGACCTTACAAATGCTGCAAGCTTCGAACACTTACCTCAATGGATTGAAGAAGTTAGAGCAAACGTAAAATCTGAGATTCCTCTACTTTTAGTAGGAAACAAAAGTGATTTAATTGATCAAAGAGTTGTGTCATTAGAAGAAATCAATAGTTTCACTAGTACTTTTAATCTTTATTATATGGAAACTTCAGCTAAAACTGGGGAAGGTGTCGGAGACTGTTTTCATATTTTAGCTTGCTTGATGATTGGTTCTGGAGTTCCTGATCAACTCATTTCCCGTGGAACTGTGTTTACACCTGGAAATATTCCTTTAACAGGCTCACAATCATTAGAAAGCGTTACTCCTCAAATCGAACCTGAATTTGATTTTGCCGCCCCCCCTGTCCCAGAACCTGGTACAACAGAATTACGTGAATCAAGTCCTACATTTGAACCTGAACCTCAATTTGATTTTGCTGCTCCACCTGTTCCAGAACCCGTTTCTACAGAATTAAATGAGTCAAGCTCTGCATATGAACCTGAATATGAACCAGAAATACCAATTCCAGAACCAAGAATAGAAGAATCTTTAGGACAATCAGCAGAGTTCATATTTAAAACTCCAGAAGAAATTTTGGATAGCAATACATCAGAAGCAAATACTATTCCTAATATAGAGCCAATCCTAGAAGATTCCTACAAACCAAGAGCGATCCCTTTTACTTCAAATATCCCTATTCCTGCTCCTGCTCCAAAAGATTTTCAACCACCTCAAGAAGTAAAGCCGATAGAAACTTCACAACCGAAAACTACCCCGTTTCTTGTTCAACAGGATTCAATCTCTTCTCAAGCAAATGTTTCTATTGAAGAACCTATCCAAATTCATTCCAAAAAAGACAAGAAGAAGAAAGAAAAACAGAAAAAAAAGGATGAAAGAGAGAGAAAGCTCCAAGAGGAAAAGGAAAAGCAAGAAAAGCTAATAGAAGATATGAAGAAGGAAAAACAGAAAAAAAAGGATGAAAAAGAGAAAAAACTCCAAGAGGAGAAGGAAAAACAAAAACAGCTAATAGAGGATATCAAGAAGGAAAAACAGAAAAAAAAAGATGAAAAAGAGAAAAAGCTCCAAAAGGAGAAGGAAAAACAAGAGCAGCTAATAGAAGATATGAAGAAGATCAAAAAAGAGAAGAAAGAAAAACCTAAAAAGGAAAAAAAAGAAAAAGTTGAACAAATCTTACCTAAAACTATTCCACCACAATTAGCTTCAGAAAAAGATAGTTCTACTTCTCCTTCACTATTTCAGACTTTATCACAAAAAACTGATGAAGATGAAAAGAAAGTCATTGCTTCCTTTGTACCATTCTCAGAAAAAGAAGAATCTAAATCTCAAGAATCAAGCAAGTTAAGAATAATTCCAAACATTGGGGATACTGAGACATCTCCTAACGCTTTTACTCCTATTCTATCAACTTCTCCTATACCAGATAATTTATCGAATTCAAACCAAGCTAATATAGAAACAATTGGATGCAAAAAATGTGGTTCGGTATTATCGAATGATTATCTATATTGTAATAAATGTGGAACAAAATTATAATTTCAATCTTTATTAAATTCTTATTTTAAACCAAACTAAATAATATATTAAAGAGGATTTCCACAAATTGGGCAAATACTCCACATTTTTTTAATCTTTGAATTGCAATGTGTACAAATTTTAAGTTCTGGATCAATTCTAGTTTGAGGTTTACCGAAAATCGTTATATTCTCAGAAGTTTCTTCTTGAGATAATTCTCTCGATGGAGTTTTACTATCTTCTATCATAATCCTTGAAGAATCCTTGATCATATCTCGAGTGACATAAGTTTTCGGGTTTAGCGATTTTTTAGGAATTTTACTATATTGTTGAGGTTGAATTGGCTTTTTTTTTATATTTTCTTTAATTATATGATCTTCTACTTTTGTAGGTTTTATAGCAGTTTCACTGAGAGGTATTCCAACTTTATAGTAATAATATTTACTATCATTATTCTCAATAATTTTTTCTCCATCCTCTAAATATACTTCTATATAATATATTATAACAGATCCGACCGGAATCTCCGCTATTTCTGCTAAATAGAACTCTGTTTTAGAGGCCATCTCCATTTGATACCATGTTTTTCCCTGATCGGCACTAAAAATTAAATTTATTTTATGAATTGCTTTATTAAAATCTTCTTCAGTGATTTTTACAACAATTTTAATCATTTTTTTCTGGGCTTCTTTAGAAGAAGTTTCTTCTTGTTCTTTATCATCCCAGGCTATTCCACATTTTGGGCAATTAGTAAACCAATTCGGGTATTCAAAACCACACTTAAAACAGGTTTTGGTGAAGTACCGAGTTGTTTTTATTCCAATATTTTTTTTTTCTTTCCCCATATTCTTAAATCCGAAAATTTGAAATAAAAGTCCCTAAAAATATCTTTTTAAATATTAAATAATAATCTGTCTTAAATATATTTTTTCACTATCTCCAACATTTAGAAACGTTATTTTAACTACTCTCAAATTTGGATTGATTAGAACCTAAAAAAAGTAAGAGAAATTAATCAATAAATTCAATTTCTCAAAATTAATTAAAATCGATTAGAATCTCTTTCTGCGTATTTTTTAAATGTATTAATTAGTTCTTTCCCTAAATCTATTTTATAATGATTTGCAATACAAATTATGGAAAAAAGAAGGTCTGCCAATTCTTCACTAAGATTAGTATTTTTTCTCTCAGATTTTTTAGGTTTATATCCCTCAAGTGAGTTTACTTCCCTTGCGACTTCACCTAATTCTTCCATAATGGCAGATATCATGGATAATGGAGGCCAGTACCCTCCATGCTCAACGATCCAATTATTTACAAGCTTCTGAATTTCATCTATTGAATTCTCTATTTTCATAAAAAAGCCATTAATTTTAATTTTTTTAGGTAATTATACTTTTAAATTAATAAAAAAGAATTTCTCGTTTTCGAGCTTCCCATTCCGCTCTTTTCCCTGGATTATATCTATTTACTTCACTATAATATCCAGTTACTCTTGAATATACTTTTACATCATGAGAAAAGCATTGAGGGCATGTGAATTGACTCCCTCTGAACATTTTTACACAATGTGGACAGTAGATAAAATCAGAAGTGTATGCGAAATACGCTGTATTTGTATTAAGACAGATATTCTTTGTTAACTCCCATAACCCTTGGATATCAGGTTTCTGTTCTCCAAGCCAAATATGAGTAATAACACCACCATTCACGATTGGATGGAAATCTCCTTGTTTCTTAATCCGCTCTGATAATGGAATATTAGCATCATATCTAAGATGGTCTGAATTTGTGTAATAAGCAGATTTACCATTTGATTGTACAATAGCTTTCTTGGGAAAATGTTTTAAATCTAATCTAGCAAGACGATTTGCGGTTGATTCAGAAGGTTGTTCCCACAGAGAGTAATATTTATTATCTCTCTTTGTCATAGTATTACATTTAGCAACTAAATAATTCAGTATTCGTTTACCAAAATTATAAGCAGTATTCTCTTCATGCAACTCGTATCCAGTTATACTTTTTACAGCTTCATTTAATCCAGTAAATCCTATAGAGAGGTTCTGATCTCTTAAATTAAAAATAGATTTACCATTTATTTTACCACTACATAAAGGTAAATGGCCTGTTTTTAATCGCTTCTCTATTAGAGACCACTTCTTACGTAATATTCTTGCTGAAAGCTCTATCTTCTTATCTAATACTTTAAAATAATCTTCTTCATTATTGGAGATATATGCATACCGAGGAAGATTCAAGCTAACACTTTGTAGTGAACCAATAGTAACATAATTCTCCCAAATATTTGCAACATTCCTTTTTTCAGGATCTAAATTACATTGTTCAATAATTTGAAGTCCGCTTAAAAATTTTCTACAACATTGACTATGAATCTCATCTGGCATCCACTCTGGACACATATTGAGAAAATAAGGTGTTCCCATAGTGGCAGCTTCTTCCATTACTTTAAGATACGATGATTCAAATTCTCGTAACCATTCTTCTTTAATTTTAACTTCATGTTTTGGGAATGCAAATAATTTCCCGTTATGATCTCCCTGAATATAAACATCGGTTAGAGCATCAAAAAGTTTAAGACATTCATTTTTATAATCTCCATAAGTTCCATTAACTTTTCCATGATGTCCAATAGCAGGAATATTTAATAATCCCTCTGGAACTGTCGGAGTACATGATATTGAGGTAAAAGGTACTTGTCCTCCTCTCGCAGCAAAAATTTGGTTAGTTTCAAAAATTAAACATTGCATAGACTGTTCAATCTCTTTATCAGAAATACCCCGCGCATAAGGAGCTAAAAAAGTAGTAATATAATCATAACCTTGGCCTCCACTAAACTCACCTTGAATAATCCCAAGCCATTTAGCTAGGTGGGTAACAGCTACACGTAGACTTCCTGCAGGCCCTGACTTATTATAATGTACCCAACTCTCAACAGGAGGTAAACCATGTTCAAGAATCATTCTAGGATCCCATTCCTGACAAAAGGGTCTTAAATCAAAATATCTAAGCATATGTATGTGAATATCGCCGTATAGATGAGCGTGTGCTTCTTCAGAATCAAGAATTCTTAAAAGGGCATATTCATTTGATATTCTATTCGCAGCCCAATGATGAATACTTTCTGGATTCATATCTTGATTCGCATTTTCATTTACTCCATATTCCAAAATAGCCTCATAATCCATTAATGGCATTCCTATTCTAGTATAAATTTTACGTTCTTCTTCATAGTGTTGTTCCGATAAAATTGAACATACAATTTCTCTAATATGTGGACCTGATAGAAATTTAATACCAGAAGAAATTATTCTCCTAACAACTAATTCTGTTATAATATCAGCAGATTTTTGATCTAAACCAGTTTCTATTAGGAGGCTTTGTTCAACTTTAGTAGGATCAAAGGATACAACATCACCCTCAGTCCTGAAAACGCGAGGTAATAATTTTGTAACATAATCACGTTTAAGATTTTTAACTTTTTTATTTTTTAATGTTTCTAAATCTTGCACCAAAACCAATCTTAATCATCTTTTTTTTAATTATATCTGTTTGTTTATAATAGGATGACACAGAATATTATTTTTCACTAAATAAATTTGTCGGCAACATGAATTGAATTTATTCTTTTATTAACTGTTTATTATCGTTAATATTTTACCTCTTTTGATATAAAAATTTATTTGTTTCTATAATTTAAACTTATTTTATTAACTCTTTACTCGAAATTTAGATGGCTGGCTATTAAAAGCATTAGAAAATTATTAATTATACAGAGACTTTTCAATTTCTAATTTAATTATTCTCTAAAACCTAAGCATTAATAAATTTTGTCGAAGATTTAGTTTCAGGTTATAAAGTCAAACCTTTATAGGAATTAATATTTAGTATTTATAAATAAAAAACTATACAAAATAATAAGTTAAGGTCAATCTACCATGACAAAATCCTCTATTAGTAGAAAGAGTGTTCAATCAGTAAATCCTTTAAAAGGAGTATATCGAAAAACATTATTATATAACGATTCGGTAATGTTATGCCATTTTATCCTTGATAAAGATTCTGAAATCCCTTTACATAGTCATGAAGAACACCAAGTAGGGTATGTAATTAAAGGGCAAATTAAATTTATTACTGATGGCAATGAATTTATAGTTGTAGAAGGCGATAGTTATATATTTGATTCCAATGAAAAACATGGGGCTCTCATATTAGAAAATGCTGAAATAATTGATGTTTTTTCTCCACCAAGGGAAGATTATAAATAGGAATTTAATAGCTTATTTATGATGCTTTACCATTGATAAACAGCAAGAGAAAAAATAGTAAACATACAAAATAGAAATTCTCCTAGCAACCAGTCGAGGAAAAATTCTTTCTTCTTATCTCTTCTGTTTTTAAGTTTAGTAGCTAACCCGAAACTAAAAGCAGAATTAATCCCAGTAAAAATAATAAAGGTGAAAATACTGACAGACATTTCTAATTTAATAATATTTAATATGCTATCTAACAGTACCCATGCGCTCATAAAACCCAATAAGCCTAAGAGAAATATCCAACCAGAAAATTGAATTATTTTCTCAAGTTTAATATCTAATTCGGAAGTAATTGGCAAATGTTCTGTTCGTGTTTTCTTGAATTTTGACATATTAAATTACCATAAATGCTGTTTCGTAATTAAAAATTTCATAACTCTTAATCTTTATTGTTCAAAAAATACTAATCCAAATATAGCCTAGGATCTATCCTTTATTGATAAAATTGCTTTAGCAATATCTCCATTGCATTCTTTTAATACTGATTCTGCTTCCACTATATCCACATTTGTTTGACTAGCTACCAACATAATATCATTTTCAGTTATTGTTGGTTTTATAATAGATTCTTCTAGGGATTGTAAATCTTCAATCATCTCTTTATTTTCATTTGATAAACTTTCCGGAGATACCTCTTCGGCATGCCCAATTACCTGATATATCTCTTGGCCTGCTTGTTTCATCATCACCACTTCAGGGTCTTCAATAATCAATGTTTTTTCTGAACCTTCAATTATAACTCTTGTTGCTTCGATTTGATCCATGTCAATTCCTTGTTGAGCCATTTTTCTACGCATTTGTCTTGATCCATATTGTTGGCCGTCTCGTTTCTTTACAGGTTGTGCGCGTTTAGGCTTACTTTTCATTTTATTCTGCATATCTTTTGGTAACTTTACCAATTTTTTCAACTTCTTTTATTTATAAATATAATGAAGTATATCCAAAAAAGGACTTTAAATTTTCGATTTATTTATGCCCTTTCTAACATCTACAGCAACACCAATTGAAAATGATTTCACAAAATGTATAGGGATTTTCAATTTCCCAATAGCTAATAATTCATCATCTTGATTGACTATAATTACTTCATCTAATGGCCTTAAATCCTTATCATAGTCAATAACATGTTTACAAAAAACATTTCTCCCTCTTCTTATGAATTCAGATATTTCGTTTAAAACAATAATTCTTAATTTTGGAGGTGAAATTTTCTTAATTAATTTCTTAGCTGAATACAAACTTAAAGTAAATAGACCATTTTTTGGTCTCAATACAAGTATTAAATTATTGTTTTCATAAATATACCTAATTTTATTTGTTTTTAAAGACCTTTCAAGGTGAATATTCTTTATATTATCAAAAAGAATATCAGTCACACCTATTCCAAATTGATAATCTGATATCGCCCGTATTTGTCTGAGGCCTAAAAATAATTTGAGGTTCATACTTGCTTGTATTTTTAATAAGTCTAATAAATTAAGAAAAGAAAGCAGTATATATATAGATTATAAAAACTATGAATAAAGTCTAGATTCAGCGCATTTATCCTTAACCTTATTCATAACTTTATCAACAGCATCTAAAAAGTCTTTATTAATAATATGATCAGCTTCTTTTCTAATGGCGAACATACCGGCTTCTGTACATATTGCTTTTATATCTGCACCAGTTGCTCCTTCTGTTAAATTGACCAACTTTTTAAATTCAATATTTTCTTCAGTCTTTAATGATCTTGTGTGAATTTTTAAAATGGCTTCTCTTGCTTGTTCATTGGGAATGGGAAAATCAATCATTCGATCAAATCTTCCAGGTCTTAATAATGCTGGGTCTAAAATATCAACTCTATTTGTGGCACCAATAATCTTAACATCACCTCTTTCTTCAAAACCATCTAATTCACTTAATAATTGCATTAGAGTCCTTTGTACTTCTCTATCCCCAGATGTAGCAATTTTTAATCTTTGAGATCCAATGGCATCTAGCTCATCAATAAATAATATTGTGGGGGCTTTCTGTTTAGCTAAATTGAATATTTCTCTAACTAGTCGAGCACCTTCTCCTATAAATTTCTGGACTAATTCAGATCCAATTATTCTAATAAAAGTAGCTTCTGTTTCATGAGCAACAGCTTTTGCTAATAGAGTTTTTCCAGTTCCTGGAGGCCCGTATAATAAGACTCCTCTAGGAGGGTCGATTCCAATTCTTTCAAAAACTTCCGGTTTCTTTAGAGGTAATTCTACAGTTTCCCTAACTTCCTGTATTTGGTCTTCCAAACCTCCCACATCTGTGTATGAAATATCTGGAATTGAATCAATAACTTCCATCCCTTTAACAAAAGGATCCAATTTTGTTGGTAAAACTTCCATGATTGCGAAAGTTCTCTGATTTAAAGCGACTCTCGTACCTGGAGTAATTTTTTCATTTTTCACTTTCCTGCTAGTATTAACCACAAAACTAGGGCCAGTTGAACTTTTTACAATTGCTCTCCCTTTCTCATCTAAGAAATCAATAATGGTAGCAGATACTAAAGGAGGTTCTCTTAATCTATCAATTTCATTTCTTAAACTGTGCAATTCTTGTTCTAATCTTAAACGCTCTGCGTCCAAAAGTTGTTTTTCTGTCTCCAAATTTCTAAGCCTTTTCTCTAGATGACGTGTATAAGTAATTAAATATTCTCCATCCTTAGTTTCTTCCTTTTTCCTTTTATCTTTTGCCGTAGTCAAGAAGAATATACCCCTTCAATTCTTACTTTAGTTTAAAATTTTAAGAAAATGCTTTATTTTAACAATAAACATTTAATCTTTTAAATTTAAGGTTACTTTTTTAATGTTCCTTAAAAATCTCGATTTCTAAAAAATTTCTTGGTTATATTTTATAATGCTATAAAAACCGTAAATTATAAGAATTTTTATTCAAAATCTATATTTAAGAAACTGTTCTTTCATTTATACATATATATTTCAAACTTATGCCAAAACCAGGATATAACGAACTTGATAAAGAATGTCCTATATGTGGAAGTATTATTTGGGGTAAGGGGCAAAGAGTTTTAATAGAAGGGGCTAAACTTACAGTTTGTCATAATTGTGCCGAACATGGAGTAAAAATGCCTGAACCGTCTACCAGTAAAACTAATAGAAAAAAATACCCTCCGTATAAAGCTAATTCACCCCAGAGAAGAATCTATACAAAAAATATAAAAGATAATGAGGAAATCGTTCCAGATTTCGCAAAGAAAATAAGAACTGCAAGAAATTCGCTTGGAATTAATCAAGATCAATTTGCACAAAAATTAAATGAAAAGCCCTCGTTATTGCGTAGAATTGAATCGGGAAAAGCTAAGCCAACAATAAAACTCGCTAAAAAAATAGAAAGAGTATATAATATAAAATTATTGCAGAAAGGGGATTCAATTGACGCAAATATTCAAGGTAGCAAATACATGAAAAAAACATCAGGAACCTCCCTTGGAGATATTGCATTTATTAAAAAAAAAAAATAATCGTTATCCTTTTCCTCAATATTTAATTAAAAAATAATTTTAGATACTTTAATTAAAGCGGAATTATATGCTCCTGAAAGACCCAATTCTTCTGGCTTTTCAGATATAAATAAGTTAGCATTTGAATGTCCTTTTAATGATGATGATAATCCTGAATAAATTAGCGCTGTACCAGATTTTAAAGACGCCAATTCCATTACATTATATTCACCTGAACCATAATTATTCGAAACAAGCACCCTTTCCCCATTTGTTAAGTTCAAGTTGTTTATTTCTTTTAAAGGCAAAAAAATATAATCAAAATCTGTTATAAATTTTGGATGCAATTGTTTTAGCTGAGAGTGTAAAAAATATGGATGAGCTGGAGTAAGTAATAAAAATTCATTTTTATTTCGTTCCAACCTTTGAGTTAATTCTTTATTCCCAAATTTAAAATGTGGACCTAATGTTCGGATTCGATTGTTTTCTGAAGGAAATTCTAAGTTCTTAAAAGGAACAAAATTTCTATTAAAAGGTATATAATACCCGTTATGTTTAAGTTCCTTTTGAATAGTTTGAGGTAACATATTTAAACAGTAATCAAAAATCTCTTCTTCTTTTTCTTGAAATAGAGTGAGTTTACCATAGCCAATCTTAATGGCTAACTTCTGGAAGAACTCATAATTAGACATACAGTATTGATATGAACATGGTCCTCCTATATTTATCGATAAACTAGGAATGTAATATGATGATATAAGATCATGAGATTCCAAGTCAAATTTTGCTGGAATAACAATATCAGCATATTTAGTTGTTTCAGTCAAAAACATATCTAATACGATTACAAATAAATCTTCTCGTAATAATGCTTTTCTTAACTGATTTTGATTAGGTAATGAACTTGCCGGATTAAAATTGTATATAAAAAGGAGTTGATAATTCCCTAATAACAATTCACTACCTAGATTTATCAGTGGAATCTCATTTATCTTTTTATATTCATTTATCCTAGTGATATAATTTTGAAGAGGTTGGATTAAAGGGTTTAAAAAATCACTCTGAGAATAAATTATTCCTGTTCCTGATTTCCCTATGTTTCCTAGCATTATTTGTATTAAAGCAATGGTTCTAACCATTCTTCCTCCAAAGAAATCTTTTTGAATACCATATCCAATATTAAAAATAGTGTGATGTTTGAATTTTATTAGTAAATCTACAAAATCATAAAAATTTTGATGGTTAACTCCAGTTTGCTCTAATAATTTTACTTTATTAATATTTTTAACTTCTTGAAAAATAGATTCGTAAAAATCAACATGTTTTCTTAAAAAATTATCGTCATAAGCATTGTGGGTTATTAATTCGCTTAATATCAATTTTACTAATAAGTGTTCAGTACTGGGATATACATGCAAGAATTTATGAGCTTTTTCAGCGATTTTAGTATGTCGTGAATCAATTACTACTAGTTTAGTTCCGTTCTTCAATGCATGCTTGATAAAATTAAATGCATGAATATTACTCTCAGATAGATTACTCCCCCAGATCACGATTAAATTAGTTTCCTTAGCATTTAATTGAAATGGGTTTGTTATTGAATATGTTCCAAATAAACTAGCTAATCCGGCACAACCTCCTTCATTACAAATCCCTTCTCTTGTAATTGTAGCCATAAGCTTTCCAAAAAATCGTAGTGGAGCATATCTTGAAATTAACCCAGAATTCCCCGCATAAAAGGCTGCTATAATTGAATTTGAAGCCTTTTTCTCCAAAATATTTAAAATTTTTTCACTAATAATGTCAAATGCTATTTCAGAAGAAATTGGTTTAAAAATATTTTTAGATTTCGGACCATCCCGCATTAATGGCTCTTTCAATCGATCTTGATGATATAATAAATTTTCTCTATTTTTATACTTTGGACAAAAGAACCCTTGTGTAAAGGGATGATCTTTAAGAGGATTAGCAGAAATAAATTTAAATTCTGGAGCT
>Ga0209976_10000844_pt1 | contig 18770 bp, 11 predicted proteins | sample SumtaG_FD_182806 | JGI IMG/M metagenome (GOLD analysis project Ga0209976, IMG submission 182806) | Deep subsurface microbial communities from Indian Ocean to uncover new lineages of life (NeLLi) - Sumatra_00157 metaG (SPAdes) (version 2) | ecosystem: Environmental > Aquatic > Marine > Oceanic >...
GAGGCCGCACGGGAATATCTAAAAACCAGGGAAGATGAAGGATTACGCCGGAAGACCCTGGAAACCTACTCTTTGGCTCTCTCTCACTTCCTCGCAACGGCCGGGAAAGACAGGCCCATTGAAACGATTGCCACGAAGGACATACAGGCGTTTATCAGGACCTACCGGGAATCACATTCTAAAACTACTCTTAACATCAATCTCCGGGCCTTGAAGACATTTCTCCTGTTGGCGTACGAGGCCAAGTTGATTCCCGAAATGCCTAAGGTGAAGGAAATCCAGAATGGTCGGGGTCTTCCCCGCTACCTGTCAAATGAGGAGTTTGATCAGATTCAAGCTAAGGCTACTCCTTTCCTGGCAGACGTTTTCTGGTTCTACCGGGAAACAGGGTGCCGCCTGCGGGAGCCGTTTAACGCTGTCCTGAAAGGCTCATTCCTGCTGGTTCCTACCGAAAATTCCAAGGGACACGAGGAGCGTCAGATTCCCCTCAATCCTGATCTCATCGACATCTATCAACAGCTCATGGAAGCGGGATACGACGCCAAGTATTATACCGACCAGTTTCGGAAGACTGCAAACAAGATTAGGCTGGAAGGGCACAAGTTCCACGATCTGCGGCATACCTTCGGGATCAGAACGTGGCTTCAGACCGGTGATATTCACCTTGTAGCCCAGCTCATGGGTCACAAGTCTGTTCTGACCACCCAAATCTACACGCGGTTCTTCATCTCGAGGCTTCAAGAAGACTTCCCGGACCTGGCGGGATTCACTGAAAATCAGTCAAGAGGTCGGGCAGAAATCCTCAACCGTGGGAACAGCGTTCCCGTCGAGAGAACCATTCGGTAGCATACTAATTATAGTATACGTTTCAAGCCCGCTCTTTCTATTCCCCTGTTTACATACAGTTTAGAACCGTCACTTTCCTGCTACTTGAGCAGGGGGGCAGATTACATTTTTCAGGAATAATTCTCCGGCGAGGGAGAGGTGGTGTTACATCACCGTGTGTTTCGCTTTTAGGAAGAAACTGAACAACTGAAGTGGATTAAGCGAAATGCGCTATAATAGATGAAGCATGAGCAAAACCTTGGAACAGGTAAATGTCTCTCTTAATTTTTTACCTACGTGGTCCACATTCCTTTGACGATGTACACATATAATTTTTCCCTCAATCCATATATCTTTAATTTTGACTTTGATCCAAGGAAGGAAGCATCATGAAAAGACTCGAGTACACGCGCCGTGATTTCCTGAAAGCCTTGAGCGCCTGCACAGCGTCTATGGCGTTACCATGGATCCCGGGTCACGCCGCAACCGGCAAACCGCCTAACTTTATCATCATCTTCTGCGACGACCTGGGCTACGGTGACCTGAGCACTTTCGGCCACCCGACGATCAACACCCCGAACCTGGATCGCATGGCCCAGGAAGGGCAGAAGTGGACCAACTTCTATGCAGCGGCAAGTGTCTGCACGCCAAGTCGGGCAGCTTTGCTCACCGGGCGGCTGCCCATCCGTAACGGCATGTGCAGCGATAAGCGCCGGGTACTGTTTCCCGATTCGGCTGGCGGTCTTCCCCCAAGTGAGATCACAATTGCCAAGGCACTAAAGACCAAAGGGTACACTACGACGTGCATTGGCAAATGGCACCTGGGCCACCTGCCCCGGTACCTGCCCACACGCCATGGCTTCGATTCCTACTACGGCATCCCCTATTCCAACGACATGGACCGCGTTGCCGGCGAGGGACGGCAGGCCTTCTTCAATCCCAAGATCGAGTATTTTAACGTTCCGCTGATGCGTGATGAGAAAATCATCGAGCGCCCGGCGGACCAGACTACCATCACTAAGCGTTATGCAGAGGAAGCGATTCGGTTCATCAAGGCCAACAAGAGGAATCCCTTCTTCGTCTACCTGGCCCACAACCTGCCCCATGTGCCCCTGTTCGTCTCCAAGGATTTCAAGGACCAAAGCCTGCGGGGCCTGTATGGTGATGTGGTTGAGGAGATCGACTGGGGTGTTGGCAGAATTCTTGATACGCTCCGTCAGGAGGGAGTGGCCGAAAACACCCTAGTAGTTTTCACTTCCGACAATGGTCCCTGGCTGACTTTCATGCAGCACGGTGGCTCGGCGGGGCTGCTGCGTGGTGGCAAGGGAGCGACCTATGACGGCGGCATGCGCGAGCCGACCATCTTCTGGTGGCCCGGACAAATCAAGCCAGGCATTGTCACCGACCTGGGCTCTACCCTGGACCTGTTCGCAACAATCAGCCACCTGGCCGGGGCGAAGATACCCCGGGACCGGGTGATGGATAGCCTGGATCTGGAGCCAGCCCTGTTCGGCACGGGGCCCAGCCCTCGGCAAACGATGTTCTTCTACCGGGGCGCCCAGCTTTACGCCGTTCGCAAAGGCCTCTACAAGGCCCACTTTATCACAAAGCCGGCCTACGGCTCGAATCTCCAGGAGACCCGCCACGATCCGCCGCTGCTGTATAACTTGGGGCATGATCCGTCCGAACAGTATGACGTGGCCAGGGACCACCCCGACATGATTGCCGACATCCTTCGGGAAGTGGAGCGGCACCGGGCGACGCTGACGCCGGTGGAGGATCAGCTGGCCAAGCGGATTGGAGACAACCCATAAGCCCTGCGGAAGGGAAAATCCAAGGCCACTGTTCACAGCTTCAGGCACACGTTCAATAACACGTTACGGGATTGGGGGTTGAGTATGGAGAATCGGAAGATCCTCCTGGCACATGCCTTAAGTTCCACGACCTGCGGCACACCTTCGGGGTCAGGATCTGGCTACAAACCGGTGATATTCACCTGGTGAGCCAACTCATGGGGCATAAATCAGTCTTGACCACCCAAATCTATGCCCGCTTCTTTATTACCCGGCTTCAAGAGGACTTCCCGGACCTGGTCGGGTACTCTACGGATCGGACTAGAGGCCGGGCTGAAATCCTGCAAAGGGGCAATAGCGTCCCCGTCGAGAAAGTCACCCGGTAGCATACTGATTATAGCATACGGTTCCTAAGCTCCTCCCCTATTCCCGTCTATATATTAGAGATCGAATCCCTGCTCTCATAGCAGGGAGTCGCCCCGACACCTTGATTTGCCGACGGGAGACCTCACTCTCGTCGGCATTTCTCGTTTCTGCCCCATCATACTGCTTATATGTGTTTCAGCCCAGACAATCCCAAACAACCCCAAATAACTCCCGTTTTAGCATACGGATTGTAGCATACACAATGGGCAGGCGGGATCGGTGCCTGAACCTCTGCCTCTTAAGCAGAGTGTCGCGCGTTGATGCGTGCAATAGAATGTATCTAGTTCAGCACAGGGGATTTTAAGTTCTCTGTGTCCTTTCCCCTATCTTGCTATGTTTACAGTATCTTATACGACGCCGTAAAAAAGTGATGCGCAAATAGTGCGGTTATTGGAGACCACTCCAGTATCATATGTCTCACCTATCACTCGACACATGGATTTTCAGTTCATGTACCTACCGTCGTGAAATATAAAAAGGGGCAGGAAAACGGGGCAGGAATTTGCCCACTGGTGACCACTCCTGACCAGTTCGGCCATTAATTATTATGCAACAGCGTGGTACTATTATTGAGTTTGAATCTATCCGAATCATTTGTACCTTTTCCTCGCAAACTGAAATCAGGTAGCCGCTGAGACACTGGTTATCGTCTCGCCTGATTAATCAAACCTCGAATATGTAGTCATCCGGAACTGGCGAGTGTCTCTGGGCACGTGTATATCATGCCTGTTGTGTAGAACGACCTAGACATAGGATAAATAATCGATTGCACTTTAAATGGAGGATTAAATGAGGTTATCTCGATTTTGTAAATCAGTGTGGCTAATGGCATCTTCGTCTACGCTTCTGCTGATAGTGGCGTGTCAATCCGTACCTCCAGAGAGCATCACTCTGTCGAATGAAGCACTAATGGATAAGATCAAGGGCGCTTGGGCCGCTCAGACGATTGGTGTGACCTTCGGTAGTCCGGTTGAGTTCCAATATAATGGGACCATGATCCAGGATTACCAGAAGCTGGAGTGGTATGACGGGATGTTATTGGATACCTATACCAACGAGCCCGGGGCATACGATGATATCTATATGGACTTGACCTTCGTGCAGGTGTTCGAGGATGAGGGCTTGGATGCACCCGTGGAATCCTTCGCCAATGCCTATGCTTTCGCGGAGTACCAACTCTGGTTCGCCAATCAGACTGGCCGCTACAATATCCGCAATGGTATCATGCCGCCTGCGTCAGGCCATTGGCTTAATAATCCTTGTGCTGACGACATCGATTTTCAGATCGAGGCTGACTTTGCCGGTCTCATGTGTCCCGGGATGGTCAATGCCGCTTCTGAAGTCTGTGACAAGGTCGGACATATCATGAACTATGGTGACGGCTGGTATGGTGGCGTCTATATGGCCGCCATGTACGCATTGGCCTTCGTTTCTGATGATATCAACTACGTTGTCGAAGAGGCACTCAAGGTGATTCCGCCCGAGAGCAAGTTCTACCAGACCATGAGTGATGTGATCCGCTGGCATAAACAGGATCCTGATGACTGGAAGGCAACGTGGTTTAAGGTGAACCGCAAGTGGTCTGAGGATGTTGGCTCGCCTTATGGCGTATTTCAACCATTCAACATTGACGCCAAGATCAATGCCGCTTGGGTGCTGATGGGTTTGCTGTATGGGAATGGGGATTTCACACGGACATTTGAGATAGCAACCCGCTGCGGAGATGATGCCGATTGTAATCCAGCTTCAGCGGGCGGCATCCTGGGTGCCATGAAGGGATATAAGAACATCCCCGATTACTGGAAGCAGGGGCTGGATGAGGTGGAAGCCATTGATTTCAAGTATACGACCATCTCCCTGAACGATGCCTATGATATGTCTTTCCGCCACGCCCAGCAGATGATTGAGAGGAATGGGGGTGAGGTTCGTGAGGATGAGGTAGTCATCAGGTTTCAGGAGCCTGAGATGGTACCATTGGAGGTCGCCTTTGAGGGCCACTATCCGAATAACAAGGTATGGCTCGAGAAAACTCTGGAGGATGATGCCTCATTTAAGTTCGAGGGTATCGGCTTCGCTGTGACCGGTGCCGCCAATAAGAAGGGAGATGAGGATTACACCTTCGATGTAGAGATGTATATCGATGACGAGCTCACAGAAACGGTGAAGCTCCCGACACGGCATCAGGAGCGCAGGTTCTATCTATTCTGGAAATATCAGCTGCCAGTAGGCGAACATGAAGTCAGGCTGAAGGTTTTAAATCCGACCGATAAGGCCACGCTGAGTCTTGATTACGCTATCACTTATGGGAAAGAGCCCTTCAAAGTGGAATTCTGAGTGGGAAGCTTGATTTAGGAAATCAGGTTATAACAGGAATAACAGGAACAAGGAATGACCCTGCCCCTAAAAACTGGCCCAAGTCTTAAGTTAGGATCTGGGAATAAAATGATGGAGGCAAGTTCATGTCCAGGAAGCGATATACTCCTGAACAGGTCATAATTACATGTTAACTGAAACCAAGAATCCTAACTTTAAAAGTGGTCCAAAGAGTGGGGGCGGGTCAGAGTCGGCGTCCTAAAAACCACCCTTTCTGAATTATGTGTGCCAAGTATAGTACATTTCGCTCGATTTCAGATTGCGGATGTTGCTAACATTCTTGAAACGAGTCTAATTCGTTTACTTTAGGTAGCCGACATGAAAAGAACTGCATCCATTCTCATATCAATTGTTTGTGTGCTTATCATCGTTTTCTGGTTGATACTTAAGCCAATCTTGGGCAATACAAGCACACCACCGAATATCGTTTTCTTTCTGGTAGATGATCTGGGTTGGCGAGATGTGGGATGCTACGGCAGCAGCTTTTATGAGACACCTCATATTGATCGATTGGCTACCGAAGGCGTGCGGTTTAATCAGGCTTATGTAGCCTGTCCTGTGTGTTCACCGACCCGCGCCAGCATTTTGACTGGAAAGTATCCAGCACGGCTTCAATTGACTGACTGGCTGCCAGGCCGCAGAGATTTTCCGTTTCAAAAACTTAAAAATGTTGGAATTAGCCAAAGCCTCCCTTTTGAAGAGGAAACACTGGCAGAAGCTCTGAAAGCACAGGGTTACAGCACTGCAATCTTTGGCAAATGGCACCTGGGCGAAAATCCGTCAGGTCCTACTAATCATGGATTCGATGTGCAAGTTCCAAGATGGAACAAAGGCTGGCCAAATTTGGGATATCATGCACCTTTCGGGATGGATGGGCTCGAAGGGGTGAAAGGTGACTACCTTACTGATTGTTTGACAGATGAGGCATTAAGTTTTATTGAGCAAAACAGAGATCAACCCTTCTTCTTATATCTCTCACACTTCGCAGTGCATGATCCAATTCATGGACGAGCGGATTTGGTTGATAAGTATCGGCAAAAGTTATCGAACACGCCGCACCCTAAAGGTCCTGACTTTATTCTGGAAGGAAATCCAGATGCAGCTGAGCCATTGTCCCGCGATCAATTAACTGCGTTAATAGCGCAACCGTCTCATCAGGGCCACCGGGTTCTGCCCCAGCGTACTATCAAGATTAAACAGCATCAGGATAATATCGAGTTCGCAGCCATGGTAGAAACAATGGACGAGAGTCTGGGCCGGGTAATGGACAAGCTGAAATCACTGGGCATATCGGACAATACAATAGTGATATTCTACTCGGATAATGGCGGCATGTCAGCAGCAAACTTTTATTCTCCAGATCGGATTGTGGATGAATCTGAAGTTGATGAAGCTTATTCAACATCCAATCTGCCATTACGAGGGGCTAAGGGCTGGTTATATGAAGGCGGTATTCGCGTGCCAATGATCGTTAAATGGCCCGGCATGGGCAAAAAAGGAATAGCGTGTGAAGAACCGATCACCAGTACCGACTTTTTCCCAAGTATTCTTGAAATGGCAGGATTACCCGCCCAGCCGGACCAACATATGGATGGGATGAGCTTCGTACCGGCATTGAAAGGCGATGAATTTAAAAGAGAAGCGATTTACTGGCACTTCCCGCACTATAGCAATCATGGTATGCAAAGCCCTGGAGGAGCTATTCGGCTTGGAGATTATAAACTGCTGGAGTATTTCGAAAACAACACCGCGCAGTTGTTCAACCTGAAAGAAGATCCAGGCGAACAACACAATCTTGCTAATGCACAACCTGAGAAAGCCCGCGAATTACTGACAATGCTGCGTGAATGGCGTGAAGACGTGTCGGCTGCAATGATGTCGCCTAAGTAGCAGTACTGAACTGATCTGACCACCAAAATAAACTAGACCGTTGTCAAAGATAGAATTTGGATAGAGGACGACTGCCGAGTGCGCATCAAAATGGTGCTGTTGACGTAGGGAGTTCTGTCCCCAAAACCGAGGATTTGCGGCCAGAATGAAGGAGGGAGAAGTATTCCCAGAATAGGCTTATTGTATACAAACTGAAACCGAAGATCCTAACTTTGGAAGTGGTCCAAGGAATGGGGGCAGGCCACGGAAATGCCCAAAGGGTCAATTAGTTTTATCCCTGATTGAGCCGGATTACTTTAACGATAGACAATTGATTTCACTTGCTGCCGATGGGATATCGTAGGATGACTAACAGTATAGCCACAAGACGCGATTTTCTTAAGAAGGCTGGATTGGGTACTGCCGCGTTGATAATGCATCCATTTGGTGTGTTTGGTGCAAACAAGAATGGCAATCCACCGAATATTCTTTTTGCCATATGCGACGACTGGTCCTGGCCGCACGCCAGTATTGCGCGCAAGCTAGGCATTCCCGGGAGTGATCCTGTGGTACAGACGCCGACATTCGATAGGATAGCCACGGAAGGAGTACTATTCACGAACGCCTATTGTTGCGCACCGTCATGCAGTCCATCGCGTTCGGCGATTTTGACCGGCCGATATATTTGGCAGCTCGAAACGGCAGCAAATCTCCGCGGTGATTTACCGACCAAATTTGATGTGTATCCCGAAGTTCTCGAAAAGGCCGGATATCATGTGGGCTTTATCGGAAAAGGGTGGTCACCTATCCCCAGTACTCATCCCGACACCCCCAATTTGGGCGTCGACAAGCGGAATCCAGCTGGGACCGATTATAACAGCCGAAAATGGAGCTTACGAACAAGTGACTTCGAAAGATTTTTAAACGAGCGTGGAAAGGATCAGCCATTTTGTTTCTGGTTTGGCGGATGGGACTCCCACCGGCCGTATAAACTGGATAGCGGTATAAATAGCGGAATGAATCCCGCAGACGTTGCTGTGCCGACGAGCCTGCCTGATAACATGACTGTACGCAAGGACATCTGCGATTACTATTATGAAGTCCAGCGCTTTGATAGCGATGTTGGTAAGGCACTGAGTATGTTGGAAGAGCAGGGCGAGTTGGAAAACACGATCGTTATTATGTGCGGCGATAACGGTATGCCATTCCCGCGTTGCAAGGTCGAATTATACGACTTGGGAACGAACATTCCTTTGGCGATTCGATGGGGGAAGAACATCAAGGACGGTAGAACAGTGACAGATTTCGTTAACCTGGCTGAAATGGCGCCCACAATTATTGAAGCAACTGGGCAGAATATTCCGACAACAATGACAGTAAATAGTTTGATGAATGTGCTGCAATCCGGAAAAGAAGGGCAAGTTGTTCCTGACCGGGATAAGGTTTTCACGGCGAGGGAATACCACGATTATGAATGCCGCGAGGGAGATGTTGGCTATCCCATACGTGCGGTGCGCACAGCAGAATTTCTGTATATTCGCAATTTCGAGCCTGACCGTTGGCCCGCTGGAGATCCTGTTGAGTATAGGAAAGAACGGGGCAAGTATGGCGAGGTCGATCCCTGCCCAACCAAACAGTATATAGAGGATCACCGCGATGATCCGGGGATGGAGAAGTACTTTGATCTATCCTTCAGTAAGCGACCCGCTGAAGAGCTTTATGATTTGAGCAAAGATCCGGGTCAAGTAGTAAATGTTGCTAATGTCGATGAGTATGCCGAGCGCAAGAAGGCACTGGCAGCAATGTTAATGGACGAGTTACGCGCCACTGGAGATCCGCGGGTGCTAGGTGAATCACATTACTTTAAGTAAGATACTGGAGCATTGGAATTCGTGTTGATGAGGAACTAATCCTAGATGAAAACTGGAATATGATTGGATAATCAAATAACCAGCAGACGAGATATTATAAAGGTAATTGAAGTAGGCGCGGCCGATAAGGTTTGATCTCAATTACCAACCTTTCTGACACTCATTTTTCCAAGTCTTAAAAAGGTGTCCTAGAACATCCTTCTTTGTTTAGAGCCTTAATTGAGAAGTCTGAGCCAATCCTGCATCCGTTTTTTAAATACAGTACTCCGATATGCCAGGATGAGATATGGCAAAGTGATCAAATAAAGTACGATTCCCTGAAACAAGGCTCCGATCAAGAGGAATGAGACATTACTTGCCAATCCACCCAATGGTGATGATGCCATTGCTTTCGAAATAAGATACATAACGATCACATGGAAAATGAAGAAGCCTAATATCGCCAGACTATTGAATCGGATCCGACCGTATTTTTTCCGGCACAGTAGCGATGTGAATATCATGGCAAGCAGCCATACGATAGCCTGCAGTCCAAAGGCACCCATTGTTATTTGTGTGGCTGCAATATACCGGCCGCCATTGGTACCTGTTGCTCCTGCAAATCCAACAATAGCAAAAACGATGAGAGCAGCACCGATTGATACATACCATTTAACTTGTGTGAATCTTTGCCCCACCAGTAATAATATGGCCAGGCCTGCCGACAGTGATTCAAACACTGTGATAATATTCACTGTGCCAAGGAGATCGGCGGACAGACGACTTTCAACCAGCTCGAGTACGATGAAAACGACGAGAAGAGGAATGAGTATGAACGCGGCTTGCAGGTTACGATTTTCCTTTAGCACCAGGAATACAAGGATAATCAAGAATAAAAGCGAATATCTGAATAGCCGGTGACCCCTGATCTGTGCCAGTTCTGCCTTGGAGAACGTGTTATCGGAGACGGGGCCCGGTGCCCAACTTTGCTCGAGCGTACTCGGAACTGGTGCAACAACCGGTATCAAGAAAACATCTTCGCCAGCCGCGTTTACCTCAATGCGACCCCCTGCCCTTTGAACTGCTTCAACTGCCAGCTTCTCACAGATATCAATCAGCGTTAGAAAATTGTATTCAGTGAAACTGAATTTGGCTTTGGTATCCAGCCCGGAAATAAACCTGTCAGGCAGCTTGTCAAAGCCAATAGTGGTGAATAGTACACCTGCTGCATTCGAAGGATTGCAGTCGGAATCCTGGCCGCAACGCATTGAGATGATGGTAGTGAGATCCGGGTCGCCATTACCGTATAAAAGACCCATAGCGATGTAGGCACCATTTAGCTTCGCATCAATATTGAATTCCCCTTCAGTCCCGGAACATGAATAACGCCGGTAGTCGGTATTTTCATGGTATTTGCTGTTGATTAGCTGCCAGGTTGCCTCCCAACTATCAGGTTGCGCGGCGTGCCAATTAATCACATCCCGTACCGCCTCGGCGTATTGGCTTCCTTCAGGAATACACTTTAGGCCAGCTGCGACTAGTTTGGTCGGATCATTCTCAAAGAAGGCTTCGGCGTACATGCCTCCAACAAATTGACCACCATAGAGGCCATCGCCATAATTCATTAATCGCCCGAACTTTTCACCAAGGGCGATAACGGTGTTCGGTAAGCCCGGCGCTATCAGTCCGGAAAAGTCCGCTTCGATTTGATAGTCTATATCATCAGCGTGCTCACTGTATTCTGGGTGCCCGGAATTCGGGGGAGCAATACCCCGGCGCAGATTGTCCCTTCCAGCCTTGTTCGCGTGCCAGAGGAGGTAGGCACTATTGGCAAAATCAATACCGGCCTGATTCATCGATACGTCGAAACCGTGGACTTCCATCGAACGCAGGAAAGTCATCTCAACATAAAGGTCATCCTGGCCGTATACGTTTACCATCTCGGGCAGCCACTCGGGCACGTTCTCAGCTGGAATAATCTGCCCTTGGTACTGGAACTCTGTTGGAGCCCCCCAGCCAACACCAACCATCTGGCCGATCCAGCCGGCCATCATTTTATTCCGGTATTCTGTGACTGATATGCGACGTTCATTCATCGGATTGTCTGAGGTTTGAGCGTTCAGTGAGAGTGGATACCCCAGGATAATGATGGATGCAGCAGCCAGAAATAACTGCCCGTATGTGAGCTTCGTGGGATTATCGTTATACATAGTGGTACCCTCCTTTGAATCCTGTTAGTATCCGGCTTCTACAAGCCTGTTCATGAGCAGCGACAGAAGTAAATGCATGCTATTCCCTATCCCCCCAAGCACCATAGATCTCAAACTCTCTGCCCCATATATTGCGCAACATGATGGCATACTGGACTGCCATGGAAACACTTGTTTCACGTCCCCAATAGTCCTCTTCGTGTTTACCGGAAGACTGGCCGTATTGGAATGCAATGTCGTTTTCCATCAGCAGCTGCACGAACTCCTTGGCCGACTTGACGAGGCCATCTTCCAGACCACAATCCAGGTAGATATGCGGCAGCTGCTCCTTGGGTGTTTGCAAAACCAATTTAAAGGGATCAACCGCATCGACATCTTCAACGGTCAGGAATGGTTTACCTTTGGGTGTCCGCTCCCTGAAGGTGGAATATCCCTCAATATCGATACCCAGGTAGCGGGTTAGGGTATCCTCAAGAACCTGCGGCCAGATCACCCAGGCATCTTCACCTTTCTCAACGCTTTCTCGAATCCCGGCCGCGTAGCTCAACGCTCCGCTGTGGCTGGCGATTGAGCAGAACAGTTCGGGATGGGACAAACCTAATGAGATGGCGCCGAATCCTCCCATTGATATGCCATTGATGGCCCGGCCCTTGCGGTCCGCGATAGTGCGATAGTGACTATCCACATAGCCGATCACATCCTGTGTTATATGATCGGCAAAATCGTTGTACTCGCCCTCTGCCGATTCTGCCCAGTTGATATACCAGGAATTACCCACGTCAACGGTGACCACGATCATATCGAACCGATTAAGGTATTCCGGTACACCGACATATTCAAACTCGTGGAAGTTTGAAGTGAGACCGTGGCACAGGTAGAGTACCGGGTAACGAGCATCTGATTTGTCGTAGCCACGGGGCAGCATCACATTGATGACCATGTCTCGCCGCAGGGAATTAGAGTAGAACTTGACCGCAGTGGCCGGTCTGGGCTCCAAACCAATGTGCCCGATTGCGTCCAATTCCTCGCGCATCATGGTACGCATTTCACAGCCCAGGAGCAGCAAAACGAATAAAATTGAAAACCAGCGTAAAATTTGCATGTTGGCCGTTTCCTTCATAAACAGGAGATTATTATGATAACATGTACAATTTTGTCCAGCCATCCCAAGTGGTCAGTCATAAACCACGGCCCTGGAAATGCGCATGGCCGTGCCGTTGGATGCAGGATTGCGCCGGCCGTTGATCTCCAGCTTGATAGTATGCTCACCGGGAGAGAGATTCAGGATGTGGTAAAGATGAGCGCCATTTAGCCAGTGGAATCCAGCGCCGGCCTCGGCTACCCAGTAGTAGTTATCGATCTCCCGAACGTGCTCATCATCCAGGAATACATCAGCTAAGCCGCCATCGTGATCCCAACGACCCATGATTACGGCACCGGTTCCCTTGAAGGTGAACGTACATGCGGCTCCCTGATTTCTCGAAACCATCTGGATCTCGCTGGCACCCCATTGAGAGTGTTCGATCTCTTCCCATTCGCCTTCCCAACTCCACCCTTCCTGGTCTGTAACAATTGTCCGGTAGCTGGCTTTCAGGGTAGGGAACGATTGCTCTACAGCGGGCGGTGATGGAGATTGGATTTTCACAAAGGCAGTATCCCCGCTTATGTAGCCGCCGTTCATGGCGATCAACTGTTGAGCATATTCCCAGGTACGGTCAACCACCTTATTGAATGAGTAGGTAGTATGGTAGAAATTCTGGTCGGCAATCTCGGGAATGGCCTGCTTCCAGGTATCAGGAATCTGCTCGTATCCCAGAATGATGCCCAATACTCCTGATGCATTGGATGGATTGCAATCCGAATCCTGGCCACAGCGGGTGCTGATTTCCAGGGTTCGGGCGAAATCACCGTCACCGTACAGCAATCCCATCACGATGTAGGCACCGTTTATCTTGGCATCAATATTGAAATGATCCAGGCCGCCGCAAATGTCTATTGCTCCCCAGCGAACCTGGAGCTCGTGCCAGGTTGCCCGCCAGTCCGTGGGATGGTTCCGGTGGCCCGCAATGACGTCCGAGATACATTGGGCGTATTGGCTGTTGGGAGGGATCGACTTCAAAGCCCGGCTCACAATCGTGGGAATATCGTTCTCGAAATAGGCAGCGGTATACAAGGCGCTGACGAACATGCCACCATAGACACCATCGCCGTAATTCATAATATGACCGATGCGGTCACAGAGCTGATTGGCGCTCTGCGGCATCCCAGGATTCATGAATCCAATGAAATCGGCCTCGATCTGGAAGTCTATATCGTCGGCGTGCAGATTATAGTCCGGATGACCGGATTTGGGCGGCATGATGCCATCCCAGAAATTCTTGCGGCCCTTGCGGTTGGCATGGAATAACATGTATCCAGCATTGGCAAAGTCTTCCGCGAACTTCTCTGCCGATGCATCCAGACCGTATTTATCCATGGTCATCATGAAGGTCAGCTGAACGTAAAGATCATCCTCCCAGATCGAGTTGAGTACGCTGGCAGGATCCCAGGCGATCTCGTCCTCGTTGATAACACCATTATACTGAAACTCGGTGGGTCCCCCGTAGGCCACACCGATCATCTTGCCTGCCCAACCACCGGCAATTTTATCCTTCAGATCGGGCAAGCTGATGGTCCGCATTGAAGATGTATCCGGAGTACATCGTAACGCGATAAATCCTGTGACAATTACAGTCAGTAGCGACTGGGCAGCTATTTTCTTCATTTCACTCTCTCCAAACGCGGCCGGCGCTAGAAGCTCGACCGAAATTCATACGCTCCCATATCAGGCGCTTTCCCGAAAGGGACATCTCCATTATCGAAGTCAGTTTCATAGTCTAGGTCAAGCCCAGTGTCGATTGCCGGGCTGTCTTCCATCAAGTGTAGATCAAGATTCGCCAGGTCCACGAAGCGCGGATCCGCCACAATATCTCCCTCACCCAGTGGCAGTCCACATGGATCCTCTACGCTGCCGTCACTGCACCAGTACAGATTATGATGAAAGATCTGCTCATCGTAGCGTTCCGCACCATAGACGTCGGTTCCGGTGAAGACCTGTATGCCATTAGCGACGACAAAGATATTATTACGGATGATATTATTCCCCTCATTGAAGCTGAATACCACTCTTACGCGGCTATTCCGAGGGCGTGTGCAAAGGACGGTATTATTCTCTACGAAGCAGTCCTTGCCGGACCAAAAGAAGATGAATTCCTGATAGTCGTCACTCACGTTGTAGGACACCCTTACATCCCATGTAATATCCGATCCCCAGATGATCTCCAGGAAGCCCTCATTGCCCACAGACCAGTTGTGATGGATATAGATATTATTGTTAGGATAGTCCTCGTTGTCTATCTCTATAGCGCCACCGTCTGCTCCGAACGTCCCTCCAGTTCTGGTATAATTGACAATTCGGTTGTAGGAGATTTCGTGATTCGATGTAGCCACCATGATCCCGATTGGTCCCCAATTCGGCTCCGAGAGAAAACGGTTGCAGTCGTGGATGTAGTTATGAGTGATCAGATTGTATTGCCCATAGCTCTGCACACCCACTGGACAATCCACCATTTCGCAATTCTTAATGGTATTGTGGTCAGCCCCAAGAGTCAGGTACACGGCGGCTATCTCTCGTGCGTCCACTACCTGCTCCTGAGTTGTGCCCACACCGTTATAGAAGTAGAGGCCGTCTACAACGAGATAGCTCCCGCGAATCTGGATCATGTTCCCGTTCAGAACATTAAGCTGTGGGTTGGTAAATCTGGGCGCAGGTCCCTCTCCGTAGGCTGCCAAGACGATTGGATTCACCTCATTGCCCGAATCGGTAATAAGTAATCCCCCAGTAAAGCTCGATCCACGTGCAAACAAGATACTGTCGCCGGGAACGAACGAATGCTGAGTTACCCGGTTAAGCGTTTTCCATGGTCGCTCATGAGTGCCGGGATTCGTATCGTCACCACCGGTCGCCACATAGAACCTGGATTGGCAGGCAGTATCGCCCTCTGGTGTCTGGCCACAACAGAAGAGCAGCGTCCACGCTAACAGTATCAGGAATGGTAGCATAGTCCTACGCATCGAAGCTCCTAAATGTTGTCGGTGCATTAACAACGGTTATCTGGATCTATCTGAGGCGAGGGTATAGAACTCCATAGTCCTGTAAAAATCAGCCATGATACTATCTTTATCAAAGTTCTCCCACAGGAGGACTTTGCGGGGATTCCGCTGCTGCTCTTTCCAACCTTCCCCCACTAATTTCGGTGCAGGTATAGTTTTTCGCTCGGCCCACGATGGATTTTTTAAGATGGCCACCGCAGCCATATCAAACAATGGCCGGGATTGGGGATTGCCCTCAAACTTCTCAAACAGCTCGACGGAGTAGTCACCAAAATTTGTGAACTGTCCACCATGTCTGCCCGTAACCGGCTCGACAATGTGCGGTCCCTTGCCCGGCATAATTCTTTTAATATCCTCGAGATAAGCGATCACCGCCGCCGTACCCGTATCCTCGTCATACCGCACGGTAACAATCTCAAATTCGGCATTTGATTGCAGAACGGGATTAACGGCCGACGTATCGTTTACCAGATTATATTCACCCGGCGCCGGATAATTGGTCCCCAGCCACACAATGCGAACCTTATCTTCGATGGAAGGATCTTTCTTCAGGGCCAACGTAACATTGGTGAGTTTACCAATGGCCAACAGCACCAGCTTTCTGTCGTCCTTTGCTTTTGCCCGCCTGATGATGAAGTCGATAGCCTCACTGCCATCAAACCTTTTCTCATTTACTTTCCCTGCAATGTCCTGATAATTACCATCAGTACCGTTATATATTTTCAACTGCGGGTATAGATTGCAGAGCTTTACTATTCTCTCCGCCTCATCGAAATGGTTCGCAACGCCCCCACCGTTGAAGGTAGCGTTTACCGTAATTCCTTCCACATCAAACAGGTCGCTGTTAAACAGCAGGTAGACAATTGCATGCTGGTCATCCAATTCATTGTTGGCATCCGTATCCAGGATAATCCTTATTCTGTTGCCTGCCGCTTGCTGTCGCCCTGATCTAGTGCAGGAAAATATGGTGCAGGTTATCAATACATATATGAAGACGCGGTATAGGTTATGCATGGCTAAATCCTGGTTAATCTGATAATATCCACTGTCAATCCACTGGCGCACGATAGTCCGGTAAAGTTCCATGGACGGACAACTCGGTTATTGAGGTAAACCGAGTGAAGGTACTATACCAATGCTCAACTCCGCCCGCATCTGTTTTTCGGCCAACTACGACGGGGATATTATCCCTCCCTATCTCATACAATATCTTACAGGCCACCTGGGCTCGTTTGGGCGTATTCCCTTGATCCAGAACAATCCCCAGTACGTCTAGTTCGGGACTGACTAGCACAAGAGAAAGAGCAAAAGCATCATCAATATCCCCTCCCAGATCGCAATCAAAAATGATTTTCTGTCTATCCGCCCCACTTAGTGTTTGAAGAGAGAGGCCGAATGCCAGTGCGAATACTGCTAATTCTTTCATTGTAGTCTCCCTTGACATATGGCCGCATTGTCAGCAGCTTCCATCTAACTGACGATCCGGTCATTGTTCATCGTCAAAGAGTTGTGATAGGGCTAAAAACTAAGGGACACATTTCGTGTTTGCAAGGTTCAACTGAGGAATCTACATCGCCCGGCTGGTAACGCCGGAGTACAGCAAGTCGATCAAGATGCTGCTGCTGAAGTAGGGACGGTAGACATCACCCTGAGCTCTGTCGAAGAGTGACTCAGCATATGGCTTATGCTTCGATAGGCTCAGCATGACCCTTTTGTGAAAATCCCGGGTAACCGGGGCTTTTTATGTGGCTCCCGGCCATCGGCGGGGTTCCCCGTTTCGCACCGCTACGCGGTATAAGCAGTTTAGGTGTCCTCGTCATTAAATTCGAGGTGGATGTTATTACCATTTTTATAATCACTGATTGAGGAAAAGACAGATGGATATCGTTATCATTATACTCAAAGTCATTGGTTCGGTTATAGGATTGATTTTCCTTGAAATGGTTACCGTGACTTTCATCCCCGGCATGATGGTGCCCGAGCAATCCCTGGAGGTAGCGGCACAACCCGCTGGGGAAATAGACACCAAACCACCTGCGGGCCGAGAAGACGTGAGTTTTGAAGTCAAGGGCACCTCCTTAAGCGCATGGTTATACCTCCCTGAGGATGTGTCAACGCAGGTTCCCTGTATCATCATGGGCCATGGTTTTGGGGGCACCAAGGATATGCTCCTCGAACAGTATGCCGTTCGTTACCAGGCAGCCGGCTACGCGGTGCTCGCCTTCGATTACCGGCACTTTGGTGAAAGTGGCGGGGAGCCCAGGCAACTGATGCTGCTTTCGTACCAACTGGAAGATTATCGAGCTGCCATCCAATACGCCCGAGGCCTGGAAGAGATTGATCCTGCCAGGATAGCCCTCTGGGGCACATCGGCAAGCGGCGGATATGGCATTGCCATCGCTGCTGATGATTCAACCATCGCCTGTGTGGTGGCACAATGTCCCGGCCTTGATCATGATGCCTCCAGTAAGATGTTCATGAAGCAACTGGGTCTCAGGCACATGTTCCGTCTTTTCTTTCATGGGCAGCGCGACATGGGGAGGTCCCGAGTGGGTCTTTCAGCACACAAAATTCCCATTGTGGGGAAACCGGGCACTTTTGCCTTTTTCCCCCTTGCTAATGCGTATGATGGCTATAGCAAACTGGCCTCGAAATCATTTGTTAACCAGGTCTGTGCCCGCGTCATTCTGCGGTCAGGCGGATTCGACCCTTCCAAGGCTATTCGCAATGTTAGCAGGCCGGTCCTGGTTCAGATTTGTGAATACGACAGTCTGGCCCCCATAAGCCCCGAAACTGAAATAGAATTGAGGCAATATGCTGATGTCAAACGCTACCCTATTGGCCATTTTGATATCTATATCGGGGAGCATTTTGAAACGGCCGTGAGCGATCAGCTTGAGTTCTTTAAAAAGAACCTTTGATGGATGGATTCATGATGATCAGATCCAATCTCCTTCAAACCGAACGCTGTATCCGGCGCGGGATGAAGGCTAGGCTATCAAGATGGTGCTGCTGAAGTAGAGAATAGCGCCTGAATTGGACTTCGGTTTGGCATAATGTTTTATTACTTTCGTTCATTCGCTGAACCACTTGATTCCCTGGTGGGAGGGCAGTGGCAAATTATTCCACGAAGGTTAGGAGAATAAACACATGAAACTTGAAGGCGGTTGTTTTTGTGGTGCCATAAAGTTCAAGACCAATAGTGTAGCCAGGCAGGTCACCCATTGCCATTGCCTTCATTGCCGGTGCCTCTCCGGTGCGCCGTTCCTGAC
>Ga0209976_10000845_pt1 | contig 18745 bp, 14 predicted proteins | sample SumtaG_FD_182806 | JGI IMG/M metagenome (GOLD analysis project Ga0209976, IMG submission 182806) | Deep subsurface microbial communities from Indian Ocean to uncover new lineages of life (NeLLi) - Sumatra_00157 metaG (SPAdes) (version 2) | ecosystem: Environmental > Aquatic > Marine > Oceanic >...
CAGCTAACAATTATTCTCCAATTTTTAAGATAAAATAAAAAAAAATTAAAAATTTTAATAAATTTAAATTTTAAGTTTACTGCTCATTTCTTCCTTTTTTTAAATGCTATTAAGCTAATAGACGCAATAACGGTGATTCCGACGACAATTAAAGGATCAAATCCTGGAATGCCAGGAGGTGGAGTAGTTGTTGATGGTATTCCGCTTACTGTCATTGTAACAGAATCAGATACAGAATTATCATTAAGATCTGTAAAAGTAATTTCAATAGTAGTAACCCCCGGGACATAAGAAGCGTAGTAATTAACTGGAGTACCACTTACCCATGCGGTTGCTAAAACGTCAATTGTCCCATTTACTTTTACAATGTAAGTACCCGCGTTCGCATCTGTTGCCGTCCATGAAATCGATTCTCCGACCTCCCCGACTGCGAGAGTATGAGTGATATCGCTCGGAGCGACTGTTATAACAGGATCCGTTGTATCAGTGGTTACAGTCATCAATACCGTATCAGATATAGAATTACCACCTGTATCTGCAAAAGTGATTTCAAATGCGTGAATGGTATCTGATGTTAACCCATCCGTAATATTGTAAGTAACTGCTGAACCATTAGTCCATGGAGTTGTTGTTTTAACGGTTGTTCCATTTCGCGTTATCGTGTAATTACCAGGATTCAAATCTGTTGCTGTCCATGTAATACTTTCTCCTGTATAGTCATTAAAAACGGAAAGATCACTTGGAGAAGTTGTTACTGGATCTAATGCATCAAAATCATATGAAGTTAGTTCATAAAAGAAAAGCGTATCAGCCCCATAATTAAATGTGTAATTATTAAGTATACCATCAGTAGTATAGGTAACATCTATAGTTATAGGCAGGCTATTACTTCCAAAGCCTAATGCAGGTATAGACAATGAATACCCACTAGCTAATTCAGTTACTGTAGTGTTTACAGCATCCCCTGTCCAAAAGCCACCCATTCCCCAATTAGCCAACGCAACAAATTCTGTCCAGTTTATATTCTTAGGTCCAAATGGAACCCCCTGTAATGTATAAGGAGAAAATGCCGATGCACTATATAAACTCTGCGCTGCAAAGCTAGCTGTATCATCTACTATATACCAAGTATCGTCGTAGGCGAGATCATACCCTAATCCCCAGTAATTGATAACAAAAAATCCGGTACCCAAAAAGACTGGTGTATAAGTTATATTATCAAAGATATAATAATCAGAAAGTAAGGCGCTTGTATTTTCGGGTAAAATGGCTTTAACGGTAAGAGGCCAGCCTGATTGTGGGGCGGCACCTGATGTAGACCAATCGGTATAAACTTTGCTTATTTGCCATTCTGCCGGTGTGGAAAAGATTTCACCTATCACAGCACTCATATTATCTGTGGTAAATTGACCTAATATATTGGTGTTATAATTACTTAATTCCCAGAAATAACCTTCTTCTTCTGCTACAGGAACATAGGAAGCAGGTGCAGCTCTAGTGGGCGTCATAAATGGAATGAATAATAGCAATCCTAAGATAGAAAGTGTAATTATTTTATTTTTTTTCATATTGTTTTTAACCTTTTTTTGAAAAATTGTTTTAGAAAAATCTTGTTTATTATATCTAAATGGCATAATATTTAAATGTAACATTCACCTTATATGTAAAAAGAAACCGCATGACACTTAACTAATATACTACCTTAAAATACTTTTTAACTTAAAGGATAAGCAATATTCAAAATTTTTGGTTTTTTGTAAACTTTATACTCATTTAAACCTTGAAATTCCTTAAGCCCATTATCAAAATTTAAAAAGTTAAAATGGATTTAAAATAAATAAAGAAAATAACATAATTAGTTACTTTCAAATTAATTATAAAATTTACTATAAATGTGTGATCAATATGGCTCTTGCAGGTGAAAAAGTCGGGATTCCCTCAGCTGAGGACGCGCCAATGATAGTGATGGCTCGATACAAGCAACCTATCGCCGGTATTCTTTCAATTTTAATAGTGTTTATAATAAGTTTAGTCACATGGTGGATATTTTTTGATCCCCGTTGGCATAATCCTTTACCCTCGTATGAAATGGAAGTTACAGCATGGGCAACTGTAATAGGGGGATTTGGATTAATTGGTGTAATGTGGGCTATTTGGTTTGAGAATTGGCCTTATTATAATTGGTTTAAAACACCCTGGAAAGTAGGTCTTGTAGGAACTGCTATTAATGGTGTAATTATATGCCTTTTCGTTCTTGTATTTTTACCTTTATTTAATTCAATTTATGCAGGTCAAAATCCAAACTCTTATATAGCTTGGTTTGTTGGGGCATCGATATTCGGTGCTTTAAGCGGTTCTTGTTTTTCTTTTGGGGTTCTTTGGGTTGCTGGTACAATGTACTGGCCTTTTTTTAAAGTAAAACAACCAAAACGAGGTATAATTGTTTGGTTCATTGGTAACACAATAACCCTAATTGTTTGGTTCTTACTATTTATTCCAGCAGGAAATCCTATGGCTTCCTCTGAAGCTTCAGCAATTAAACCAATTACTTTTTTTCCCAGTTACGCCTTTTCACTTGGATGGACCCAATGGTTGATTTTTTTTTCTCTACTTACCCTTATGGCATTTGAATATTGGCCATGGAGTAAATTGGCTAAAAAACAACCATTTATAGGGTTGATCGCATTTGCATCTTGCACAGTATTAGGTCTATTAATCTCTTATTTTTTCCCTGATGTTATTGTTAAAAATATTTTCGATCCTTTCTTTGTAGCCATTGGTGGAACACCACCCGATGCTGTAACTAGACTTAAAGGTTGGTATATGATGAGTATTACTTATGCCATTTTTCTCATTTGTGCTGTTGTGTTAGTATCTTTATTCTTCGACAACTGGCCAAAAAAATTTCCTCAATGGAAGAATTTTCTTTTTAGATTTTTGCTAGTTATGGTTATTGGAACATTAAGTTTTATCGGTTATTATCTATTATCCCCATTTATTTTTGGAGATAATATAAATTTCTGGAGGATGAATCCTACGCCATTTGTTTTATGGTTTCTCTGGATTGAAATCTTGTTTGCATATGTGTGGAGAAAATGGCCCATATACAGAGCCGTTTAGGTGGTTTTCATAACGATTAAAGCTGGAGAATTTTCATGGATTGGTGATTGGGCGGAACGTCGTGCAAGTCTAACACCAAATCGTTATGCAATTTTTGATAATATTGAAAAAAAAAATTACACATTCAGTGATCTTAATATTCGAACAAGACAATTAGCCCATGTTCTATTAGATCACGGTATATCTAAAGGAGATCGTGTTGCTATGTTTTCAACTAATAGGATTGAGTGTATAGATCTGTTTTTAGCAACGGGAAAAATAGGAGCAATTCTTGTTCCTTTTAATGTGCGATTATCCATTCAAGAATTAGATTATCTTATTAAAAAGACAACCCCCTCAATATTTTTTTATGAACCAAAACTAGAATCTCAAGCCTTAGAGATTAAAAACAAAAATATAATTGAAGATAACGTAGTATTGGGTAAAAAATCAATCCATGGAGATCCGAATTCTCAAGGATTAATGAATAAAGCCTTAAAATCTGAAATTGAAAAATTATCCATTAGTTTTGAGGATCCCCATCTTATTTTGTTTACAGGTGGAACAACAGGTTTACCAAAGGGTGCTATCCTTTCTCATAGGCTTATTTTTTGGAATTCTGTTAATACAATACTTTCATGGGGCTTAAACTCAGATGATATACAACCCCTTTTCTTTCCACTATTTCATACAGGAGGTTGGAATGTTTTACTAGTGCCTTTTTATCATTTAGGAGCCAAAACAATACTGATGGGAGACTTTAATCCCGAAGAATCTTTAAGAATAATTGGTGATCAGAATTGTACTATTGTAGTTGGTGTTCCAACGATGTATCACCTGATGGCAAATAGTCCAAATTTTAATTCTGCCAATTTTGCATCAGTAAAGATTTTCATATCTGGGGGCGCACCGTGCCCAGTAGCAATTATGGAGAAATATTGGGCAAGAGATAAGTTTTTTAAAATGGGATACGGTTTAACTGAAGTTGGACCTAATAATTTCTATTTACCGGAGAGTAAGATCAAGCAAAAACCAACATCTGTAGGGATCCCGGTTTTTCATTGTGATATGAAAATCATTGACACAAAGACTAACATGATTGTTAAACAAGGAGATGTGGGGGAACTACTTCTAAAAGGACCCCATATTTTTTCAGGATATTGGGATGAACCTGAAGAAACTAAAAAAACAATTGAACCAGATGGGTGGGTACATACAGGCGATTTAGCTAAGCAAGATGAAGATAGTTATTATTATATTGTAGGGCGTAAGAAGGAAATGTATATCAGTGGAGGGGAGAACGTATATCCAGTTGAAATTGAAGAGCTATTATATAAACATCCATCAATCGATTTAGTTGCAGTTATTGGAGTATCTGATGAGAAATGGGGGGAAGTTGGTAAAGCGTTCATTACTTTAAAACCTGGGAAAGAAATTATTACAGATGACATTCGAGATTACCTCCTACCAAAATTAGCAAGATATAAAATTCCAAAGTATATCGAAATAAAAGAAGATTTGCCAATCAGCGCCGCTGGGAAAATTTTAAAACGTGAACTTAGGTAGGTGAAAAAAATTGAATTATCGACCAGTTGGACTGGAGGCATGGGGTGTATATCTTCCAAAGGAAAGACATACTAGTGAATATATTTCTAAAGAAACGGGAATTCCAAAAAAAGTAATAGAAGAAAAATTTGGGTTATTAAGCAAAACAGTACCAGGACCAGGAGATCATACAGTTCAAATGGGTGCTAATGCAAGTTTCCAAGCTTTGAAAAGAGCAAATTTAACCCCTGGAGATCTAGACGTGATTATTTGGGCTGGAGAGGTTCATGCTGAACGACCATTAGTTGTGAATGGCATAAAACTGCAACAGTTATTAGGAAATCCATTGAATCCTTGGGCATTTGATGTAAATCAACGATGTGGAACTTTTTTAATGGGAATGCTGATAGCAAAAAGTCTAATTCAAACAAATCCAAATATTAATAGGATATTGGTAGCAAGCGGTTATAGGAATTCTGATTTAATCAATTATAAAAATCCGAGATCAAGATTTTTGATTAGTTTGGCGGCTAGTGGAGTTGCTGCAATAATCCGGGGGGATTACCAAATAAACGAAATTTTAAGCATTAACGCTATTACTGATGGTCGTTTTGTTGACGATGTTTATATACCCGCTGGTGGTACAATTCAACCTATTACTTCAGAAAATGTAGAAGATGGTCTTATTTACTTAGATGTCCCTGATCCTGAGGGATTAAAAGAACGATTAGAAAAATACTCAATGGACTCATTTGTAAAGGTAATTGATAGTACATTAAAGCAATCCGGTTATTCACGTAAGGATATTGGTTATTTAGCTCTTCTTCATATGAAAAGAAGTGCATTTGAATATGTTGCAAAAACAATAGGAGTTGATCCCTACACTCAATCCACATATTTCGAAGATATTGGGCATAATGGTCAGAATGACGGGATAATATCAATAGAATATGGAATTAGAGATGGAAAAATTAAGGAAGGGGATAAAGTTGTTATTGTTTCTGCCGGAATAGGTTGGGCATGGAATGCTGGTGTAATTAGGTGGGGTGCACCATAATTAATTATTTCTTATATCCAAGTTCTTAATTTCCCCAAAATGAAATTACTTGGTTATTAAACTCTTCCGGGTGATCAAGAATAGTTAGATGCCCTGCATCCGGAAGAATAACTAACTGTGATTGGGGTAACCATTCATGAATCATTTCACTTGCCCAAACAGGAGTGGTAATATCTTTTTTGCCGACTAAAACCAAAACTGGAATCTTTAATGATTTCAAGTTTTCGCAAACATTAAATCCAGCAGAAGCCGCAGTAGCACGAATGCAATCTTTTTTCGTCATATGATCGATCACTATCTTTTCCACAAATTTGGCAGTATCTTCATTATAAGGAGATAAACCTCTTTTGCTTATACCTAATGCGAAGTTTTCAAGCTTGGAGTTATTTACTCTACCTAAAACGTCTGTAATTGCTTCTTGACTAATAAAGCAAAAACTATCTGCTACGACCATTTTTTTTACATGAGAAGGATTTTCAAGCCCGTATACAAGGGCAATCATTCCACCAAGAGAATGCCCAACAAGGTAAATATTTTCTGTCCAATTCAGATGAGTTAATAAACTATACATATCATCTATGTAATTTCGAATTGTAAAACGCTTTTTTGGTTTTGTTGTCCTCCCATGACCACGAAGATCAAAACGGAGAATATAAAATTTGTCTTTAAAAATTTTCAGTTGTTCCCGCCAGCAATCACTATTTAAGAAAAGACCATGAATTAAAACCATTTTGGGATTATTTTCATGTCCAGTAATTTCATAGTAAATTTCGAAATTATTCTCTGGTGATAAGAATTTCATAATTTTAGTTACTAATCGTTTGTTAATTAATTTTTTCAATTGATTACAGTTTCAAACACAGTAATTTAATACAAATTTTTAATTTACGCGTTAAATCCAATTAGACATATTAAAGTTTAAACTATAGGAATATTTATATAGAAAACAGTTAAAATATAGATTAATTAGAAGTATTTCTATATAAAACAAAAAATGATTTAAAATGAATAAATCAAAATTTATGATATCTTTCTTTTTAATGTTAAGTATTACTATTGCGATTTCTCCACCGGCTAGTTCCCAAGTTGGGACATACATATTTCATGGAGCACCCGGAGATCAGAAAATATTGGTAGTAAAAACAGCAAACGCCCAAAGTATGGAAGATTTATTTGGGGCAGGTTATGTCGCATTTTTTGAAGAATTATTTGGCTCCGGAGCTTTACAAGTTGGTGCTAGAAAAAAATCTGTTGTTACTGCTGTTGATTTCAATGTAGCTCCTCTTGGTGAGGATATGGTAAATTATACAACAGATAACTGGGATTGGACTTTAGGAGAATTTGGAGACACCCCAGATATTACTGATTTTGATGTTTGGGGTTTTTATAGTCCGAAAAATATTACGTGGAGGACTAATTTAATTTGGAGTCAAGATACTACAATCTATAATGGCGCACTTTATTTTGCTCAATTACCCACTCCAGTAGATCAATATTTAGAAGAAATTACTTGGGCTCCGAAATGGCAAAATATAGGAAATGCTGTTGTTCATAACGCTGAAGCTGGAGATATGGTTATAGATTTTCCACTTTTCCCTCCTCTCATAGGTTTCTACTTAGAAGATTGTACAGAAACATGGACTTATGGTGAAACTTATGGAGCTTGGATAGGTTATCAAATAAAAGACAATGAGACAAATATAATTTATGAATTTTCGATAGAATTGCCTACAACTCCTGCGATTCCTGGTTTTGAAGTTCCAATTTTGTTAACTACTTCTATGGGAATCATTATAGCTCTGATTTATGTAATTAATAAAAGGAAAAAATAATTTTAGAACTATCAATTCATTTTTTTTATTTCCTAATATCTTATGAAGTTACAGAAAAAGATTTTTTTTCGATTTCCAAAGTGTATTGAAACATTAAGTGAAATTAAAACTCAAAGAACCCTAGACAATTTTCTATAAGGTTAACTTATATAGGATATTGAGTCTTTAAGTCAAGTAAAGAAAATCCAGAGTACTATGGCTGTAATGGGAATAATTTTGATCCTGTATACAATGAATATTATTATATATATGTTTTATAATCCCATATCTTATAATCATAATACCCGGTTTAGCCTTAACCATTCATGGGAAATTTCTACTTAAAGAAACTAAAGCTAACAATAGAGAGTTAAAATAATCATGAGAAAGAGCTAAAAACTTTTCAGATATATTAGAATAATAAAAATTTAATCAATTAAAAAAAAAAATTAAAATTAAGATTTAAAGTTGTTTACTTATCTCTTCTTCTTTTTTTTCAACGCTATTAAACCAATAGACCCAATAGTTACAATACCAATTATAATCAGAGGTTCAAATCCTGGAATGCCAGGGGGAGGAGTTGTTGTTGTCGGTATTGGATTTACAGTCATCGTAACGTTATCAGATACAGTATTCCCATTCAAATCGGAAAGTATAATTTCGTATGTAGTAGTACCTATGATATAGTGTAAGGCCCAATCAACAACATAAGTAATTGGTGTACCACTGGTCCACGCGGTCGCTGTTACAACGACTGTTCCATTACGTTTTATAGTGTAAGTACTAGGGTAATTATCTGTTGCTGTCCACGAGAACTCTTGGTATGTATCACCGATATCAATATCAGTTAAATCGCTCGGAGTACTTGTTAAAACCGGATCATCGTCATCAGTAACGAATACAGTCAGCTTTACTCCATCAATCATAGAATTTAAATATGAATCTTTAAAATTGATTTCAAATGTATGATTACCTATTGCTAACCCATCCGTAATATTGTATACAACGGATGTACCACTTGTCCATGGCGTTGTTGCTACAACTTCTACTCCATTATGCTTTATCGTATAATTACCAGGATTCGCATCTGTTGCTGTCCATGTAATATTTTCCCCGGAATAATCATAATAAACGAGAAAATCACTTGGAGAAGTTACTACTGGATCTACTCCATCAGAGGAAGATGCAACTAATTCATAAGTGTAAAGTATATCCGCTCCATATTCAAATGAGGATTTATTAAGAACACCCGCAGAATTATAGGTAGTATTTATAGTTATAGTCTTGGTATTATTTTCATAACCCGCGACAGGTACATACATTGAATACCCATCAGCAAGAGCAGTTACCGTAGTGTTTGCTGCCAACAGATTCCCGGCGCCAAAATAGTTAGCCATTCCCCAATTAGCCCACCCTGCAAATGTTGCCCAGTTCATATTATTAGGTGCAAATGCAGCTGATCTTATCATCATAGGTGAGAATGCCAATCCACCGTATATACTTTGTTCCGCAAAACTAGCTGAATCATTTACGACATAATAACTAGTCCACCATGGACCGAATTCGGCAGGCCCATAAATGTGCCAATAAAAATCTTCCACCCACATTTGAGTATGAGTTATATTTGTTGGGATAGACCAATCTGAAAGAATGACACTTGTATTTTCGGGAGCTATTGTGCCAATAGTAGCACTCCAAGATGAGTCTAGAGACCAAGCAGCCCAACTATCATAAACCTCAAATAGCCTTTCGGTTTGAGGTGTATAAAAGAGATTACCTATTGTTTCACTCATGCCATCAGCGAAAAACCCACTGGTAGTCCAAGCAGCAAAATTTAAATCAAAATACCATTCGTAAACCTCTTCTTCTGCCACTCCAACATAAGAAGCTGGAGCAGCTTTCACAGCAGGTATCATGAAAGGAACTAGCAATAGCGAGGCTAGGATAGAAATTGTAATTAATTTATTTTTTTTCATATTGTTTTAACCTTTTTTTTGAAAATTCTTTTCGTAAATATTATTGTATAGTATTACTCGGCATTACATTTAAAGTTAACATTCTAACATTAGTGTCAAAGATTATAAACTATCGTCGAACACTTTTAGGGATTCTATATAGAGTAGTTTCTAGAGAATTCTTTTCTATTTTGTAAAAAGCTAAAATCAAAATTAATTCACTATAAATAGTATTTAATTTTATACATTTTAATGAGAAGAAGCATAAAAATAGCTTTACGATAGTTATTCTTTTGAGTTTCATAATTTTAATTTCTTTCTCTTTTTTAGATTATTTTCTTTCAAAACAGATTTATTTTCCTAATTCTTTGGAATTAATATTGAGTTTACCACCTCTGAATCGTTGGGGTTAGGATTAGACATGATTCATTAACATTTATTAATAGCAAATTGAAAACCTGATGAATTTCTGTTCAAAAAATAATTCTAGATTCTAATATGATTTCGGGTAGATATAAAATTGAGTGATTGCGTTTAAATCTTTCGCTGACCTTCATTCTATTTTCAGCGCGAAATAAACATCCCAAATCTCTTGGTACCTTCCAAACCATTTATCAAGCTTCTTAAATTCTGATTGAAAATATCTGTGTTGAGCTCCCATAACGCGTTTATCGGGTAATTCGGATAAAATGATTTTAAACTCTTCAAATTTCTTCTTAAACATCTCTTTATGCTCGGGAAATCTTCTAAAATTATGCCTAAAAACGCGATAATCCAAGATTCGCTGTGCTCCTTTTATTGTCATCATACTCCGTTTAAACGATGGATAATATGTGTATTTCTTATGATACGACTCCAACAGATTATTAGTGGTGGGAGTGAACGGGTTTCGCTGGTGGGCTATAATCTTTGGCAACCACCCTTCCAACTGCTTCAATGCAGTATAAAGTTCTTTAATCCTTTTTCCTTTCAGCCTTTCAATGGTATATTTTATAATTTCTAATTGAATATAGGCATCAGATTCATGCTTGGCATTAATAAGAGCGTAGAATCTGTCTCGAAGCCATCGCCACTCTTTTGGGACGGGTTTGGTAGATTGCTTATACATACCAGCGAACGCCTTTACATGAGCGGAAACAATCCATTTTACGTGTGTCAAGCAATTCTGTTGTATAATATGCTTAAAACTACGTGTTCTAAATAGACCGCCTAAATTAGTTGTACAATCCTTTACCAATCCATTAATCCGTAGTTGACAGTTCTTTCTACCCTCCGTTAAGACTTTTCTACCCGCATTACGACCCATGTTTTCTGAAATCTTGGCCACAGGAACAAATCGAGTTACTACATCCACAGTATCTATGGCATACATCCGTTCTTTGTTAATTCTCAAGTGAATCTCATCATAACCCCAGTATCCGCTAGAAGGCACGGGAGTAGTACGAAGCATTTCTCTGAGTGGTTCTCTAACCATCTCTATCCAGTTAACGATGCTTGTTAAGGATATTTTGATGCTAAAATCGATTCTAAAGACTCTCTGTATCTGAGATGGCATTAATCCATCCATATAATGTTGCCGAGCTCTTCTTTTATAGCTCTCGTGGTAATTTCCGTTTTTAGGTGCAAGTTTGGAGTAATCAGGTTTGATTTCTCCACAATAAGGACAACGCTTCCTGTGAACTTGAAACTCGTGCTTTCCAAGCCCATCAGCCAAAATCGCTATTCTCTCATTAAATCCATTCTTGACCAATCGCTTCCCACAATCAAGGCAATATTCTTCTTTAATGTAAATCGTACCATCATGTTTCATCCTTAAGGTATATTCTTTATTAGCAGAAAGGCTGTTAATTTGATCTAACGTCTTTACCAAGCTGTGTTCTTTAGGTTTAGGTAATTCTGGGAAAAATTTATTTAGAGTGCATTGTTCTATCTTTATGGGAGTGTTTCTTCCTATTATTTTGGTTATTGGCATAATTAAATTAATGGGGGACCTCCCTTTAAATCTTTCCTTTATAAAAATCCTTTTATCGAAAGAAATCAAGGCTGGCCTTTTTATTTCGACTGGAATATAATCAAGATCACGAAAGTGGAAATGATTTATGATCCAATCATTATGCCATCACTGAATTTTTTAACTAACCGATATTAATTCTTTTTATATGAATAAATTCAGATTTAATAGTCAGAAATACTAAACAAAAACTTCAGATCTTTGCCAAAGAGTTTAATAAAACTAATTGTTTTAAAATATTGTAGGAATTACTTTCTTGTTAGTTCTACTAATATAAAAATTAACTCTAATTCAAGATGGTTGTTCGAGAATCCGGATTAATTTTTCGAGGTTTCACCTTAGTAAAGAGGAGTTATCACAAAAGCACTAAAGGAAAAATTGATGATGATCTGAGAAGTGGTCTACTTACTGCTATAAAAAGTTTTGCTGAATCCGCGTTTACAAGAGGTTCTGTTGAATATTTTGAGGGATCAAAATTCATTATAGCCTTTACTGATGCTGAAATTATGTCAGAGGATGGTATAGAGCCTGAAACTTTGATATCCTATGCTATAATAGATAGAGAAAAAAGAATGGAAAGATATATGCATAAAATAATCCTTCCATTATTAAAAAATGTTATAGAGGAGTTTATTACATTATATAGCAAGAAAAATTTTTCAGAAGTTTCCCAATTTAAAGGGTTTAAAGAAAATCTTAACAAGATTTTCGGAACCGATACCCAAACTGTTGATCAAAAACTTAAAGGCATATTTACAGAAGAAAAAAAAGAAGAAAAGAAGAATGGACAAAAGAAGTAAAAAAAGAAATTTGGGAAAAATTAAGGACCCTTTTCCCCCCAAACTTAAGATTTCGATTTTTTCAAAAACCAGAATAATAAAGGTAAAGCTATAGTTGCATCAGAAATAACTGTTGAATACTTTGCGTTAATATTTACTTTCCCCCAAGACATGGCTTCTTTTAACGTAGCACCACTTAAACCTCCTGGTTCTGGTCTATCCATTGTAATTTGAATGGCATATGTCGCAGATGTGGGGCAAAATTGTAATGATTGCATAATAAAATTCTTTGGAACTCCACCTCCAACAATACATATCCCTGCTTTTTTGGCGTCCCAGGCTAAATCTACCATTTTAAGCATATCTTTGAAATGATTCAAATTTATTTGTTGATGGTGGAATCCGAGTTGCAGTGCCAAGCCAGAATCCGTAAAGGCTGGGCAGAAAATGGGAATTCCTCTTTCTGCACTTATTTTTAGAATTGAACGAGACTTTTTTGGTAATTGTTTGCCAAGAAAATTTAAAAATGAGCTTACAGGCATTTCATAATCAGGGATTTTTAATTTTGAGACAAAATCTTCAATTCCTTCATATACATTATTAGGCATGATTACATCATAAATTCTATTCATCTCAGCTTTATGTAATTCAGAATCATTAAATTCATTTGCATTGATATGATCTCCCTGTAAATGGTGGTACCCTAAGGCTTCTGCTAGATCATGAGTTAAATTCGCACCTGTAGATACCAAAACATCAATAAATCCTTCACTTATAAAATCATGCAATATCCCTTGCATTCCTGCAGGAACAAGAGCTCCTGCTAAACCAAAAAATTTAACACAATCATCATCATTTACCATTTCATCATAAATTTCACATGCTAAAGCTAAGCGCTTTGCGTTAAATCCAGAGTTCTTTAAAGAATCTATAAGGTCGATAATACTTGTTTCATTTGTAATTTTCAATTGATTTACTTTTTTCAAAATATCTTTTAATTCTTTTTCAGTCATTTTAACCTTTTTTTTTGCTACTTCTAATGAAATGCATTAATTCAATAATCAATTTGGCTGCCAAAATAGATGTCATTTTATTTTCCAAATCTAGATTGGGAGCAACTTCAACTAAATCAAATCCTATAATATTAAATGTCCCTGCTATTTCTTTAAGGACTTTCCAAAGATCACGATATGAAAACCCCCCCGGTATCGCATAACCCGTACCTGGCGCAATTGAAGGATCTAATGCATCAATATCGATTGAAATATATAAATTTTTGATATTCGATTTATTAAAAAATTCTTTTATACTATCTATATAATAATTTAAACCATCAATAATATGATAAGCATTAATATATTTGATGTTTTCAAAATTTGCAATTTCTAATTCCTCAAGATCAATATCCCGAGTACCAATAATTAACAAATTTTTATTGTTCATAAATTCTAAATCATAGATTCTATGAGAAGTTGTTGCATGAGAATAAACTCCTTTATCCCATTCTTGATAAAAATCCAAATGAGCATCAAAAATCAAAACACCAAATTCTTCCACTTTTTCCAACTGAGTACCAACAGTCTTTATTACTGGATAAGTACAGAAGTGATCTCCACCAATCATAACTGGGATTATTCCTTCATTTAATGCATAAAGATCTTTAACAAAATTACTTATGTTGCCAATATTTAGTTTGACATTAGTAGGTTCAATCTTCACATCTCCTATGTCTGCAGCTTGAAAGTTTGGAATAGGAAATCCTAATTCAGTCGTAAATCCAATATCGTTTGTTATTTTTCTAATACTCTCAGGCGCTATTGAAGAATTTGGTAGATCCTTAGAAGTTAAATAATCCCATGGTATGCCAAAAATAACAAATCGAGTATCGATATTAATTTCTTCCCTAAAGTTAAAAAAACTCATACTTTGATTCTCACATTTTATCTAAAGTATCAATTCCTAAGATTTCTAGTCCAATTTTGATATTTATCTGAACACATTTTATTAATAATAATCGAGCTTTTTCCAATAGTTTATTATCCGAAATTACAGGACATACACTGTAAAATGAATTAAAAATTTGACATAATGTCAATAGATATTGAGGGATTAAATGAATGGTATATTTCTGAGTCGCTTGATCTATAATTTCGGGAAAATAATTCAGTTGTTTAATAAGATTTCTCTCTGTTTCATGGTGCAGCAAATCCCAATTGATGTCTAAATCTATTTTTTCATTTGATTTTAAAATTATCGATTCAATTCTTGCATAACAATACTGAATATAGGGCCCGGTTTCTCCCTCAAAAGAGATGCTATTATTTGGATTAAATACAAAATCTGATTTAAGATTAAATTTTAAGATAAAAAAAGTTAAAGCTCCAATTCCTATAATATTCGCTCTCTTTTTTTTTTCTTCCTCTTTGATTGTGGGATATCTTTTGTCTACTTCTTTATAGGCAAGTTCAAGCATTTCATCAATAATATTATCGGCATCAACGATGGTTCCTTCTCTACTTTTCATTTTTCCCTCTGGTAGATCAATCATCCCATATGAAAGGTGAAATTTGTCCTCTTTAAACCCAATCATCTCTAACACAGTAAATAATTGCTTAAAATAAAGATTTTGTTCATTTGCAACAACATATAAAGATTTGTCATAGTCAAAATCTTGTTTCTTCAGATAAGCAAGAAAAATATCTTGAGTAATATAAAGAGAAGTCCCATCGCTTCGTAACAAAATTTTATTTGGTAAACCATAATCTTCCTTTAAATCAGCATAAATAGCGCCATCTTCAGTCTTTTTAAAAATACCTTTCTCAAAATTTTCAAGTATGATTTCTCTACCTCTAGTATAAATCTCAGATTCAGAATATTCTTTATCAAACTTCACACTCAATTTATTAAAAGTTTCCTTGAAACCTTCTAAAGCCCAACTTTTCATTTTTAACCATAGAGCTCGAGTATCCGGATCCTCCGCTTCCCATAGCCGTAGGAGAGCATGGGCTTCATTAATTAAGTTCTCGTCTTTTTTCTCCATTTCATTATATTTTACATAATAATCTCCCACAAAATGGTCAGGTTTTTTAGTCGGTTCTTGATTATTTCCCCATTTCTTGTATGCCAACATTGACTGGCAAATGTGAATTCCTCTATCTTGCCTTAAGTTCACTTCGAATACTTTATGGTCTTTATATCTAAATAAATTTGATATTGAATTACCTAGTAATATATTTCTTACATGTCCGAAATGGAGTGGTTTATTTGTATTAGGTGCTGGAAACTCTATTACGATTCTTAATGATTTCTTCTTGTCTTCTTCTAAAACTTCATACATCCTTCCATAATCATGTTTTAATTCAAAAATATTCTCTAAAACAATTGAAGGTTTAATCTTAAAATTTAGATAAGGTCCTACGGCTTCAATTTTTTCAAGATAATCTGGTAACGATAAGTCGCTTGCTAACTCTTGAGCAATCTCCTTCGGATTCTTTTTTTCAATTTTACTTAAACGATACACAGGGAAAGCATAAGAAAAACTAATATCATGAGGGGGAATTTCGATGACACTTTCAATTTCTTCTAAAGAAAGACTATGAATATGTTTTGCTAAGTATTCTGCGATGGTTAGTTTATCAATAATTTTCATTATTCAAATTTCTTCTTATTTAACAATTCTTATGATGAAAAAGATTAAAACTTTTATCTGTTTTGTTAAATATATTTCTAAAGGTTTTTTATTAATTGCAGAATTCAAGAAGTACTAGTAATGTCAAAGCATAAATTAGAATTGAGAATTGATTTTATTTTATCTTAAAAACAAGATTAAATACTATTGTTTTTATAATAAAGATCAAATAACATTAAAATTATTTAAGTGATAATTGAACTAAATTATTAATTAAGATTTTATTTGAGTATTGATGGAACTATGACTGATAAAGAAGGAAAAATAATGTTAAAATGGGTTGATGACACTGGTCAATTTCGCCCTATAGAATCTGAGTCAGATATGCTTGAAGGAATTTTTTTAGAATTAATTAAAGAAGAGGATAAATGGAAATATTTCTATATTAAAGGAGCTTCTTTAATATCTAGACGAACAGCACTTAGAGCAGCAAATGGAATATCGAAAACGGGGTATATTCATCCGCAGACGAATTTACGATATGGAATTGAGTGCAAACTGGAAGAAGAAGTATCACCATATGAAGATATGCCTGATGAAATTAAAGTTTCTCAACGTGAATGGTATAAGGGTGAATATAAAGAGTATTAAATTTTTTATTTTGATGTTTCCTTTTCTCCTTATTTTATTTTAATCTCAATTTATCCTTTAGTAGGAGATTTCTTCTTCAATTATATCAGTATTCACAAAATTAATCCATAGTATCAATTAATATTTTCAATTTTATTTTTTGTGAAAAATATTAATTTATTAAAAGACAATACAAAACCATGAATGATCAAAATTTAAAATCATCATCATCTCACAATTCAACTCAAAGCGAGGAAAAAATGGCACCTTACATAATATCCCAAGAAGAATATAAAAATATAATTCAGCCATCTTGGGAAAAAAAAACTCCATTGATAATGGAAGGCGCAGCGAGGATGGCTGATCGTAAACCTGAATCGAAATATTCAGTGGGACTTCGAATAGAAGAAAATACAGTAAATTATCCTGATAATTTAGCTTTATTATATGAAGATGAAAGGTATACTCATAAAGAGTTTAATTCTATGATTAACCGTTATGCTAATTATTTTCTTAAATGTGGTTTAGAAAAAGGGGATGTAGCTGTTGTTTTCATAGAAAACCGTTCAGAGTATATGTTTGTTATTCTGGCATTGGGTAAATTAGGAGTTATATCTTCTTTAATTAATACAAATTTGCGAGAAAATCCATTAATTTTTAGCTTGAAACATACTCCGGGGCAAGTATATATTATAGGTGAGGAATTATTTAGAGAATTTGAAGATATTAAACCCAAACTGGATTTATCAGATAAACAAAAACAAAGATTATATTACATACCTGATAAAGGGAAACTAGACCCACCTAATGGATACATCAACCTAAAAGAAGAAATTAAAGATTCAGATATCATGAATCCTCCTACTACTACAGAGATTCTAATGAAAGACCCCTTTGTCTACATCTTTACATCTGGTACTACGGGTCTTCCAAAAGCGGCAATAATGAAAAATAGTTCAATAATAACTGCGATGGGATGGTGGGAGATGGTTATAGGGATGAATCCTGATGATATTATATATATCACTACACCCTTATTTCATAGTCATGGGATAAAAGTGGCTTTTGCGGCATCACTTAATAAAGGATCAGCAATGGCTATCGCAAGAAAATTCAGTGCCAGTAAATTTTGGGATGAAACTCGAAAATTTAATGCTACTTGTTTTAATTATGTAGGAGAAATATGCAGATACTTGTATAATCAACCGCCAAAACCTGACGATGCAGACAATCCAATAAAGAAAATAGTTGGGAATGGTCTTAGGTTAGATATATGGATAGATTTTAAAAAAAGGTTTAATATTCAAGAAGTTAGAGAGTTTTATGGTGCTACGGAAGATTTTGTTTCTAATTTTGCCAATATGCATAATCTCGATAAAACTTGTGGCGTTTGCTTAACGCCGTATGCTATTGTAAGATATGATCTTGAAAACGATAAACCTTTCAGAAATGAAAGAGGTCGGATGAAAAAAGTAAAAAAAGGTGAAGTTGGTTTATTACTAGGGCAAATTACCGATCCTGAGAATTTTTATATGTACAAAGACAAAGAAGCCACCGAAAAAAAAGTATTTCGGGATGTACTTAGAAAGGGGGATATGTATATCAACACTGGAGATCTATTAAGAGATATTGGCTTTGGACATGTCCAATTTGTAGACCGTTTAGGTGATACTTTCAGATGGAAAGGGGAAAATGTTTCTACAGAGGAAGTTGAATCTGTAATAAATGGTTTTGAGGAGATTGACATGTGTTCTGTTTATGGTGTTTTAATACCCCATACTGAGGGTCGCGCAGGTATGGTTTCGTTACATAAAAAATCTGATGAAATCCTTGATTTCAAGGAATTTGTTAATTACCTTAAAAAATATTTACCAAATTATGCAATCCCAAAGTTTATACGATTTATTGATGAATTTGACTTTACTGCTTCTCATAAGATTCAAAAAATAAAGTTGAAAAAAGAGGGATATAATATCAACGAAATAAATGATGATATCTTTGTTCTTTTACCAAATAGTTCTGAATATACATCTTTAACTAAAGAAATTTATCAAGAGATTTTAGAAGGGAACAGTCTTTTTTAGGACTAAAACTGAAACTGTAATAAAAATTATAAGTTGTTTCTTCTTTTTTTTTTCTATGCATTACAGTCCAAGTTATATCATTTAAATTCCTTCCCAAAACTCATGCGGGGTTAACCGCTTCTTGATTTTTGAAAATGGCATACAGC
>Ga0209976_10000846_pt1 | contig 18743 bp, 6 predicted proteins | sample SumtaG_FD_182806 | JGI IMG/M metagenome (GOLD analysis project Ga0209976, IMG submission 182806) | Deep subsurface microbial communities from Indian Ocean to uncover new lineages of life (NeLLi) - Sumatra_00157 metaG (SPAdes) (version 2) | ecosystem: Environmental > Aquatic > Marine > Oceanic >...
TGGTGCCGTTGTTCCAATCCCAACTCTTTCATTATCAGTATCAATGTTTAATATAGGAGTACCACCATCTGTATCCATAAACTGGAATCCAGTAGTAGAATTCATAGAAGGAGTAATGATTAAATCACCAGAACCATTTACCTGGAATTCTGTATAGGTAGTACCTACTTCATAAGATAATCTTAACTGAGCATTAGAAGCATCAAGTATATCCAGTTTTCTTCCAGGATCTGTCATACCTATGCCTACATTGTAAGTAGTAGAATCAGGGTAAAGATCAGTACCATTTAAAGTCCATGCTCCAGAAGAAGCACCAGTACCACCGACACCCAGATTAGTCCATGATAAAACACCACCAGCGTCAGAAGTTAAAGCATATCCTCCAGTAACAGCATCAGCAGAGGGGAGAGTATAGAGAACATCACCTGCTAAAGTAGCAGGAGCTTGAAAGCCTGTATATTCACTTCCACCTCCATCTCCTTCATAAAGTCTAAGATCTCCCTGATTATCTATACCAATATCTCCTATTACATCCAGTTTATTTGATGGGGAAGTTGTACCGATGCCGACAAAATCTGCTGAAGCATCAGTAAATAACAAGCTTTGATCAGTATTGCCTTCTACACGGAAGTCTGTATTGGTATCCCCACCTTCGTTGAATACTATGTTGCCTGCGTTTGTTTGGATGGCGAAGTTAAGGGAAGCTCCTGCTGATATATCATTGATTCTTAATCCATAGAGATTTGTTATCGTTCCTGCTCCAGTCGGAGAGGCTATTTCGTTCATATATTGATTAGTAATAGTTCCTCCGTTGTGGGTTAAAAAGAAAGTACCACTAGTTGAATTTGTTATATCTCCATAAGCCTCACTCCTACCTGCTGTGTAAATACCAAAGCTACCACCAATTACATTTGAAAGCGTTCTTGTTGTGTTTCTCGTAGTTACCCTAAACCTGCCACCAACATATGAACCAATCATGTTTCCTGTAGCAAATTCATCTGATGGATTCATGTCCACAACAGTTCCATAAAAACTTTTTGCTAAATCGTCGGTTGGCTTCCAATAAGGATATAACCTTAGGTTATACCATTCAGCCGAAGCATGGTCTGTAACTGCTGGAGAAATATTTAAATGAGAATTTGCTACTGGAGCTGAGCCAATTCCTACATTACCTATACCACTAATAGCCATATAGTCCGTACCATCCGACTTTTCAACCACAAATATATTATTAGCCTGTGAAGAGTGGGCTTGGACTGCGAATTGGACTCTATCACTTTGTCCGTCTACACCAAACATACCAAGATTAGAATTAGAGCCTATTGTTACGTGTTCAGCTCCAGCATTTAGTCTAAACAAATTGTCAATGGTATTCCCTTCTACTCTGAAGTCTGTGTCTGCATCCCCACCTTCGTTGAATATTATGTTACCTGCGTTTGTGCGGATGGCAAAGTTATTAGTTGCAGTATCAACATCTCTTATGTATATACCTGTATTAGTTGTACTTGCTTGAAGATTAGAAATATAAAGTCCGTAAGCATTTGTTATAGTTCCACTTTCCTTTATAGCTTGTACTCTTACTCCATAAGCAGTTCCGATAGTTCCTGTTCCTAACGCTGGATAATTAGATGCCTGTGCCCATACCCCATAAGCATTCGTTACATCGTTTGCTCCTCTTGAATAAGCACTAAAACTTAAACCTCTTATTTCGGGGACAGTACCAGATGACATACTAGCATTTGCTCTTCCTTCAAGTCCTACGACATAACCGCTAACATTTTCATTAGAAGCAGTTGCGTATATCGCAGCACCGCCAACTCTAGTTGCAGTAGCACCACCATTTGCTGCTGGTTCTTTGTCGATTCTAAAAGCATATTCGATAACAGAATCAGCTTGCGTTCCAACATCATTTATCCAAATTCTTGAACCCTCGCTTTCAGTATCATTTCCTATCAACAATGCTCCATTTCCACTAAATAAAGCTAAATTATCCCCCCCACTATCCTGCACTTCCAAGATATTAGCTGACTGTGAATCGTTGGCTTTTATTATTAATTGTTCTTCATCGGCACTGCCTACTAGATGTAGTTTGGCTGTGGGCGCCGTTGTGCCAATACCAACTCTAGCATTGGTAGTATCTATATTAAGTACAACAGTAGAGCCAACATTAAGAAACTGGAATCCAGTAGTAGAATCCATAGAAGGAGTAATAATTAAATCACCAGAACCATTTACCTGGAATTCTGTATAGGTAGTACCTACTTCATAAGATAATCTTAACTGAGCATTAGAAGCATCAAGTATATCTAGTTTTCTTCCTGGTGCAGTGGTGCCAATGCCAAGTTGGCCGGTGCCATCAATGGCAAGTAAGCCTGTTCCACTGCTATTCTGTACCTCCAATATATTATTAGTCTGGGCAGCGTTGGCTTTAACGATTAGTTGTTGGTTGTCTACTGTTCCCACTATTTCTAGTTTAGCGTTTGAGTCAGAAGCAGAACCAATTGAGATATTTTGAGATTTATCAATTCTCATTACCTCCGTACCTGCGTTGTCTGCTGATGTAATAAAGAAGCCCATTTGATTTTCTCTTGTAGTGGTAGCATTTGTTTTTGAAAACTTGATATATGATTGCTGTCTTGTTGCTACTGTCATTAATCCAAGTATTCTTGAGTTAATAGCACTACTAGGAATTTCTAGTTGAAATTCATTTGAGTTTGAAACGAGCCTAGTGGTTTGTGTTGTGTCGTCTAACAATTGTGTTAGGAGCGTAGAAACAAGAGTAGCAGACCCACTTAGAGTTGGTCTCCATTCAAGTCCTCCTAGCTGGTCTCCATCTGTTGCGTCAGCGCCAGCTCTGCCTTTGATAAAAGACATATATGGTCCCCAAATACTTGCCTCTTGTCTTTCAAAATACATTGAGGCATTTGTGGCATTAGTACCTAATAAATGTAGTCTGGCATTTGGAGCATTAGTCCCTATACCAACTCTTTCATTGGCAGTGTCAATGTTTAGGATAGGCGTACCCCCATCAGCATCCATAAACTGGAATCCAGTAGTAGAATCAGTGGAAGGGGAGATGATTAAATCACCAGAACCATTTACCTGGAATTCTGTATAGGTAGTACCTACTTCATAAGATAAACGGAGTTGAGGATTAGAAGCATCAAGTATATCTAGTTTTCTTCCTGGATTAGTCATGCCGATGCCGAGATTGTAAGTAGTACTATCAGGATAAAGATTAGTGCCTTCCAGAGTCCAAGGGCCAGAAATAGAAGAAGTTGACATCCAAGATAATGTGCCTGAACCATCAGTTTGAAGAATATAGTTGGCAGTTTGAGTACTAGGGAAGGTATAGGCAATATTATTAATAGTAACTGTTTCACCACCGTCTCCCATAGTGATTTGTCCTTTAGCTTCAAAATTGCCTTCAACAACAAGGTCGTCAGCAAAATTACCATTATTAGCATTAATATCTCCTGAAGAATTAAAATAATAAGTCGTGGCTCCGTTTACAGCGATACCTTTTGATACAGTAAGGTAGTTATCATTAGTGCTGGTAATGTATTGATTATTGGTGCTAAAGGTGAGAGTGGCAGACATAGTAGCATTGCCGGCAAGAACTAAACTTAAATCAGTGTTATCAGGGTCAAGAAAATAATCAGAGTTATTAGCATCAATTAGTTTGCTGGTGTGGAGATTGGCAGAAATTTTAGTAGGTTGGGTAATGTTGACAGGATAGGTAGCGTCATCATTAAAAGTAATGAGAGATTGGCTGGCACCGCCGAAAATAGTGAATGTGCTGGCAGAACCACCAAGAGTAAGAAACAAAGAAGTGGCAGAGCCAGTGGCAACTGAATTGCCAAGGGTGATATCAATATCCTGGTTTTCTCCAACAAGGGTAGTATTACCAGTGTCATAAATATCTTGAAGAGACATGACAGCTGAACCTGATGCAGTTTGATTTAAATTGATCCATTCTGTACCATCAAAATACATCAGATCGCCGGTTGATTGATTAACATATTGACGGCCGATTTGCTGGATAGGAGTAGTAGTGGGGATAAAAGTAATAGTTTTGCTTTTAATTCCTTCTTCGATAAGGGCAGTGTTTTTAGCGTAAAAATTGCCTTTGTCATCCAGAAAAGATAAGTCACCTGAGTCACTGCCAATAGTAATTTGGCCATTAAGAAAACTGCCTACTTTAGATAAAGCCATGTTTATATCTTGAAGATCGCCTAATTGTTCGACAGTTGGACTGGTTATTTGGTTTTGGCGGGATTGAATAAAAAGGAAGGTAATAATGCAGATACTAAGAGCGATGGAGCCAAAGCTGATTTTAGTGGTATTAATTCCACCCCGGGGAGTGGATGGAGTTCCACCCCGGGGAGCAAACAAGTTGCGCCCCGGGGAGGAACTTCGAGGAGTAAATAAATTACGCCCCGGGGAGGAACTTTTTATTTGGTCTAGAGAGTAATAAGGAATACCGGTTTTAGTAATAGCAGGGGGGAATTTACCTTGTTTGGTCCAGCGTTGAACAGTGACAGGTGAGACACCTAATTTAGCAGCAGTTTGATTAAGACTAAGTAGAGATGTTTGTTTAATGGGAGTTGGAGATTGACCTTGTTTGATTTTTTGAAGTTGATTAATGTCTTGTTGGGAATAGCGGCGCTGATTTCCTAAAGTTCGTTTGGAAGCAAATTTTCCTTTATTTTCCCAGCGGCGCAAAGTTTTAGGATGCAGGTTTAAAAGCTTGGCTGTTTGACTGATTGAGTATTTTTTATTAGACAGATTGATGGGCATCTTTTCTCTGTTAATGTCCAAGTTTGTTTTAAAGTTGGACAGTTTTCACGCTTGTTATAAAATCAGTATGGACTATATATATAAAGACTGTCAAGTAGGAAAAAGATGATGGTATAAGGCTAAAAATAGGGTTTTGAATACATTAGAAAGATATGGAATGATATAGAAAAAAGATTATTGATGGAGTTTTTGTGATGGAGAAAGATATAGTTAGATAGTGTTGAAAAAGAAGAAAGTTGCCAGAATGAAAGGAAAGTGATAAAGTGATTTCAATGATAAATTTAGTAAAAAAAATCGGGATTGATTTAGGAACTGCTAATAGTGTGGTGTATGTGGAAGATAAAGGGATTGTGTTGCAGGAGCCAACAGTAGTGGCAGTAACAGTTGAAGATAATAAAGTTGTGGCAGTGGGGAATGAAGCCAAAGAAATGCTGGGTAGAACGCCGGATACAATTGCGGCTTCGCGGCCAATGCGCGATGGGGTGATTGCTGATTATGTGGTGACTGAGGCAATGTTGAGATATTTTATTCAAAAAGTCTGCGGCAGAAATTTTTTATTTAAACCAGAAGTAATGATTTGTGTGCCAGCAGGTTGTACTCAAGTGGAGAGACGGGCAGTAGAAGATGCGACTCGCTCGGCCGGAGCCAGAGGCGTATATGTAATTCATGAACCATTTGCGGCGGCTTTAGGGGCAGGAATTTCAGTAGGGGAAGCTTCCGGTAATATGATTGTGGATATTGGGGGAGGTAGTGCTGAAGCGGCAGTGATTTCTTTAGGAGGAATAGTAGCTTCAAGAAGTGTTAGGGTGTCAGGAAATAAGCTGGATGATGCGATTGCCAGTATGTTGAGAAGAAAACATGGTTTGATAGTAGGAGAAAGAACAGCTGAAGAGATTAAGTTGACTATGGGGAGAGCAATGCCCGATCCAGAGGATCGGGAAATCACAAATCACAAATCACAAATCACAAACAAGGAAAAAAAAGTTGCACCCCGGGGTGTCAGTCGCCTGAAGTCGAGGAAGGTGAAAGGTCGGGATAGTATTCAGGGTTTACCTAAGACAGTAGGAATTACAGCCGAAGAAATAGAAGAGGCTTTGAGGCCAAGATTAATGCAGATTGTAAGTATGATTAAGGGAGTATTAGAAGATATTCCGCCGGAATTGGCCAGTGATATTATTGACAAGGGGATTGTGATGAGCGGAGGAACATCATTGTTAAAGAATTTTGATAAATTATTAACTAAAGAGACAGGTGTGCCTTGTCATGTGGCTGAAGAAGCAATTTTATGTGTGGCAAAGGGGACGGGGATTGCTTTGGATAATTTACAGATGTATAAGTTGGTGATATCAAAACGGTAACAGAGGGGGAAATAGATCGTCGATCGTAGGGGTGGATTACTGTCTGTTGATTTAATTGAAGAGGATAAATAATAGAGAAAATGATAAAATATATATATGTATAATTGGTCAGTGGATTTATCCAGATTAAAGAAAAATAAGAGGGAATATGAGATTTTTAAGTTGGAGCAGTCAATTAATTATGGTTTGAATGGAAAAAAGTTATCAGAGAAAAGTTTGCGAAAGTATTGGAATGATTTACAGATTGACGTTGATAAAAGAGAATATTTGGAGCTTCTTTTATGGCCGGAAAAAAAATCCTGACTAAAAAACAAAAGCAATTTTTAGAATTGTTTTCTAGGTCTGTTTTAGCCAAGCAATTTTATTTTACAGGCGGAACAGCACTATCATATATTTATTTACAGCATCGTTTTTCTGAAGATTTGGATTTTTTTAGTGAAAAAGAAATTGATTTACAGGCAGTTAATGTATTTATTAAGTTAATTCAAAAAGATTTGAAATATAAAAGTCTGGATATAAAAACTGCCTTTAATCGTAATATTTTTATGTTGAGATTTGATAAAAAGAATTTTTTAAAAATTGAATTTACTTATTATCCTTTCCCCCAGATTAAAAAGCCAGTTAAAAAATACGGTTTATTGATAGATAGTTTGTTAGATATTGGAGTAAATAAACTGTTTACTATTAATCAAAAACCAAGAGGTCGAGACTATTTTGATTTGTTTTTTATTGTTAAAAAAGAAAAAATAACTATGGATAAATTAAGATTGCTGGCAAAGCAAAAATTTGATTGGCATGTAGATCGTTTGCAATTAGGAATGCAGTTGAGTAGGGTAGGGAAATTATTAGATGATCCGATTTTGATTAAGCGGGTTAACAAAAAAGAATTAGTGGACTTTTTTGTTAAAGAAGCAGTAAGATTTAAAGAAGAAATTATTTAACAGAGGGGGATTTGGAGCTACGATCGTAGGGGTGGATTGCTGCCTGTTGATTTTCACTAGTTTTTCATGAAATTGTTAAATGAAACTTCTTAAAGTAGATAAAGTGGACAATATAGACAGTAAAGATAATAAAGACTTGATACTTGACATAGAATGAGTAGATTATATATGCTGATGGTTAAGGTCGTTATGACTGGTTTTGTGTATGTTTAAAAAAATAAGACGATTGAGTTATAACCAGCTAAGAGTATTGAGAGTGTTTTTAGATGCTGGAGGGAAGATAGTGACGGCCAGGCAATTGGAGAAAAAAGTAAAGTTAAAAGGTAAATCTTTAGGCGGGGTGATTTCTTCTTTATCAAGAACAAGGTTTAGAGATATTAGTTTGATTGAACCAATGGGTAGAGCTGAAGACGGATTAGGTTTGCGCTGGGTGGTAAATGAAAGAGTGATTAATATAAGCCAGGCTAAAAAAGAAGTTAACAGAATGTTGAGGTCATATGATTGAAAAAAACAGATGGAAGAAATTGAAAAAGATTTTAAAGGTGTTGTTATTAATAATATCAGGAGGTTTATTATCATTGATTATATTTTTAATAATCTTTTTTACCAGATCAGCAAAAGGAGCCAGAGAATGGATAGATAAGATAAATAAAGGGGAAATTCCTGAAAGTATAAGGAGAGCAATATCAGGTAGAGAAGTAGAAATTGAGGGAGATATTTGGGCAAAATATAAATTAAGGAAAGGATGGAATTTTGTAGCTTTTCCAATAAAGCCAATAGGATTTAATACAGCAGGAGGCTTAATTGAGCATATAGGGAAAAGTGGAGGCTATGTAACAACAGTAGCGATGTGGGATGGAGACAGGTGGATAGAATTCAGCCAGAGAGGTTTAATGCAATTTGGCAATGATTTTTTGATAGAGCCTGGCAAAGCCTATTTTCTTCATAATCATAAAGAAATTCTTTGGAAAATTGCCGGGAGTCCAGTAAAAGTTGGGGAATATAAACTGCAAAAAGGCTGGAATGCTTTAGGAATAGTAAAAGAAGGAATGAAAGCCAATGATGTTTTGAGTGATGTTAATAAGAATGGAAATAAAACAGAAATGATGGGTTGGGTAAATATTAATAATAATTGGGAATTTTATGTAAATAAAACTGATTCTGAGGGCAAGACTGAAGAGGTGGGGAAAAATACTTTAATACAAAAAACAAGTGGTTACATGATTAATTTAAATGATTCAGTTGTTTGGAGGTTAGAATGAAAATAGTAAATAGGATAAAAAAGATAAATAGGGCAATAAATAGAATAAGTAGAGAAGGTAGAGTAATAAACATAGAGAAAATTAAGGAATATTGGCAGAATGAAAAATTTAGACTGAAAAGTATTCAAGGATTGGGATTTTTTATTTTAGCAATATTGTTTTTTTGGTGGTTAAGTATTCCTAAACCAGAAAAAGTATGGTCGGTTAATGTGGAAGCTCAGTCGGCTTTTGTCAGCTGGGTAACTAAGAGACCAAGGAAGGGTTGCATAATAACAGTGAAAATAGATAAGCCAGCTGGGCTAAAAAAGATTTGTGAAAAAGAAAAGGTAAAAGTTCATTTAATTGAATTGAAAAATTTAGATTCTGAGATAATTTATACTTTGGTTCATATTGATCAATTGAGAATAACTTTAACAGGTCTTATTCCAATAGTTACAAAACCTATTAGAAAGGAAATTCCTTTAATGCCTGAACCAGCCTATGGTTCAGTTACAACTGAAAAAGGAGATGCAGTAGCTAATACTTTAGTTTTTGTTTTTCCATTGACAACTGGAGATTTTGATATTGCGGCAGTTAAAACAAATGATCAAGGAAATTATGCTGTTGATTTAAGAGGAATGATGAAAGTGTCAAATAAGTTAAATTTATGGGCAATATCAAGTAAAGGGGAGTTGTTGAAAACAATAGTTGACTCAAAAGTTCACACCCCTTTTCCATCAATTATTGAATATAACTAATGAATAAAAAAAGTAAAAAGATACTACAAGCAGGAATAATTACTCCTTTGGTGGGGATTATCAGCTTGGGTTTTTTAATTGCTTCGTTGGTTTTGACAACAAAAATTGTGGTTGATAGGCAAAGTTCTTTAGACTCTAGGTCTTTGGCAGTGCTGGTAGGTACTGGCGGTGGTGGAGTAAGTTGTTCTAGTGGAAGTGAAGCAAATTGTATAGCAGTGCCGGGATGCAGTTGGCAAGAAGATACTGAAGTTACAGATCCTTATGTTGTGCCAACAGGAGGATCTTGCACAGGAAATCCAAAACAAGCAGCTTGTGTACCAAACTGGCTGGAAACTTCATGTAGTAAAGAATGCGGTGGGGGTAAGAAAACAAAATATGATGCTAATTGTAGTGGCAGTGTTAGCGAGACAATAGAATGTAATACTCAAGCATGTGTAGAAGAGCCTGTTGTAGTAAGTGATGTAGGTCATCCCGGAGAAACTACTGATGGTATGGCAGAAAAGCCATCTTTTGAGTCTATAGATTCTCCTGCTACTGGTGGTACTGGCAGTGAGGCGTATACAAAGCAAATGGAAGCGAATGCTAAACATGCATATGATGTGTTAAGAGAGTTACAACAAGAAGGACCAGAAGTGCCAGATGTTGAGCCAGAAGGATTTATTCTTACGCCGAGGATGGAAGAAATTATGAGAGAAATAAGAGAAATGAGAAAAGCAGGTGAAGGGGCGTTAGATAGTGAGGCAGAAGACGATATTATTACTCAATTAGAGGATGTAGCTGGAACGCCGAGAATAGGAGATACTAGTCAATTGACTCAACAAGATGAGAAAAAATCTATTGATACAGGTGGAGGCTCTGGTGTTTGTGGAACATCAAAAGGAACAGCTGTAGGGGTGGGAGAAGTAGTAACAGGAGCAGAGCGTGGAGGTGGTGAAAATAGATATTATTGTTATGGTGATGAGGATAAAAATACAGCTGAATGGAGAAAATGTAGTCAAATTGATCCAGGATGTGTAGTTAATTATGGACCTCAAAATATTATAGAAGCAGAATTTAAGAAAGATATTGCAAAAGATAATAATATATCTGTAGACGAAGTTACTCCAGCATTAATTAGTCAAGCCAAAGAAGAACAAGCAGCAGCACAACAACAATGGCAGGATGAAGAAGATAAAAGTTGTGTTACTGTTGAGGGGACCCCCTGTGTTGGTGGAAATGAAAGCGTAACAATACTTGATGGTAAACTATATGTGTTAATTACAGTGCAGAGAGATTTTCTGGGTGATTTATGTAGGGGTGGAGATTTAGCAACAGGGAAAGTGAATCAGTGTTGGGTTAGTTCGGATATAGAAAAGGAAGAACTTGCAGGAAAGGCGTTTATAGATTACCAGGAAAGAGATTTGTTTTTAAATGTGGTGCCGAAAGTTACAGCAAGGAATGATGCCTGGGAGGCTTGCAAGGGAGGTACGTCATCGTTGGAATGCAAAGAGGCTTTGAATGTAGTAGAAGAAACAGGAGGAAATAAGAATGAACTTTTAATTGATTTAAGGGAAAGTTTAAATACAGAAGAGGCAGTGGAAAAGGTGGGTGACTGCTATATAGAGAATCCAAATGATAGAGAAAAATGTGATACTCTTTTAGAAAAAGATGGGACAGATTTAAGGCCTGGAGATGCATTTGGCTTCTTTATTGTAGGTCTTTCAGATGATGAAAAAGAAAGAATATTTGTGGCGGCGGAAAATACAGCAGATCGGAATATAAAAATAATCGATGCGATGGGTTTTTGTACTATTAAAGGTTTAACAGGGGATGATTGTGAAGAAGAGCTAAAAATACAAAATCAAGATTTGTCAGTTTATGATTTGGAAATAGTTTTACAAGGTGCAGATGATAATGCAATTTGGGTTCAGGAACAGATTGATCTATTTGAAAAAGATCAAGAATATGCAAGTGAGATAGCAGAAAGTGTACCTATAGCTTGTTTAGGTGATGATCTTAATCAAGCTAGAGCATGTGCTGAATATATGCGAAGTTTGGAAAATAGTGATGATCGAAAAATAGCAACGGATTTTATTGCACAGCAAAAAAGAGTATCTTTGGCAATATCGGCTTGCACAGGATCGAGAGATGATTATGAAAGTGGCTGTTATGAAGCACGGAATGCATTAACATCTTCTGAAGAATGGAATTTTGTAGATGAGGAAATAGATAAAAGAGAGGAAGCGATTTTTGTGTTCCAAGGAGATGTTTTAAAAGAGTTAAAAATAATAAAAGAGGAACGTGAAAATCAAGTAAATCAGAGTATTTTGGTTGAGAATATAGTTTCAGCTGATAAAGATGCATTGTTTGCAGATTGTGTGGAGAGAAATGGTATTTCTTATGGTGCTTATTATTGTAATAATAAATTTACACAATCAGATGATGGATTTTTTATAGCTTATTCTAATTATTTAATTGATGAGGGAATAATTGATAAGAATAATTTTGATTCACATGTTTTTGATGTTTTAGATAATGAGATTGGAGCTTATAATGTAGAAAAAAGAGAAGAGCTTCTTGAGTATTTTATTGAGAATAGTGATATACCGCTGGACTCTACGTCAGATATAGCATTTGATGATCTTTGCAATCTTGCACTTTCTCCGGCTTCTGGAGTTAAAGATATTCATAATTCTGCTTTGGATCCTTGTTGGGAAGCAGAGGAGGCTATGTCTGAAGAATTTCGAGAGGGAATAAAAAATATTCCTGAAGGAATAGTAGATATTGTTACAGGGATTGGTGAGTCTGCTGAAGAGTGGAATCTTGATAATAAAAGAGATTATTATATAAAAACAAATACAGTTCAGATAACAGATTGGTCTCGTAATCCTGAAAGTGGAATAATTTTTTCTGATGACCCAGAAGATATAAGAAGAGTTTTAGAACTTGATGATGATGTTGATCTTAATAAGATTGAAGAATATATATATGGTGAAGACAGTGAAAATGTATATAAATGGCTAGCAATTGATGCAGTGGGAAATTTAGTTTCTACAGATTTTTTTACAGGGGATTTTACTGAGTATATAGATGAAGAAACATTAGAGTTAAGGGATGATATATCTGAAAGTGCTGAAGCGGCAATAGTTAGCTGGATAAGTCATCAGCGTGAAAATATAACTAATACTGGTGCAGGTGGAACTATAAAATCAGAAACTTATGGAGTCGACCCTCAATTTATGGCTGCAGTTCTTAAGGCTCAAGGTAAAAGCATTGAAGAATTAGCTGGAGGAAAACATGTTGGAAATGAAATATTTTTAAATATAGATGGTGAAGGAGTGTGGGTAGATACAAAATCTGAGTTTGCAGAAGAGTTTAGAAATCAATTTAAAGATACTCTTTTTGAGTTTCCAAAAGAATTATCAGATGTGCCGGGATTTTTAACAAAAACAGTTCTTGGTGGAGTTGTTTATTTACCAACTGTTATTTTAGATGGAGTTACTGATGGAGCTGTAACAGAAGCTCTTGGATCAGCGTCATTTACTTTTCAAAGATGGATGAGCGAAGAAAGAGACCCTGATAGTCAGGCTTATGAGTGGGATCAAATGATAGGAGTTGGCGGCAATACAAGAAATAGCTTACCAAGTCTGTTGGCAGATCAAGGAATAAATATAGATATTTATACAGGTGACGGCTTGGCTGATTTAAGTGATATGCAAAAGTTGGTTTTTGATGTAGCGGTAGAGAGTATTCATGAATCACTTCGGGAAGAAGCAAGATATGAAGATCGTTTTTTGGGTCTTGCTTGGGAGAATGCAACTGTGGAAATTCAAAATCTAGGAGCAATGGCAGTTGGTGTTGCTGCAGGATTTGGAACAGCAGTAACAATGACTCCAGTAGGTGGTGCAATAGCATCAATTATAGTAGAAACAACTGTTAATGCAGGAACACAAGCAATTGTAGATGCTATTACTTATACTCCCAGAGAAAGATTAGAGGATAAATTGAGAGATTTGGCTGGGAAGGAATCTGATTCTATAAAAGCTAAAGGATTGGAATTAATGGCAGATAGAGCTGGAGAAGCAGAACAAAGAATTCAGACTCAAGATATGACTATTGGAGTAGCAGCTGATGTTCTTTTGGGCGGTGCGTTTGAAGGTATAGGTGTGGCAGCGAGATTAAAAGGAGCGGCTGGTGATGCAGCAATGAGATTAGCTAAGCTACAAGCTGAAACAATAACCGTAACTGGTAAAGAATTAAGCGAAGGTGTTGCTGAGAAGTTAGCTAAAGATTCTACTTATATTTTAAATGGTAAGACGATTGTAGGAAAAGATATAGGAGGAGCTTTGAAGAAGCTTGATTTAGGAGAGTTGGGTAGTATTACTTTTGAAGAAATTACCAAGGAGGTTTTTGACAACTCGGGGAAAATAGTTGCTGATGCTGCTACTGCTACTGGCAGATGGGAAAGATTGTTTGGCGGAGTTGAAGATTTTGAAACTGAAGTTGCTAGGGAAATAACAAAAGAATTAGGAGATGATGTCGCAGAGGCATTTTTTAACAGCAGGCCAAAAATAGTGTCTTTAGGGGATAGATTTGCTGATTTGAGGAAAAATATAAGTGATAGATTTGGCAGGGATGAAGACGTATTTAGTCCACAAACAATAAAGTTGACAGATGTTGTCGATGAGGGAATTTCAGTAAAAATCGGAGATAAAATTGTTGTTGGAGGGAAAACAATTGAATTAAAAGAAGGAGATTTTGTACGAAAAATAGCGGAAGACGGCAGTAGGAAATCATTTCAGTTATCAGAAGCAGTTGTGGAGGATGTTAGTTTTAAATTAGGACAGGGAGAAACACTTGAATTTAGATTTAATGATGATTTTGGTAATTTTCAAAAAATAGATGAAGTGGTTTCTATGGATGATTTGGCTAGACAAGTTCAAGGAGGAGCCGGGATAGTTCCAGGATCAAGAATTACTGTGAAAATTGGTGATACGCAAGAAGTAATGGTGTTTGCAGGAATAGGAGAAGATGGAGTATCTCAACTGAGAAGTTTAGGAACAGGAGAGAGATTGGCAAATACGTTGGGGTTTGGAAAAGGCGTTGATGTGGAAACAGGAGATTTTAGTTGGAGAAGATTGCTTGGTGGAGGTGAACCTGTTGTAAGAATTGAAGAGCCTGTTGCAAGAATTGCAGAAGACAGATTTACTTTTAAAGAATTAGATAAGCATATACAAGGATTGTTAGGCGAGAAAGGAGAAAGTGTAAATATAGATGGAATTATAAATGTTAAAGAAGGTGGTACGATTGAGGTTTTTGATGCTAATGGAAAATTAATGCATACAAGAATTTCTGATAATGAAAATTATTTAAAAAGAGCTTTGAGTGATGATTTAAAGGAGGGTGGTTATTCATTTAAAATTGAAACATCTGATGGTGATGTTAGATGGTTTATAGCAGATGGAGATGAAATAAATCCTTTTTCAGAGAAAGCTACATTGGGAATTGTAACTGATGCTGATGCATCAGCATCAGTAAACAATTTAGGAAAGAAAATCATCCCTGAAGGAGAAAAGGCATTTAGACTAGCTGTACCTGAAGGAGCTTCTGATGATTTAGCAAAAGAGATTGTAGAATATAATGCGCTTTTGGATAGATTTGAAAGTCATTTTGGGCATCATATTTATGCAGATCAGTTGAGATTGTTGACGGCTCCTGAGGAAATTTTACAACTTCAAGCAGGAGGAGGAAAAACAAAAGTTATTGGTCCATTATTAGCTGCAGCAGAAAGAAGAAGTGTAACTACATTATCATCTGCTGGTGATGCAAGAGCCTATGTAAATGACATAATGACTCAAAAACAGTTTTTTGAAGAGGAAGGTATTGATATATTTTACTTTGATAAGAGTAGGGGATTTTTAGAAGTTGGATCAGATTTTGATCAAGCTAAAGCTAATATAGTTGATATAAATGTTGTAAAAGAGGCTGCGGAAAGAGCAGCTTCTAATCCAAAAAAACATGGAATAAGCATTATTACTGAGTCTTCTAATAAGGCATGGGCATTAATAGAAGGTGATTTACCTGATGGTAGTTTGGAATCTAAAGTTCTTTATGAAATGATAAAGGGTAAAGGATATGGAGCTGGAGGATACACTTTGTTGGCAGATGAAATTGGAGATAATGTTAATGGTGTTTTTTCTCTTTCAAGAGGGACTCCTAAAAAATTATCAGAACTTGCTGGGGCAGAAGATGCTTCTGTTTTATTAGGATTAAAAAGTGGAGAAGAAATTGTTGATATAGCAGTGAATGTTAGAAAAACTAAAGGATTAAAAGATTTTACAGATAAAGTTACAGCAGTTTTAAAGAAAAAAGGAAATGTAAAAGAAGCGCTTTTTCATAAAGTAATTGATGCTGACTCTGGAATTGTTGTGTATAGACCTATTCTTAAAGATCCTAAGGTTATGGGAGAATCATTTGCTGATATTTTAGATCAATCAATTAAAAAGGCTAAAGAAATTCCTATTGATGATTTGTCGTTAAATGACAAGGAGATATTAGAGAGAACAATAAAGGAGATGGAGGATTTGTCTGTGGAGTTAGGGAAAGATTTTGAAAGTGATGAGTTGTCTGATCAATTATTTGAACAATTTGAAAGATTAGTCCAACAGACTGGGCAAAGTTCTGCTCAAAGAGATATTTTGGCAGATTTATCTTTCCGTAAAGCTAGCCTTCAATCAGCCTGGGCACAATTATCTAGGGTTCCAGATAATCAACTTGCACAAGAAGGAGTGCAAATAGTTTTAAGAAAGTCAGGAGAAACAACAGGTGAAGCTTATTCAGCAATAGCAGACAAAATAGCTTTACATCTGGAGGGTGAAAAAATGCTTGATGCAACTGGTTTAAGAGCTCAAACAGATTTGGGAAAAACAATAGAGATTATAGATATAGGGGATTTAGAAATTACTCCTGATTCTCATCAAATTACAAATGCGGAGATTTATCAGGGGGCAAATAAGCTTCGCGGATATGATGCTACTCCAACAACAGCAGCTAATAAATTGGGAAAAACAGCAACTGGTCCTTCTGAAAGACCTCCAGATCCTGCAAGATTGTTTCAAGGAGATACACCTGAAGCATTAATTGAAGCAGGATATAAGAATAGTGAGTTCACAGATTCAATTGAAGGAAAAGCAAAAGCATTTGTAATAGGTGATGGAGAGTTTTCTTATAAGCAAAATACTGATGCAATTATTGATAATGATATAAAAATTAAAAGAGTTTATAGAGCTAAGCATGTTACAGAAAAAGGTGGAGGAAAACATACTGAATACTTTGAAGAGATTATTATTAGAAATGCTGATGGAGTTGTAACAAGAGAAGGTGGAGAAATATTAATAGAGCAAAAAGCTTGGAGTAATGCTATTCAAAGAAGTTTAATTGAAAATGATCCAGAAAGTATTTTGATTGTTTATGAAGGAAGAATAAGAGCAGTTGATTTGGAGGTTACAGCAGAGCATAAGGATATTCGATGGTCTGAGATTATAGGAGATCAAAATACAATGGAAGATCTTACTCAACAGGTTAAGAGAAATAGGGCAATGGCGCGAACTGATGCTGAATTGAAAAAATTAAGATGGACAGATAAAGAGATTGCTCAATCAAGAGAATACACATTATTTGTAAGATCTCATAGAGAAGATCTTACTCCTGATAATGTTGTTGACTATTTTAAAGATATTTTAGATGATAGATTGGCAACTACAAGATTTGAAAATACAATACAAAGATTTGCTGGAGATAGAACAAGTTCTTTGAAGGCTGTTAGAGATGAAATAATTTCTGGATTGCCAGAGTCAGAACGAAAAGCGGCTGGAGAATATTTTGATGAAATAATTAATGAAGCCCGAAGAGTGGAAAGAGCTTCAGCAATAGAGATTCAAAGAAATCCATTAAAAGGTGATGATATTAAAGATGAAATTTATAATAGAGGTAAGAAAGCTCATAATGAATTATTGAGAGATGCAGATGATTTGGAAAGTAGATTTAATGTAAGTAAGTTGGTTGATTCAGAGGGTCGCCCATTGTCATTAAAAGAGAGATTTGGTGTAAATGAAGATTATATTTCCAAAGAGGAATTTGATGAATTACTTAAAACAGCTAAAGATGCATCAATTGCTAATCCTGTAGGTTCTTCTCAAACAGCTAGAGTTTATGCAGAGGTTCATGTTCATAATAATGATTCTAGTACACTTCCTAAATTTGGCTGGCATCAAAAAACAGATTCAGATACAGTCAAGTCACTAGTAAAAGAAGTTGAAAGACAAATTGTTGATGTAGATGATTTTGGCGGGCAAATTTTGAGAAATGTATTAGATAGTAGTGCTTTACGTTCTACTAATCTTCCTGCTTTGGATTTGCTAATGGGAGGAGTAAGAGGGGCGAGAAGTTTAATAAATAGGGATTTAAGTTTTATCGGTGGAGATGTGGGAGATTTGAGTGGGATAGATGTAGTGCATAGGGCAATGGTTATAACGGATAATCAAGGAGAAACCTATTCTTTGGATATTGAGACTAATTTTCAAGATAGGGAAGGATTGCAAAAAATTAAAGAACTTTTAGAAGAAAAAAATGTTGAGTCTGGGGAGATAAAAATAGGAACTGTTATAGATAACAATTTAAAAGAAATGACTTTTTATTATGGTACGGGGTTGGAGAATTTAATTAGTAGAGGAGCAGATTTACTTGCTAGATTAAATCCTAGTGAAGAAGAATTAGAAGAGCCAGTTGAGTTAGCTGAAGAAATTGAGGATGAAGAAATTGAAGAAGAAGAAGAAGAGTTAGATGAACCGGAAGGACCAGAAGAGCCAGATCAAGCTTCAGAGCCGGAAACTCCAGAGCCAGAAGGACCAGGTGAAGCTGTAGTTTTAGATGAGGCATTGGAGAGACTGGCAAGAGGAGAATTAACTAGAACTGAAGTGGATGAATTATTTGAGCTGATTAAGGAAGCTCCTGAAAAAAACGAGGAGTTTAGAGAAGCATTATTAGAGAGATATAGGGGTACTTTAGGAGGATTATTTCAACAGATAAATACTATTGGAGAAGATTTGCCTTATGCAGTTTATTCAAGCACAGCATTAAAATTACATGCAGAAGAGGGAGATAAAAGAGTTCCAAGGGATATTGATATTATGACTAGTCAGGCAGGAATTGATAAATTGTATGAATTATTAAAAGGATTGGAAAATAATCCTATTGAAGGCTTGAATGTTACAGGTTTTGATTGGAGATTTGATGAAAAAGATAAAGATGGTGTTGTTGTTAATATTGGCAGTGGTGTTGAAGAAAAAACAGGACATAGACAATTTAAGTGTTATATAAATGGAGTGGAGATTGATGTGTGGACAGGAATTGGTGATGAAAGAGGAGATACAGAAATTCCAGATATTGCTTTAAACTTCGGAGAAAGATCAACAACAGGAATAGTGTTTTCTGACTTAGAAGATGTTACAGAAATAGAATTGGATGGTGTAGGAATCAGGGCTTTTAGCATGGATGCAGTAAGAATGACATATACAAAACTAGTTTTACCTAAAGAAGAAGGGTTAGAGGGAACTAAAGATAGAAAAGGAACATTCAAAGATTTTGTTGACTATTATGCAGAAGAGG
>Ga0209976_10000847_pt1 | contig 18727 bp, 15 predicted proteins | sample SumtaG_FD_182806 | JGI IMG/M metagenome (GOLD analysis project Ga0209976, IMG submission 182806) | Deep subsurface microbial communities from Indian Ocean to uncover new lineages of life (NeLLi) - Sumatra_00157 metaG (SPAdes) (version 2) | ecosystem: Environmental > Aquatic > Marine > Oceanic >...
CCTGGGGAAGACCTGCACGAGGTACCTGATGTTCCCCAGGTCGAGGCTGTTGCAGCCAGGATGGAACCAAATCACATCGCCGAGTATCGAATAAGCTTTGCTGAGGTCATGAGCACAAGGGCACAGTCTAACGCTCACGAAATGGTCGCGCAAGCCACTTTCGCCGAAGCGAAGACAAATCTAATCGCTGTAAAAACTCAGGAAGATGCAATTGCTTCGGAGCAGTTGGCCATCGCCGATGCCCTTGAAGCCCAGGCACGTACTCGTTTCGCCGAAATTGAAACCAAGACCGAAAAAGAGATGGATGTCCTGGAATCGCAGTACCGCCAGCACATCGTCCAGGCCGAATCCTTCCGAAAGGAAAAGGAAGCCGAGGTCTCGGATTATCAAAGCCAGGCAAACGCACTCGAGCAGATTGCAAACGCCCGCGCCAAACAGCTTTTCGCCGAAGCTCAGGCTGTTGCCAAATGCGGGGAAAATGATATTAAAGAATTAAACGTCACCCTCTGGGCCGTTCAGCAGAGAGGAGACGCTCAGTATTCAAAACTCATGACGGAAGCTCAAAGCATCTCTGATTCGCAGGAAGCTCTTGCTCTGCAGATTGATGCCCAGATTGATTCCGCACAAAGATACCTTGGTGCGGAACTTGCCAAAATTCAAAGTTCTGTCCACTCAGCCGGAAGGATTGCACAGGCCGATTATCAGCAGGCTCTGACACAGGCCAACGTTCTGCGTCAAAAAACCGATGCCGAAATCAGCCGCATCAACGCGCAATTCACTATGGAACACGTCATATCGAAGGCGCAGATAGAAAGAGACAAAAGGCTGGCTCTGAGCCAGACCCTACGTGGCGAGGCTGCATGTGACCGTGTGATTGCAGATGCAACCGCAAGCAAAACCTGCGAAAATGCAAACCTTGACGCCAAACACGCCTCCGTCCGGGCCGACCTCGATATCACCCTCGCTGCCAACCGTGCAAAACGCGAGGCCGCACAGACATATCTTGATGCTGTAAAGGCCAGGTTCAGCGCCAGAGTACAGCAGGTCAGGTCCGAACGCATAATCGAAATGGCCGGCGAGCAGAATGCCATGGCTATGAGAAGGACAAATTTGGCCAGTGCTCTCGCTCAGGCAACAGCCGCGCGTGAGCATTCCAATCGCAAGCTCACCGAACTCCAGGAGAGACAGGCTGAGCTCCGGGTTGCTTCTATGGCAAACTGGTCAGACAAGCTTGCCATGTTCAAAAACGAAAGCACAGAGCTCAGGGCGGCTGAAATGGACATCCCCCTGAGAGCGTTCGTTGAAACACCTGTACCGGAAGTCGTTCCCGTAATCCAGACGATAAATACGTGGAATCCTGACGAAGCTCAATAGCTTCGAAGTATCTCAACAACAAAGCAGGACGGATTAAAAAAATCCGTCCTGCTTTTTTTTCGCCCGCACTATTCACCAGATGCTTATCCGTTCAGAACCCATCCCGGTCGGTACTGGCGGCGAAGAAGGGCGTTTGCCTCGTCACTATTGGTAACACGGCCTTTAATGCTATCGTACTCTATTTCCTTGCCAACCCTGTAGGCAACCAGGCCGAGTAAAAGCTGCTCCATCATCGTGCCGCCGTAATCCAAATCGCACGACGTCTTCAGGTCGCCCTTACACGCATCTATCCATTCCTGCTGAAAGTCTCCCATCGGTGCGATGACTTCGTCTTTTAAGCGAGGTTTGTAGTAGGTCATGTCGGCATCGTCGCCGAATGGAATTATCAGACGCTCGTCGAACGACGACACCAGAAAGCCCGTGCTGCCCTTGAACAGTGCGCCGTGCCCAATCTTGTTCAAATCAACATACTCTCTGGGTGATGAGGGCATTGCTCCGCCCTGGTACCAGATAATGTCAATGGCCGGACGCCAACTGTTGCCTGGGTGTTTGAAAACCGCTTTTAGTTCGACGGGCGTTACTTCGGGATTGAATTCGTCACCCGTCGCTTCAACTGACAGTGGTATCCCTGCTTCGATGACATTCCATGCCAAATCCATTGTATGGCTGCCCATGTCACCGACCTGGCCCGTCCCGAAATCCCAGTACATGTTCCACTGCAGACAGTTCATGCCCGGTTCGCCGGAGAAGTATCCGGGATTATACGGATGATACGGTGATGGCCCCACCCACAAATCGTAGTGCAGCGTTTTAGGAGGCGTTCCCTTCGCGGCCGGATAACCAGCCCGCCGAAGCTGACGGTTACCCCACACATGCACTGCTTTCAACTCGCCGATGGCCCCATCATGAATCAACTCGCGCACGCGGTCAAAATTAGGCTTCTGGTGACGCTGCGTACCGTGCTGCGTCGCGAGTTTATTTTTGTTCTTCAGATAAGTCTCCCGCACCAGCCGAACTTCCTCCACACTGATACCCATCGGCTTTTCCATATAAAGGTGCAGCCCACGGTTCATCGCCCATATCCCGATAAACGCGTGTGAATGGTCCGGCGTGCAGCATACCACCGCGTCCAAATCCTTCTGCTCCAGACACTTTCGCCAGTCGATGTAGTGCTTCGCATTCGGAAATTCCTTTGCCGCCAGCGCGAGGTGGTTTTCGTCAACATCGCACAACGCCACCACGTTCTCGTTTTTTAATCCCCGGTAATGAGCAAGCGCACGCCCATAAGCCCCTATCAGCGCGATATTCAGCTTATTGCTCGGCGCGTTTTGTCCCGACAACACCCCGCTCGGAAGAATAATCAGACCCGCACCCGCAACTGCGGCACCTTTTAGAAAATCACGCCTCTTAATATTGCTGTTTTTCATTATTTCTTCTCCAATTGGACCCAACACAATAATACCTGTGACAGAGTTATAGAACGCTCTTGGACCAGACAATAACACCCCAAAACAGAATTGTCAACATCCCTCTATATTTACAGAATCCCCCCTCCCTGCGAAGGCAGGCCCTCGCCCGTCGTAGCTTTAGCGAAGACAGGGACCCAGTCTTTTTATTCACTCCACGCCATTTCTTTATCTGAAATTATACCCTCCCTGCCCCTCATTTCAATCCAATTCCAAATCCCTTACCACACAAAACCAAAATTTCTATTTTACTTAAAAATCAGCGTAATCAGCGATTAACAATACAAATACGAAAGAGTTGCCCGGACCGCCGCCCGCTCTGCGTGACATTATATCCTTTGTCGATATAACCACAACCAATTTCCACTATGAACTTTTTTACAAAATCCCGTAGTTATACGGATTGACCTTTCAGCAGATTAATTGTAGGCTCTTAGGTGAGATAGAAATCATGACACTCCTCATGATTAAGGCAGTAGGTCCTCGTGGAGGGGATCACTGCCTTTTTTATAAAAAACCCAACACCACCAACTACCAAAAACACCCAGCTAGTGTAAACCCGCCCGCGAGAAAAAACACCCAACAACAACAAAACTCCCCACTTTATCCATCCTCCCCATTTTAAGAAATTGCTCACCCCCATAGACTAAAAGAGAGAGAAAAAGTACGAACTTCGCCCAAAATTGTCAAAAAAAGCGCAAAAAATACGAATTTTTACCAAAAAAGCGCCAAAAGTGCGCGCTTTTTACCAAAAAATACGAAAAAATACCAATTTTTCACCATTTTTCTGTCGCAAATCGGTCCTAAATCTACCCATTTGCGACATATGAAATACTAAATACGATACGCAATATCCGATATACGAATCACACAACCCCGCCGCCAGCGAATAATCAACTCGCCACCCGAAAATCCATTTTTTTACAGTTTTTTAACACGTTTGTTCAGGTATCCTATTGACCTGACCGCCCGAATAGCGTAGAGTATTAGCTTTACAATTTTCGATAATTGAATATAACTTCTTTTGAAGGAAACAGTTATATGCCAAAACAAAAGACCCACAAGGGCTTGAGCAAACGTGTTAAAGTGACCGCCAGGGGCAAAGTCCGCCGACAACGCTCTTTCGGCAGCCACCTTATGAGCAGCAAAAACGCAAAACGCCGCCGCCGTATCGGTGGTGCCGAAATTATAACCGGCGCGATAGCCAAAACCGTAAAAATCCATCTGTGTAAATAACAGTGGTAAGTCTATAATTTGTAATGGCTTAGAGCTTGCTTCTCGGCTAAATTCTTTCTCATCAGCTGCCGCCAGCAAGCAATTTCGTTCTTACATGTAAGGAAAGCTGATATGCCAAGAGTAAGAAAAGGTTCGGCAAGACACCGGGCAAAAAAACGCATCCTCAAATCGGTCAAAGGTCATCGCGGCTCCGCTGGCCACCTTTACCGCCTTGCTAAGGAGGCCTCAACGCGCGCTGCCGTGAACGCTCGGATTGACCGCAAGAGGCGTAAAAGAGATTTCCGCGGCCTTTGGATAATCCGGCTAAATGCAGCCTGCAGACAGCGCGGCATACGATACAGCCAGTTTATCAATGGCTGCAAGAAGGCTAAAATTGAGTTGAACCGCAAGATGCTCAGCGAAATTGCGATTGCCGACCCGCAGGGATTTGACGTGATAGTCGGAGCAGTCAAAGCGGCACTGGCCTGAAAGTAAGTTGATTACTGCCCGGCTTGAGGAAAAAGATGCTTGAGCAATTCGAAAAAATCGGAAAAGATGCACTTACCGAGCTTAAAGCAGTGAAAGACGCCTCCGCTCTCGAGCAATTCCGGATAAAGTACCTCGGCCGCAAAGGCCGGGTGATGGGTATGCTCAGTCAGATAGGTCAGTTTGCCGCCGAGCAAAAAAAAGAAGCCGGCCAGCTTGCCAACCGGATAAAAAAGGAAGTTACTCAGGCTTACGAGCAGCTTAAGAAAAACCTCGGTGACTCGGCGGCGGCGAAGTCGAAACCGATGATTGACGTTACTTTGCCGGGTAAAACCATCGATATCGGCAAGACGCATGTCATTACTCAGACCATCAACGAGCTGCTTGAGATATTCGGGCGTATGGGTTTTTCAGTTGCTTACGGCCCGGAAGTTGAGGATGAGTGGCATAATTTCGTAGCGTTGAACATCGGGCCGGAACATCCGGCGAGGGCCCCTTCGGATAACTTTTACATTGACGATAATACCCTTTTGCGGACGCAGACCTCGACCATTCAAATCCGCGTCATGGAAAAGACCAAGCCGCCGATTCGCGTTGTTGCACCGGGCAGGGTTTACCGCCCTGATACGGTTGACGCGACCCATATGTATATGTTTCACCAACTTGAGGCACTGGTGGTCGATGAAGATATAAGCATGGTCGATATGAAAACGACGATAGACCAGTTTATCCATGTATTTTTCGGGCCCGATACCAAGTGGCGATTTCGACCGAGTTTTTTCCCGTTTACCGAACCAAGTGCGGAAGTTGATTTGCTTTGGGTCGACAAGAACGGTAAGGAAAGCTGGATAGAGATGGGCGGATGTGGTATGGTGGATCCGAATGTATTCGATGCGGTAGGCATAGACAGCGAGAAGTACACCGGCTGGGCGTTTGGCTTTGGCGTTGAGCGTCTGGCGATGCGCAAATACGGCATAACGGACATTCGTCTGCTGTTTGAAAATGACCTTCGTTTTCTGAGGCAGTTTTGAAATCAAGCGAAGGTTTAAGAAATGAGCTTTTATAATTGAAGGGAAGGACCGTGATTCTAAGAGGGGTAGTGTTAGCAGGAGGCACAGGCTCACGTCTGCGGCCGCTGACGAAAGTTACGAATAAACATTTGCTCGGGGTCGGGCAGAAACCCATGATTTACTACCCGATAGAGAAGATGACGTCGGCGGGCATCGACGAGATTCTGATTGTTACCGGAGTGGAACATATGGGTGACGTGGTCAGTCTGCTGGGTTCGGGCAAGGACTTTGGCTGTCGATTCACGTACAAGGTACAGGACGAGGCCGGCGGTATTGCTCAGGCATTGGCTTTGGCCGAGGGTTTTGCTCAAGAAGAGGCCATTGTGGTTATTTTGGGTGACAACATCTTTCATGCGGGTCTGAAGGAATACGCCGAGAAGTTCAAGTCTCAGGGGAATGGCGCTAAGGTCTTGTTGAAGGAGGTTGATAGTCCCAGCCGTTTTGGTGTTGCGGAAATAGCGGGCGAAAAGGTTGTCAACATCGAAGAGAAACCTGGAAATCCGAAGTCAAATTATGTAGTTACCGGCATATATTTTTATGACGCGGCTGTGTTTGATATAATAAAAACACTAAAGCCGTCGGCTCGTGATGAGCTTGAAATCAGTGACGTGAATAACGCCTACATAGCTAAAGGTCAGTTGACCTATGATATTCTTGACGGCTGGTGGACGGATGCCGGGACATTTGAATCACTTAACAGAGCGAATGAGTTGGTTGTAAAGGAGCCTCCAGTATGACAAAGAAAGCGGTGTCACTGAAGACGGTTTTTTCGGAAAACGGAATTGTAATCCGGGGCAGTGGAGCTTTGATTGACGGCGTGGAAGTTCGGGGTGCGAAAGTACTGCCGGATGAGCGGGGCAGACTCGGTGAGATAATGCGGGCCGATGACCCCTGGTTTGAGAGATTCGGCCAGGTTTACTTTACGACGACATATCCGGGGGTGGTGAAGGCGTGGCACTGGCATCAAAAACAGACAGACCATTTCTATGTTCTTCGTGGGATGGTTAAAATCGTGCTTTACGACAGACGTGAAGGTTCGCCGACTCATGGGGCAGTAAATGAAGTTTGTCTTGGCGAGCATTGTCCGGGCTTACTGCGGATACCGCCTGGTGTTGAGCATGGCTGGATGTGCGTCAGTCAGGAGGAAGCTTACATAGTAAACGTCGTATCCGAGATGTATAACTATACGGAACCGGATGAGTACCGGACGGACCCCCACGAGAACGATATTCCTTACAACTGGGCGCGCAAAGATGGCTGAGGGCGGGATAGCTGTTCTGGGGGGAAGGGGTATGCTCGGCACGGATTTAACATCTTTGTGTCACGAGCAGGGCCGAGAGGTAACGGTTCTGGACCTTCCTGAATTCGATATTACAAAAGCATCCGACGTTGAAGAATCGCTTTGCGGCACGGATTTGGTTGTAAACTGCGCTGCATATACCAATGTTGAAAAGGCGGAAAGTGAACCGGAACTGGCATACAAGGTCAATACCGAGGCGGTAGGGCGGCTTGGAGCATTTGCAAAGAAGACCGGTATTTGGGTTCTGCATATAAGTACGGATTTTGTTTTTGACGGCAGGAGTGAGAGGCCCTATGTGGAGACGGATGCGCCGAAGGCGATAAACTCGTATGGTTCGACCAAGCTGGCAGGCGAGCGACTTTTGGTTGCAAGCGGCTGTAGTCATTGTATAATGCGTTTGGAATGGACGTACGGGCTTAACGGCAGCAACTTTGTTACGAAACTCATCGAGCGTACGAAGTCGGGTGAAGCACTGCGGGTTGTAGACGACCAGCAAGGCTCACCGACAGCAACCACCGAAGCGGCGAAGGTTATTTGCAAGTTGCTGTCAAGGAAACCTGAGGGTCTGTTTCATTTTGCCAGTGCCGGTTATGTAAGCCGATTTGATATGGCTCGATTTATTTTAGACAGGCTCGGCATATCAGTGGATTTGCAGAGTTGCAAAAGCAGCGATTATGTAACTGCAGCAGAGAGGCCTTTGAACAGTTGTTTTGACTGCAGTAAGATAAGTGAATTTCTTGGTGAGCCGATACGACCCTGGCAGGAGCCATTAGAAGAATTTCTGAGGCAGCTATGAAGAGAATTTTAGTTACAGGCGGGGCGGGTTTTATAGGGAGCAATTTTGTTCGTATGGTGCTTTCGGAGCATCCGGATTGCTTTGTAGTCAATCTCGACAGGCTCACTTACGCGGGCAATCTGGAGAATCTCGAAGGTTTCCTGGAGCACCAAAACCACAAGTTTGTCAAGGGTGACATTTGCGATGGTTCGTTGGTTGGAAAAATAATCGACGAAAACAAGATTGAAGTGATAGTCAACTTTGCCGCTGAAAGCCATGTGGACCGTTCGATTACAGGGCCGAAAATTTTTATTGAGACAAATGTTTCAGGTACGCTGACACTTCTCGAGGCAGCACGAGACAAGGGGCTGGAGCGTTTTATTCAGGTTTCGACCGATGAGGTTTACGGCTCGCTCGGGCCTGAGGGTAAATTTACCGAGCAAACGCCTCTTAGTCCTAATTCGCCTTATTCGGCGAGCAAGGCCGCTGCAGACCATCTTGTCGAGGCATTCGGGCATACGTGGGGGGTGAAATACAATATCGGCAGGTGCTCGAACAATTACGGGCCTTTTCAGTTTCCGGAAAAACTGATTCCGCTGATGATTAATAATGCCTTGAACGATAAAGAACTTCCGGTTTACGGTGACGGTCTGTACGTGCGAGACTGGATTTATGTTTACGACCATTGCACCGCGGTATGGAAGATTTTGACAGAAGGCAGAGTCGGCGAGGTTTACAATATCGGGGGCTGCAACGAGAAGGCAAATCTCGAGGTGATAAAGCTGATTTTAAAGCGTCTTGGCAAAGCTGAATCTTTAATCAAACACGTTAAGGACAGGCCCGGTCATGACAGGCGGTATGCTATCGATGCAGGTAAGATAATCAAAGAGCTTGGATGGAAACCTTCGGTTAGCTTTGAGCAGGGAATAGAAAAGACGATAGACTGGTACCTGGAAAACACGAAATGGCTGGAGAACGTGGTTTCCGGCGATTATCAGAAATATTATGACTCTATGTATTCGAACCGCTAAGAAACGGGGAGGCGAGCATCTTCGATGCCCCAGATTATAAAAGGCAAAGCGACAATCTGCATTGTGAATTACAAGACACTGGATTTTACGCGATTGTGCCTGCGGAGCATCCGCAAGTTTACGAATTACCCGTACGAAGTAATTGTTGTCGATAACGATTCAGGTGATGCGTCTCTGGAGTATCTTCGCAGTCTTGGCTGGATACGTTTGATTGAGCGTCGCTCTGAGCCGGATGAGCAGGGGGGTGGTTTCGCGCATGGGGCGGGGTTGCAGCTCGGTCTGGAGAACTGTAACACTGAGTTTTTCGTTTCGATGCACTCGGATGTTTTTATACAAAAAGCAAACTGGCTTGGTGATTTAATCAGCCACTTTGAAGATGACGAGCAGGTGGCGTGCGTGGGGACAGGAAAAATCGAGCTGGAGCCTAAATGGCGGACCTTATTGAAAAAGGTTACGGACTTACGCACCTTTAAGCGTGAGCTGTTTCGCACGCCGGACCCTCTGGGCAAGCACCGCTATTACAACCGCACGATATGTTGTGTTTACCGGACCGATGTTTTGCGACGTGAGGGTCTTTCGTTCCTTATGTACCGTGACAAAGGTCTTACTTCGGGCAAAAAGCTGTACTTCGAGTTGATTGACCGTGGTTACAAGACGGTGGAGCTGCCAAGCTCGTTTTTGGGAAAGTATGTTGTGCATTTGGCGCATGCCACACAAGCAACGAATCCCGAGGAGTTTACTTTGCGGAGAAAAACCGTTCGAAAGTACAATCGACTTATTGACAAGATTATGTTGTCGGATGTTACAAAAGAAATACTGGCAGATGCCAATCTGGATAAGTAGATTGAAGGCGTTACTTTTTCGGCAGGAACTTTGCAAATCGTGCGTGGTCCTTTTTTCGGTATAGTCTGAAGATCCAGTCCAATCTGTGGGCTTTCATGGCGTCAAGGTCGGTCAGTACCGGGCCGGCGTCGGTGACCAGTATGTTCGAATGCTTTAAGTCGCCGTGGCTGATGCGGTGTTTTTCCAGCTTAGCGAGCAGCTCTCCTATATGCGTGGTTACGGTTGATTGCTGCTGCTCGGTGATGTTAGTGTCACGCAGAAAATCATAAAGCCTCTGTCCCTCCACATATTCGGTCACCAGATAAGACTTCCAGACCAGGGACCATTTTCGTTTCTCGAAATAAGCCAAAGGCCTCGGCGTAGCGATATTGAGCATGCCGAGCCAATGCCCATGCAGCCATCCGTGCCTTGCACGAGACCTTTTAATCGTTTGACGAAGCGAATGTATAAATCCCTTATGCTTATATTGTTTGACAACCACATCTTTACCAGCCCATCCAACGCGGGATACATAGCAGGTATTGCCGTCTTTAAGAACCCTGCCCTTATTCATCAGAGCATCCGATTGTTCCATAAAATCAAGCATCTCAACTTCTTTACAAAAAGCTCTCTCAAATATACCAGCGACCCCGCCTTTTTTAATCCGCAGGTGCCTCTTACTTGTTCGAAGACACTTTTTCAAACCTCTCCTGACACCTCTTTTTTCGTGTGCACTTAACTGTTTTCGAAATAACAGCTCATCAGGCTTTTCAAAACTCCAGTTGCGAGCCCCAGCATATTCCTCACAAAGCTTTCCGATGGGTTCTGCGTCATTTTCCGAAAGATACCGTGCCAGCGATGCCAATTGAGAAAAACTCTTTTTTCTTGATAGTGGTTTGGAGAAAAACTTCATCTGCCCTGGGTCGAGGGAAAAGACTTTATTTTCAGCCATGAGGAAATTTCCCAGATGCAAATCTTTCTGTGCGACAGCTTTTTCGTGTTGTCCGGCCAGCTCCCTACAAATGGGAAGAAGTAAATCGAGTTTTTCGGCCGGTTTCTGTGCCTGGGAAAAGAGGTCCAAAGCAATTGGGGCGTTTGTAATTTTTTCAAGCACAACCGCCCATTGTCCATTTTCTGTTTGCCCGTAAAACAAGGGGGTGGGGGCGTTTACACCTCGTTCCTGGAGCATTAGCAGTCCCTTCCATTCCCTGTTGAGGTGACGTTTTGCGCGGATTCGGTTGGAAAATACCTTTACAATTACTTCGCGGCTGTTCCAAAACGCATCATAAACCTGGCGATTGCCGGGAACGGTCCGAAGAAGCCTGTTACAGGTGACCGATTCGGTACTGCTGCCGGGCCAGGTTTTTTTTATTGAAAGTTGGAGTGGAAAGTCAGCCATAGATGGTTTTAGTTTAAGTATTTTTGTTTGTTTGTGAAAAATCAGTGTCCGAGAACAGCGATGCCCATCCGGTCGGCCAGTTCTATTGTATCCGGTTTGTCAATGATAATAGTTTTTTCCGCTTCGACGACGAGACATTTTGCCCCGTTTTGCGCCAGACTTTTTATGGTGTCCGGCCCTACACAGGGAACATCAAACCTCATGTCCTGGTTTGGTTTTGCGGTTTTGATTAGCGTCCAGCCGCCCGCTTTGCAAAACTGTCCTGCTCGTTCAATCATCTTAGCGGTGCCTTCTATCGCTTCTACGGCGATTACTTCTCTTTCCTTTACGGCGATGGCCTGTCCTACGTCGAGCTCGCCGAGTTTTCTTACGATGTTCCAGCCGAATTCAATATCGTCCTGGACCGAGCGTGCCGGCTGATGTTTTGTCATTACGCCAGCCGTTGCCATGTGTTCTTTGCAGTACATTGTCGAATTCTCCAAGACAATTCCACCGCTGGCCAGTTCGTCGGCCAACGCACCTAAAAGAGTGTCGTTTTGCTTGTCTTTTTTTCTCAGTCTCCAGTACCAGATTCTCACAGCCCGCCAGTCGGGCATATATTTTATGATTCTCCGGGGCGTAAAGATTTGTTTCTTTGCCACTGTTCCAGCCAGGATGGTTTTTGCGACGTTGTGGCGTTTTAATTTTCGTATCCAGTTTCCAGGCCGGGCAATTGGCACCATATAGAACACATCGACATTGTCGGCGAGTTCTTCTCGGGCATTTTCAGCCAGGCCGACACAAACAACCTTCAGGCCGGCCTTTCTTGCTCCGTCTGCAACTAAAAAGGGCAATCTGCCCTGTCCTGCGATTAAACCAAGCACATTTGGATTATTCATAACAGCTTCGCTCGCCGTTTAAAAGATACTTTTACTTGGTCGATTCTTCAGAATCGGATTCACAAGCTCCCTGGGAAGGCACAATTTTGTCAAGCTTATTTTGCAATTCCCGGATGTTTTGTCGTATTTCGGGCAGGTACTGTATCAGACTGTAAGCGCGTTTGCCAAGGTGGGCGTCGACAGCCGGTGCTCCCAGTAAAGTTTTCCCGTCGGGTACGTTATTGATGACGCCTGCCTGTGCGGCAATTGTAACATTGTTGCCGATGGTCAGGTGTCCCACGATTCCGACCTGGCCTCCAGCGATGCAGTGGTGTCCGAGAGTGGTTGAGCCTGCGATTCCGACCTGTGGCACGAGTAAACAATGTGGCCCAATTTTTGTTCCGTGGCCTATTACAACAAGGTCTCCGAGCTTGCAGCCCTGGGCGATGATGGTGTCACTTAGCGTTCCTCGCTCGATACCGCAGCAGACCCCGATTTCGACGTCGTCCTCTATAATCACGATGCCAATCTGCGGTATTTTATGGTGGATTCCTTTGTGGGTCGCAAAACCGAATCCATCTTCGCCGATGCTTGAGTTTGCGTTTATAATAACGCGGTTTCCGATTTTGGAGCCTTCGTAAATGGTAACGTTCGGGTAGATTATGCAGTCGTTTCCAAGCTGAGCACCCTGGCCGATATAGACACCGGGGTAAATGATACAGCCGTCACCGACCTTTGCATCATCGGCTATTGTAGCGAAATCATGAATGTGACATTCGGAGCCGATTTTTGCGCTGTCTGCGATTGAGGCATGGGTACTGATGCCGGTTTTTTTGTGTTTTCGGTATCCGTGCAGAAGCACCATAATCTGCATGAAAGCATAGTATGGGTCCTCGGCTACCAATAGGGGGGCCTTGATATTTGTCATTTCTTTTCCGACAATCACAGCCCCTGCTTTGGTTGTTCTAAGTTGCTTTTCGTATTTTCGATTAGCCAGGAAGCTGATATCATTTTTGCCGGCCCTTCCCAAAGTGTCCGCAGAACTGATTTCTACGGAAGGGTCGCCACATACTTTGCCGCCGACGTATTCGGCTAATTGTCCCAAAGTCTTTGTCTGCATAATCGATGCCTTGTTTTTCCGGTTAATTTGTTGCTGGGTAAATGATATTTTTTATTTCGTTATTTGTCAACAAAAGAGGTATTGCAATGTAAAATTATCAGGACTTAACGGCATTTTAAGGGCTAACAAGGCTATAACCGACAAAAGCGACGTATTTGCCATCTGACGAATAATCGAGCCTGTCATCAAACCTGCATCGGAGCTTTGGTTTGTGTTTTGCCGGTCATAAAATTGTTTCTGATTATCAGAATTTGAAATTCTTGAGTATGTTCTGCTGTAATTTTGAGGACGGTTTTTTGGCGAAACTCTTATTGTTGGTTGCGATTATTGTGACATTTGGCCCTATTGGCCGATATATATCGGGGTTAGTAGGGCCAAAAAGGGCGACGGTTTTAACACCCAGCGATGCTGCCAGGTGTGTAACACCGCTGTCGTTTCCGATAAATCCGTCGGCACAACTTAGCATCGCAAGTGCATCAGCAAGAGAAAGGTCTGTGCTGCAGTTGGCAATTGTGTTTATTTCTATGATATCTTCTTTGCTGAACCTTTCCATCTCGGCCGGGCCCAGCAGAAATATTACTTCCATATCCCTTAACCGAAGTTCGTTTGCCACTGTTAAGAAGTTTTCAAGATAGCAGCATTTTTCGGCCCCGCCACTTCCCGGATGGATTAGAATAAGCTTTTTGTTGGTGTCGATATTCGTTTCCCGGAGCAGTTCCTTACCTCTGAGGATGTCGGTTTTCGTCGCTTTTATAAAAGGCCGGTCGTAGCTGGTTTTAGGTACCTGCTGAAACCGCCCGCTTTGTTCGGCTAACTGCTGGATATAGAAATCTGTTATATGGCCGGAGAACTCTTCAGGAGGTTTTGCTGATAGTGTTACTACTTCTGCGCTTCTTACGCAATTTACGGCGAAAATCAGGTTTTGCTCAAAATCGCTGTTCGGTTCGCCCATGAACGTTACAATCCATGTATAGTCAACAAAGAGATTCAGCAGAGGGTCTTTATCGGCGATGTCAAAGTTTTTTGTTTCAACAAACAACCGGTGCAGATTCACGGAGTCTTTGGAGCGGACCCCGTCCACACAGGTCCTTCCGGGCAGGATCCCGATGTATTCAGTGGAGCCGAGAATATTGACGCTGCCTAAAACTACATGTTCTTTCATAAACCGCGCCAAAGGCAGAGTGAGGATACAATCTCCGATGGCACCGGGCTGTAAAATCAAACCCCGCTGCGCAAGTTTAGTTGCTGTTGTTTCCTTTTCTTCGATTAGTTTGAGAATATTATCTTTTTCAGCCATTCTTAATGCTAAGTTTCAAAGATATTCAAAAGCCGCTCTATCGGTTTTGCCCAAAACAGACTGCCGGATCCGGTCCTCCGGTAATTTTCCAACGGCTTAGTCCTGCGGATAAATAATTATCCGGTCGTGTATAATGGTTATCAAATCCTCTTTTCCGTCCCCTGTAACATCTGCGATTTTCAACTCCCGCGGTTCAACAGCGGATTTACTGGTTTTTTTGTCGCGGTAACTTTTTTCCTCAAATAATTTGAATCGCATTGCGGGAACCGGTTTCGCATCGCTGTCGAGTGCGAGTATCTCAATATGATTGCGCTTATATTCGACCATGATGATGTCCATTAGGTCGTCGGAGTTTATGTCGCCGGCGGTCAGATTTCCATATACACCGTCCTTGATTTTTGTTTCGTAGGTGAATTTTTGTTCTATGGTTTCCGGTATGTTGGTTTTGGTCGGTGGTGTTATAAGGGCGAATTTTTCGCTGTCAAAGAGCAAAATGCTGCTGACCTTCTGGCCTGTAAGCCGAGCATAGGCCATTTTAAGGTGCGTTACGGTATTCCACTTGCTGACGTCCAGTTGTTTTTCGAAGCGATATGTCCGGTCGTCACCCGCTTTTAATATCTGCAATTGTCCTTTTTGGCCGTCGAGCAGGAGTATTGCAGGCTGGTCGGATGAGTTCTTTTTATCAATCGCAAAAGCGGCGACCGCTGATATTTGGTTTTCGGTCCCCTTTGCGTTGTACTGGTCGATAATTTCCCACTTCTGGCCGTCGGCAAAGACAAGACTGCGTGCGAAGTTCTTTTGTGCTATCAGCAGTTCTTCGCCTGGTTTGCCGTCGACGTTTGCGACGGCTATGGAATTTAGGCCAGCCTCTTTAATCAAACTTGCCTGCGCCTTGGGCGAGTCAACTACCTCAAACTGCCTTTTTTGCTTTTGCCGGATGAGTATAGGTGATTCGTATTTGACGAAAATCACAACGTCCTGCAGGCCGTCCTGGTCAACGTCAAGGACTCTTAAGCCGTCGGGGTTTGCCGCGAGTTTCTTGAGCTCCACGGCCGGTTCGGTCTCGCCAACCTCACCTTTGATATCAAGACGCTTGCGTTGTTTTTTTGTCAGTTTTTCACCTTGTTGCCCCGTGGCGGCGAAGGTGTAGATTACCCGAAAGCTTCGGACATCATTTGCGTCCTTTGAGATGTAGGCACAGTCTATGGTATCATCGTCGTCAATGTCGGCCAGTTGCATCGCGACCGGTTCGCCTACAGTTTCGACCGGAAGGGGGAAAGACAGCCTGTCATCGTCGAATTTACTTACCCCGATAATTTTTTCCTTTACACTCAGGATGCCGATTTCGGTTTTCCCATCGAGGTCTATATCAGCAGCCGACAGGTTCGTAATATCGGCGAACGCGGGAAATTTTACAGGCTCAGTCAGTCCTTGTTTGGCATCCTGTTTATAAAAGATAAGCTCAGCGGCACCAGGGTCGCTTACTACGACATCATTCAAGCCATCGCCGTCAAAATCGCCGACAGCCAAATCCCGCATGTTGCTGCCCTGTCCGGAGGCCAGGGGGTAAAACAGCATCGGCCAGTCGGCGTCCTGTTGTTTTTCCGAGGTGAACTGATAGCAGACCAATCGGCCCGACCTGCTGTCTACGGCGAGGATTTCATCTGAAGGCGAATCGTCGACGTTGTGCAGTTGCCAGACATACGGCATTTCAATAAAGAACTGAACCTGAGGTCCCAGTTGACCGTCTTTTAGTCCGAATCGCACGTTAATCGGTTTTTCGTTGTCGCTTGTTTTTATAATAAGGTCATTTATTTTATCGCCGTTGAGGTCGCCAGCTTTTATCGCGAGTATTTGTGCTGTTGTGGGATATTTGACAGGTTCGGCTAAGGAGCCGTCTTTTGTTTGTATGATGATATAAACGGCATTTCGTGCCGCAAGAGCGAGGTCGTCAGCCCCGTCGTTATTGAGGTCGGCGCAGACCAGGGCATCCTTGCTTGTCAGCCCGTCATCAATTTTTATTTTCTTTCGCGTTCGCCAGCTTAGAGTTTTGGATTTTTTTTCTTTTGCCTCGTCTTTTTTCTGCAATATCACATAAAGCCCTCTGGGTTCACCATAAAAGGCCAGGTCGGTCATTTTATCCGAATTCAAATCGCCGGTCACAAAGCTGAAGATATTCTGCGAAACGGCGACGCTTTGCTTTTCAAAACGGGTAGGGGGTTCGATGATGTTTATATCAACATCCTGAGGGTCTACCACAACGGTTTTTTCACCGGGACCGATTTCTTCCTTTTGAATCAGCAGCTCGATATTGCTTTTTCTATTGTTAACAACCGCGATGTCTTTTCTCCCGTCACGGTTGAAATCAGCGTACCTCAGGCCCTTTATGCCCCAGTCCAGCTTGATTATTTCCATCTCTTTGAAGCCGTAGTACTGGGAGAGGTCGTCGTTTGGGTCCTGTTCAGCGGCAGTGGAATTAAAAGCTGCACCTGCCAGGACTGCCGCCACGGTTATGACTTTAATCAACAGCACTATAAAGTCCTCCACATTAATCTATCAAACAGCCCCAATATACACGCTTATTGTAAGTGTATCAACGATTTTGTTTGTGGTAGTGATTTTACTGCCGGCAGGGCGGCAGGGGGGGTATACGGAGTGCTTTTACCTGACTTTCTTTTCGATAGCCTTTAGCAGGTCTTTGGAAATTTCGGCCCCTAACTGTTGAGCTGTTTTGATGTGCTGCCATGCCGGTTTGTAGTCTTTGAGCTTATAGTATGTAAATGCCAGGCCGTTATGCGCGTCGGCCATATTCGGGTCAAGCTCGATGCCTTTTTTATATGCCGCAACAGCTTTCTTGTAGTCGGAATTGTTTGAATGTGCAGCTCCGAGGTTGTAGTAAATTGCAGCATCGTCGGGGGAAAATACAATCGCCTTGCTGTACTGTTCGACAGCGTCGTCATATTTCTCCTGGGTGAAGTATGCATTTCCGAGGTTTGTCAATGCCGCTGCCATATCGGGTTTTATGGCCAGGGCTTTTTTGTAGGCTCTGATTTCGTCTTTTGTTTGTCCCAGGCTGTTGTAACAAATTGCCAGGCCGTAATGTGCGTCTGCCAAATTAGGTTTGATTTCCAATGCTTTTTCGTAATGATAAATCGCTTTGTCGTAGTCTTCCATTTTGCCGTAGGCGTCACCTAATTGGCAGTAAGCTTCGGGGTCGTTGGGTTTTAGAAACAGTGCCTGCTTTAATTCGGTTATTGCCCTGGGGGCCAGGCCCTGTTTTATATATACGGTGGCGAGATTTTTGTATGTATCGGCGGCGTCGGGGTCCAATCTAAGTGACTGAGTGTATTCTCCGATAGCGTCGTTTAGCCGGCCTTTTCTGGAGTATGCGTTTCCGAGATTGTTATGCGCGATTGCATCATTGGGATTTATGTAAATAGCACTCTGGTATTGTTGTATGGCGTCGGTCAACAGGTTTTTTCTCATGTAAATATTGCCGAGATTGATTCTGGATTCGGCCAGCGATGGATTTATCTGTACCGCTCTTTCGAGGGCCACTTGCGCCTGCTCGATGTTGCCGACCAGGCTGTAGCTGTTTCCAAGATTATTGAAGAAACAACCAAGCGTTTGCCTTTTATCGAGATTTATCATGTAAATGCTGTCATTATTGCCGACGGGCACGTTAAATTTTTCGATGTAGTGCTCGTCGTCGGCGTATCCTCCTTTACTTGTTGTTTCGATATTAAAGCGGACTCTGCCGTTGTCGTATCTGACAAAAAAATGCTTTGGGACAACAACGCCGTACAGGGGCAAGCCGAGGCGTTCGCCGAGGGCAAGGTAAAGAATCGAAAGGCTAAGGCAGTAGCCTCGCTTTTTCTCAAGTACGGTGTGGAGAAATAAATCGCCCGGCTCGGTAGCCTCCGATATTGCGGTAAAGTCAAGTTCGTCGAAGAGATATTCGTTTATTACTTCGATTGCCTTATAATTGTTGATCCGCAGGTTCTTTCTTTCGAGCCTTTCGAGAACATCGTAAGCCATATCGTCGAGCCGCTGGCGTAATCTGCGCCCGTGGACCAGGTCGCTCCATTTTTCCGAGACAACAAGAACTGCCGTGCCCAAATCGATTTCTTCCGGCTCCAGTCGCAGGACCCGCTCAATCGACTTGGCGTAAATACCTTCTTTATTTTCATTGGCCAGTTGCTCTCGGGCCAGGGAAAAAGGTGCTTTGAAAACCAAAACGCAGAGAATTATTAACGGGATTTTTTTCATAGACTTTTTTTAAAAGTTCAAACTTTAAAAATATCACTGGCCGACTTTCTGAATTTCTATCGGCACTCCCGCGGGGCGACGTTTAAATAAATCTATATTCATCCACTTATTGGTCTTAAATCTCCGTCGGTTTGCCAGTCCCACGAGCATGATTTTGACTGTTGCGGCAATCCACGGGCCCAATGCACCGAGCTCGGGAAAGAATTTAAGCATGCAAACTCCCCCTAATCCGAGGATAAGCACGGC
>Ga0209976_10000849_pt1 | contig 18724 bp, 28 predicted proteins | sample SumtaG_FD_182806 | JGI IMG/M metagenome (GOLD analysis project Ga0209976, IMG submission 182806) | Deep subsurface microbial communities from Indian Ocean to uncover new lineages of life (NeLLi) - Sumatra_00157 metaG (SPAdes) (version 2) | ecosystem: Environmental > Aquatic > Marine > Oceanic >...
AACCTTACACCCTACGAAAGCAGCGGCTCCCGCCGTGTAGAACTCAAGACGTTCTAGGCCCGCGCCAATACCTATTGCATTGCCGTTATCTAGATTAATGTCGCCAGTGGGATCAATATCACCCGTTACAACCAGATTGCTGCCATCATAAGTCAGCCCGCTCTCCCCCTGAATCGTATCCACATCAGTAAACGTGGCGATCTGGTTGTTGGCGGGAGTGCCGGTATAGTCCACAAGCGAAGAACCCCACGCGCGAGAGTCGATCTCGTCAGTAGCAAGGCTGCCGTCGCTATCCAAAATTACAACGCTGTTGTCCTCCCCTGTATCGAGATTGGTGGCCTTTAGTGTCCCGCCATCTTCAACAAGCAATCCTTCATTGCCGTCCTTGTCATAAAGTCCAAGCCCGTCAGTTCCAAGCGCTCTAATCTCCTGAATCTCTATACGAGACCCGCGCTTCATCTTTCCACCAGTTAGGGGTAGATAATCCCCAAACGTCAGCGAATGACTTTGGCCGAAGGCTTGCGCGTAGAGTTTCAGCGGGCTGCCGCCCGGCATGGCAAGGCGTAGTTCGCCATCTACCATGTTGGCGGGTTGACTGCGAGAAATCCCGATTCTATTTTGAGGGCGAAGCGGCATTATTTCCTCTTCTTGCGACCCTTAGCGGCTTTTTTGGCCGATCTCTTATGACCGGGCTTGGATTTGTAGGTTCCACCTGACTTGTGTGGCATTAGTCTTTCTCCGTATAGCCAGAAACATGAACCGAATGTGCTATCCCTGCGGTGGTAGTGACATTCAACGCCTCATTAGTTCCTAACGATATGGGCGTAACCAGATTGGAAATATGATTCCCATTGGCCCCGGTATATATAATTCCGTAAATACCCGTTGTTGTCTCAAATAATTGAGTGGTTTGGGCGGTTAGTGAACTTATAGCGACATCCGTTAGAACCAAATGCAGACCTGCTCCAGGAGCCGCAATCATTTCTACCGCAGTTTGAGCAGAAGATGAACTTATAATCTTATCCCAGTAATTTGGATGACGAACGTCAACTTTTACTCGGGTCACATCAGGCAGATTAGCCATGATTACTCCTTATCTATCATTAATTGGAAACGGGACCATATATCGGGCACCCGCAATCTTGGTTGTAAGAGAGGGGAGTTTACGGTTAATCTTGTTCCTCCAAGTCCGCATGTGCTCCCTCGAAAGGCTTAAATAGACAGCGGCAGCATCAGGATTGTTGGCAGATTGGCCCGCCCTGTCCAAGAAAAGTTTGCCCTTAACGTAATCGACCAATACCGAATGTAATGCCGGGGGGAAGTCGGGGAACTGTTCCGGCTGGTCAAAAGGAATCGGCTCCGGCTCCCCGTAGTAGTGGACAAGTATCCCGTCACTGACGGTTTCGTCTATCGCCGCCCACGTCCCGGTGTTACTGGAAACAATCGCAATCCTATCCCCAGATATGAACCAGGAAAGTTTGTCGTCTGGTCTGTTAATTGAGCTAGACATTAAACAGGATCCCATTTGCGTATAAATTCGCCGTCTAAAAGCCTTGGTATCATAACGTAGTTACCGTCACTGTCCGCGAAATCCACTCGGAATATTTTTGCCGGACCAAGAACACTTAGATCATAAAGCATCTGTCCGCTTACCGAGTTGATTAAAGATTCTTTCTTTTTCAAGTCTCTCTCTATCGACAGTTCGGCAACAATATTATCGACAATCCGCCGCACATAACCCTCCCCGGCATCAGGGAAAACCTGTTGGATTTCCTGAAGGATTTGACTAAACGATAAAGCGTTGTCACTCATGCGTTTGCCACATAACTTTTAATATCAGCATCATATTGTTCCTGAAGTAATTTGACCTCTTCGCGTGCCGCACCGGACTGGGCCAAGTAGGTCTGGGCCGTCTGGAGTCTCACGCCGGACTCCTGAAGATAGGTTTGAGCCTTGCCGACTCTCGCCCCCGCTTCTTGCAGGAGCGCCCCTACATTTGCCGCAATAGCCCCGGCCTCTTTCAAATAATTATCACCCGACGTTCCCCTAGCCCCAGCCTCTTGAATGTAAGCGGCGGCATTCGCCAGTCTCGACTGCGCTTCAGTAGCATATCCCCCAGCCTCTCGAATGTCCGTAGCAGCCTCTTGGAGATAAGCGGTCCCAGTCTTAGCCCGCCCGTCAGCGACTTGGAGTTCGACCGTGGCAATTTCAGGGTCTTTGTCCGTGGAAATAGACGCGGAAGCCGTATCTATATCAGGATTCATCAAATCAAATTCAGTGTTAGCCAATAGGACAGCCACATTCACACGATCAACAGCGGTGTCCACCAAGTCAATGATCGCGGGAACCTTATCTATCTCCGTATTTGCCAGATCGAGCGGTCCAGTCGATGACGCCACAACCTTATCAAATTCAGTGCTAGCCAGAACAATTACCTCATCAATCTTGGCCGCTTCTGTCGTGGCCGCATCCAGCGCCGTTTCAATATCGGTGTAAGCCGTAGCAAGATTTGTCAATATACCCGAATCGGTAATGGCTTCGATCTCGGTCTGGGCATCCCTGCGGGAAAGCGACATCTCTCTTTGCTTGACCCAGATAAACATGCCGTCCACAACAAGCGGCTCCAACTCATCGGGGAAGCCCGTGATCGCTATGTCGCCGCTGGCATCCACCGTAGGATACGCCACGGCTGAAATCTTGGCCCCCTCGGAACTGGTGGGATCGGGCTTGACGTAAACCTTGCCATTCTTTGAATACCAGACTGGGCTTGTGTTGGAAGCATAAGCCAAGTCGCCCGTGTCTTCTACCCTGTTTTCCATAACGTGCGAAACTCTTGCGGCAGGTCTTATAATCCCATCTGCGTCAGCACGGGTTATACCTAAAATCCTGTTCGTCGTAACTGTTGCGCCGCTGCTGTTGGCTAAAGAGGTCTCCGCCCCCATATGATCCAGAAGTCTTGTCGGGAGTTTTGAAATGATGTCCCGCACAACATTCGTTGCGGAATCATCTAACATCTCAGTGTCTAGACCAAGATCACCGGCCAAGGCCTCGCCTACACGATCTAGCAGTTGGACCTCATAGGATTGCAGGGCCATTTATCTCTTCCTCTTAGATTTCTTCCTTGACAATCCCGCTTCGGAAAGCGCAACCGCCACGGCTTGGCTTCTTTTCTTCACTTTCTTCCCGCTTGAACTCTTTAGCGTGCCGCGCTTGTGCTCCCCCATGACCTTTTTAACCTTTTTACCAGCCTTTGTTCTAGGTTTACGCTTTGGCATATCTAATCCTCGAATAATTCGCTTTCCACATCACAGGAAGCGGTATCCGCTTTAGCGGACACGTTAGATGCACCCCAACGTAAAAACTCTTCTTCACCCGCCTTTAGTTTAAGTGACGGGCCATCGGCGTCATCGCCAAACTCAACAAAATTAGTCGGGTCGAGATTGTGGAGAAAAACCCAGCCGATTGTGCCCATGTCAGAAGGTTTATTCAAGTTCTCTTTAGATGTCCCCACGGCCTGCACTTCCAAGCCACGGACATTATTCCCAGTAACAGTTATGCTTTGGAAACTGTTGACCTTGTGGACCTTCCCGGAACCCTTCTTGTATTCGTAAGAAAGCCTTATTTTAAGCTCGTTCGCCATTTTAGATCACCACCGGTCTTGGCGCACGCCGGGCGCTGCGCTCTTTAACTCTTTGTAATTCTTTTTTTCTCTGGTTAGCCTGCATACTGTCCATGACCTGCTTCCCGTTCTGGCGATGGACATACATCTTGTCGCCCTGGAGACCCGGCGGTAGGACTGAAACATGAATACCAGCGTATTTACCTGAACGGGCGTAACGCTCATGCCCGCACTCGCAAATCGAAGATTCGTCAGGCACAAATTCCCGGCATTCTACGCAAAGCCAATATTTCCCACGGAAGGATTCTTGCACCATCTAAAGTTCCTTTATCTTCTTTAAATACCGCCGTAATGTTTCGTGATAATACAAAAACCCGCACCACGATAAATCAAAGGCATCACGCGCCTTCATTATTATTCTGTCTAGATCGTTAGGGTTGTAAATAAATTCCGCGTCCAACGTCTCGGTTCCAATTATTAATTTAAGGTCATCGCCATCCATCCACATTTTTGTTTCCATATCAAGGTCGGGACTAGCGCAGCGCGTCATTGAGACGCCGGGTTTCATAATTTCAATCACACGGTCAATCCACCCGTCTACGGCATTAAGCAGAAATGTTGCCTGCTCTATAGTGAAGTCCGCGTCTTGCGGTAATGCCAAGGCTTTTACACCCCCATACGGAGGCTCTGCGCCGCCGTCATAATACGTGGCGATGGCATTATACTCGTCACCGTCAGACAGAACCAGACTTAACTCATAGTGAGCTATGTGAAAGGACATATATCGCCTCTATTCCGTAGGGGCAGGTTGCCCCACCCCTTCAGAATTGTTATTGGTTAAGTGAAGCTCAAGAGTGCTTCCGATCCCGTAGTTATGAAGTCGCCCTTTGCGGCTGCCGCATAAGTCGGGCCTCCTGTCCGGCTGACACAGCCAACTGATCTCAGAAGTTGGTTGGTTCCCCCGCCCGAACCACCGGCAAGTTTCATAATACAGCTCAAGATTTCAGTCTCACTCGCAATGGAGGTAGTTCCAAATTGGATACCACCTTCAAAGTTCATACCAGAAATCTTGCATCTGTCATCAGTATGACGCGGATCAATATACACTAATCCTTCGATGTTGTTTGCACCGAGTCCTCGTCCGTGCATATACATCTTGATCGGTGCATCGGTAGCACCCGTATGTACCCAAGAGATTGAACGGTCAGTATCCGTCTCTGCCCCGAAGGTACAGTCACGGAAGGTGACGATCAGTTTCTTGGATGCGGTCATATTGGTGTTGTCGATAGTGACGCCGCGCACACCATCGTCGCCTTCAATCATAACCCCTGCAAAGAATGCAAGGAAGTTATTAGCGCCGATAGCTGCACTAGGCACAATATCAACAACCTCAGTACCGGCAGAAGCCTGAATCACCGTACTATCCGGGTCTTCAGTCATTCCACTTAACAACACATCAGTTACGTCCGTAGGCCAAGCAAGCGAAGCTGCTGAAGTGTAAGTGCCGGGAAACAGAAAAACGTTTTTCCTGAGTGCCGTCACCGCAGCAAGAGCTACCGCAAGCGTTTTATACGGTTGTGCTAATGTGCCGGGGTTGTCATCGTGTCCTTGGGTATCAACAAAGATGTTCGACAAATTGCCTACATCCGTTATACCGGGAAGTGACTCACCAGAGGCTTTATTAATGTATTTTAGATAACTCATCTTACAGCCCCTCTATTACATAGCCAGCATGTGACTCTTCCAGACCGATCTCAAGACCAGCCACGGTTTCCATCACATACTTCCGTATGGGTTCATCAGGTGCTTGGACATTGGACCTGACCCTTGTGTCAAGGTTCAGACCGTTCCCAACCAGAGGTCTATAACTCAGGTTATTCATGTCTGCTAATACCAACCATTGTCGATATGGTCCACGGAGAATCGCTTCCCGTACAAGATGCATCGTACCGTTTCCGGTTTCGACTGTATTCACCTTGATCCCCAGAACCGCCTCATTTGGCGTTAATGGGATTGGGCGAGCAAGACGCACTTCAGTTCCGTTGATTGACTGGTCAAGATAACCAGACCCAGCAACGAATCTGTTGAAGTAAGTCCATACATCCATACCGCACAAACCGAGTTTCTCCTCTGAACTACCCCTGGCGGGATCGAACAGAACTTGGAAGTCAGTTACGAAACGGTCATAGATCGCCTCGGATGCAGCCATAGTTCTCAGGAATGGCGTACCGACAGCATACGACAGATTTCCGGTGCCCGTTACCCAAGTGCCATTATCCAAAAGCATACCAATGAGCGAATCGGAATACCGAATATTGCTCACAGTGCCTTTGGGTGGCCCCATCAGGAATGTACGAGCCAGCGCAGCCTTGTGCTCTGCCATCGTCAGTTCCCAAAGTGGATTCCACTCGTTGCCATAGCCTCTGTACTTTGTTGCGATAGCGATTTCTGTCATCTCAAACGAATGTTTGATGTACTGACAGTTCCCGAAGGTGTCTCCGAGAGTTTCGCTGACCGAATCCGGCGCTCCGGCATCTTCATCAAACGCATTGCTGATGTATTGAGCGCGGTCACCATCCGTCAGGATATTACCGTTAGTCGCTCCAGCAGCGGCAATTTGAATGATCTTGCCGTTGAACGTCGAAGTCGCACCAGCATCGGTTACAGCGCCTATTACTTGCACAGTCACCGCAGCGAAACCGCTAGTGTCGTATGCCGTAACGACATTGAACGTATCACCGTTCTTTAACCAGTCGATACTTGCCGACGTGCCATCGTCTACGACAAAGGCATAAGTCGTGCCCTCAACAGCGGCGCTCCCGCTGTTAACGTCGGCGGCTAAATAAAAGTCGCGCCCCGTCCAGCCTGTCGCCCGTCTGTCCTGAAGATACCTGAATACAGGGTCGTCAGTCGGCGCTTTCCGTAATGCCATTAAGAAGGTTAAGAACTTCTGCGCGTTGGGATTAAGTTTGATAATCCGGTCGCCAAAGTTATATAACCTTCGTTGATCTGGCGCTTGGCCTTCACCCGCCGCAGTAGTGGCGGCAGTGATGTCATAGGCCCGTAGCGTTCCAGTGTTAACTGTCACAGTTTTGCCTCATGTTTTATATTGGATTTTTAAGAATTGATCGTTTATTACCGGATGCTACAATACCGTCCATTATTTTGTCGACTTCGCTGCGAGGCGCTTCGGCCCCGCCGGAGTAGGCTCCCGCAGACGGGTATGACTCTTGTGGCGGATTAACAACCGGCTCTTTATCACCAGACTTGAATTGCGTGAATGCTTTCGCCATCGGACCCATTAAAAGGTCTTTGCCACCTTGGAATCTCCCGGGATCGCTGAGGAAATCCATGTATCCTCTGGCGTTCTCCTGCGACATCCCACTGGTGACAAGTTGTTCTAAGGTCTGGTCCTCAAGCCTCTCTTCACGTAACCCACCCACGGCGGCGTTAACCGCCTTCTTTATCCGCGTATTTTCCTGCTCTTCGCGGAATTTGTAGGATGGAGTGCCTGGACGGTAAGCCTCTTCAGGCACAAAATCATCAGGATTGAACTCCTGCTCAGACTCCGCACCGGGCTTACCTTTTTGATGATCCTCTATGGCTTTCTGTGCGACAGATGCCCATGTAGGATTCTTTTGAAACTCATCGTACAATTCTCCTTTGGGGGCCATGACTTGCTTATAAGCATCGAACTCGCCTTGCAGTCTGTCCGATTGGCTCTTTAACTTGTCGTTTTCGCCCTGAAGTTTACGATACGCTTCGTTACCATCTTGTTCATGTTGCTCAACAGTCGTTCCCGAAGGCGCTGTGGTTGCTCCAGGGTCTTCTGTTAAGACAGTCTCTTTAGGCTCTTCCGCAGCAATTATGCTGGACATTTCACTCTCCTTTTGGAAGGCGCTTCTGAAGATACTGTGATTGCTCCAGAATCATTTACTCCCTGTTTTGCTTTTTGATTATCCGTTACCATAACGTATTGAACCAAATTTCTAATAAAAAAGCCCCCAAATGATGAGTAAGAACCATCACCATCTAGGGGCATGTCTTGTTGACAGTGGCCTATTTCACTAGGTCAAGTCGATAGTTTCTCCCTTTTCTACCTTTTTCATCAAACCTTTCACGAAATGAATCCTGATCCAGCCAGTAAAGCGGCTCTGGATCAGGTTGGAAAAATATTCTGTTATTCTCCCAATGGTCATTCTTCTTGCACCAAGTCGGCGGCTAGGGCGATTTCCCTCACAGCCACATCATGCTCTTTTTGGAGGGCTTTCTGCAACTCCCTTAACTTGGAGGTCTCGATCTTTCTGCCGGCCTCGGCTTCGGCCAGTATCTTGCTGAAAGCGGTTTCGTACTTACTGACAACCTTATCCAACCGGGCATGAAGAGCCTCGCGTTGCGTAGTCTGCAAGTCGCCGCCCAACTTCTTAATCTGCCCCTTCAAAGCCTCGTTCTCGCGGGCCAACTGGGATATTTCCCCGAACTCTTTTTGCAGTTCTCGGGCATTGAATAAGGCGGGGTGGGCACGCCAGACATACTTCTTAGTCGCCAAGCCGTCTTTGTAAAGTTCGCGCCACATATTCAGATCAGCCAATTCATCATTGGGCAAGGTAGACCCGCCCTGGAATTTTGTATCATATTGGCTTAACAACCTGTCCCGATCAATGGCGGTGATGGCTTCCGTCCTGTCGTCATAGAATCCTTCCATGATCCCTTCGCGGTCGTTATTAGCCTGAGCGATACTGAAGAGTTTGTCTACACTGTAATGCCCCATCGCGTAGTTGTGGGTCACTCTCCCCACCCGACCAAGCGAAAACTCGATGTCTTGGAGTTTTGATTTGGGTCGTCCCTGTGCGAAATCCGACAAGAGAACCGTCTGGCTGGCTGTTTCCGGTATTTTATCGGGGAAACCATGCAGAATCTCAGGGATACCCAGCAAGAAATCTATCTGGAAGGATAGTTGGCTGACCAATTGATAGAACTCGCCCGACAACGGTACGGGCTGGAAGGCTTCCGGCTTACCTCCCGCAGCGGGGTTGTAACCTAGAGACGCATTGGGTTGCGCCCATAATGTCTCGATGTCATCCTCATTCTTGAACGACCCCTCGGGGTAAAGTAGTTTCAACCCGGCAGAGTTCTGGGCGTGCAAAAGAATGAGTGAGAAAATCCTGTTCAATACCAGTTGCGGGTCTTTAACCCGCGCAATGTCGCTGTCCGGCAGAACCGTCCCTATATCCACATTGGGGAAGGGGACAATCGGATACACGTCAGTGTTTAAGATTTCCTCGTAAAGAAATGTCTGGCCAACAGTAGCAATATGCCCAATTCTCGTTTGCTGAATCTCGGTTTCTTCCAAATTTCCGGGAACATTCATTTGCGAGAAAACGTTATACTGGTCTTCGCTGAGTATCCACTTCTGACCGTTATCTTTGTTAACAACGCGCATGTAAGGCACTTTTACCTTGTAAAATCTTTCAAGAATCTGATAGCGTAAAGTGCTAGGGTCAATGTCGCGTATTTTATCCGGCGTGATCGAACCCATCGTATTAACCCGTAAACTGCTCGGGTAATCGTCTTCCTGATAAGGGCCAATATCGGCTACGAGACCGTTTAATTCGCCGTCAGTGCCAACATAACCAAGTTCCGGGAACATCCAGGTCAATTCTTCAGCGGGGAGTATTGTTGAAAGCGTTTGATAGGCGGTGTCCTCATGGAACCTGTCTGCCGTAGTTAAGGGCACATAAACCCTGAACGGGTTAATGTCCGTAACCTTGACCTCCCCAAGCCCATAATCTGCGTCCCTATCAAGATAGACGTACATATAACCCAGCCCGGTAGTGCTGTAGTCATGTAGCGTTCTGCGCATTCTCATACTACCGGCGGAAATATCCCAGATATAATCGAGAATAGATTGGCGCACAAACGACATGCGCTGATCTGAGTTTTCCCGACCACTCACAAGATATTTGGGATTTCTAGCGGTTAAAAGAGATTTGAACTTCTCAATACCGGCGTAAACGCGATCAAGACTGGGATCGTCCTGCCCCCAGTTCTTTTTCTGAGAAGATTCTTTAGCGCTATATTGGTTACCAATCCAGAAATCAATATCGTCTCTAGCCCTGTCATCCCAACCCGACGCAATCCGGGCGTCCCGGTCTTTGCGGTAGAGTTGAAGACTGTGGGCTGCGCGAGGGTCTTCTAATACAGGATTAATAGCCATTTATGCCCTTACTCCCGTGCGCCAGTCTGTCCCGTTCCAGATAGAATCGCGCCATGTTTTCGGAATAATCTTCTTCTTTTTGGGTTGCTCCCCAAGTTGACTCTTGGAGATTTTCCCTGACTGCGGGAAGAGTCTGCCAGCATGGTGATCAGCAAACTTGAACCCATCTATCGCATCGTCGTGCGGTGGCGAGGGAAGCCCGCGAAGTTGTTCAAGGATAATGTCGTGCTCTCGCCTCATGTAAAGTTGCTTATCTCTAAGCAACGGGCCAAAACAATCAATCAAACTGTCGGCCTTTGCGTATTGCGGGTTTGTGGGCAACCCCTCGAATATGCCGGGAAGCACCGTTAAACTACCGACCGATTCCTGGCTTGCTATCTGGCGAAGCATCTCACCTGAAGCAGCCTTTTCAATGTTTACCCTCTTCACGGGTGAATATTTTTCCCCCAAACGCAACAACACAGGCAATACGTCATAAATAGGCATGTGTTCGTTGAATATTTCTAAAATATACCTGTTGCGGTCCTTGTCCACGGCTATAACCACGATAGAATGGTAGTCGTGTTGTTTGGAAACCCCAATGCCCGCAAGGTCTACCCCAAAATAAATATAAACAGGGATGGCCCAATCGTCGTCCACAAGGAAGGTTTGCTTCCCCCACCGCAGAAATTTGTAGTTATGGTATCGAATGTTCTGCAATGCCACCGTGTTATCTTCTGGATTCTCAAGGTCTTGCATGTACTCGATCCAGAACTGATTCGGAGAGAGAAAGAAGTCTCTGCGCTTGATCTTGCGAAGTTCGCTCAGGGGGAATGCGTCCGGCCAAGTGGGGACACTATCATCAGTCAATGTGCCGTCCAATGTGGCGGGATAACGGAACACCTCCCAGAAATCCTTTCGTTCCTCTTCGCTTAGTGCTGCATATTCTTTATCAAGGTCTGACAGATACGTGTCATGCCCCACCAAAGTCCCAAGAAGCCATGCAGAACCCTCCTTGCCGGGGGTTTTATCGAGCGTGGGCATAAGGGCACCCGAGACAAAGGCTTTATTGTAGGCCCTCCGCTCCTTGGTCTTGGTGTTGTTTTCAGATTCGAAGTCATCCAGAACCAACTTCGTCAGCCGGATAGCCCCTTCCTGCCAATCGACAAAGTGCGAACGGCCTCTAGGCTTCTGTGTCATCCCCAACGGCCTGAACAAATCTCCTCTGCCCGTTTCAAAGCCGCGCTTGGTCCAGTCGCCCCTACCGTAATAATCCCCGAAATAGTAACGGAAGGCCGGGTTAGTCTCTAAATGCCTTTGGATGTACTTAATATGGTCTACAGCCTGATCCTCGGTCTCACACAACCACACCGCATACTCCCTTTCACCTCTTTTACGGTAACCAAGATGATTCAAAAGCGCAGCCTTAGCCATCATGGACTTAGCAGCCCCTCGCCAAGCGATAAGCGCCAAGTGCTGACCGGGGGTTGAGGAAATCATACGGTTCCCAACCTCTTTGTGAAAAGGCGGAGACGAGAATTTGCGCCGGAAGTCTCCAGGGAGGAAGTGCCAACCAAAAGTGGGCAGGTCATACTCACAGGAATAGTAAATATAATCTTTACACAGCGTTCCCCCAAACTCCTCCAGAGTATGCTCGCGGTCGCAAGGTTTACAAAAATAGACAGTCATTTTACACGTTGAATCCCACGACATTCTTTTCTAGAGCCAGGGCCAAAGACTAGACGATACTTCCGCGTACGAAAATAAAACATAAAGTCTTTAATAGGAAACCACAGTATTGTAATGCAAGGGGGTATTCCGCCTTCGTTGATAGAAAAGCCATGTTTTTTAAAATATGTCGTCATCGCACTGTAATTTTGATCTCCGATAGATGAACACGAATATTCTCTAGCCCGCAACTTGCTTTGCGTTGCCAGTGGTCGCGTCTTTGGCTCAAAACGGAAATAAGGTCAACAATGGCCCATTCTCCGCCCTCCACGGTGTCTATAGCGTCCTTTACCTCGACCGGCGCAGGTTTTACTGATTTGACTTCTTTGACCTCTTCTTCCAGTTCTTCGGGAATTTGACTTTCAAGCCATTCGACCAAGGTTTTGCGATTATCGCCAGCCTTCTCCTGCCCAACAAGGTCGGCAAAATCCGCGTCCGTGCCTTCTAGGACTTCTATGACCTTCTTAACCGATTGGTCCAGCATATTATTCCTCTATCTGTCTTGTTTCGGGGAGTTCGCTAAAACCCTTGAACGCCCCGATCAAGCCAACATCGGGGCCGCCAGTTTCTTTATTCTTGGCCCCGTGGTATTCGGCGATCATGTCAGCGCCCTTGAGTTTAATGGACTCGCTCTTGCTGTCGTCAACGGTCTTCTTGATGGATTCCATAGCCCATTCGAGCGTCGCGCCGGTATCTTCCCCGGCTTGTTTAATACTCTCTTTGATTGCGGTCATTATTCTTTCCTTGCCTAATAGCAGGTAGGCGTGTTGCTTGGCATACAGTTCATTATTGGTCCTGAAGGCCTTCAGGTAAGCCATGACAGGCTCGTAACCCAGAAGAATGAAGGACACGAAGGCCTGTTCGCGCTTAGAAGTCTTCGGGCTTGTCCGATGCCCGCCGAAACTATAGATATTTTCTCTAAATACACTATCTAGCCGGGTTTTGGGGATCAGGACAAAAGTCCCGGCAGGCGTGCGTATGAAATCCCGTGGACTGGTAGAGGAAACGCTCCCGACTTTCAAAACCTGCATGACAGAGCCGTCATCGCCTAAAACCCAGTCTCCCAGCCGCCCCTTGCGCCATTCCAGGTTTACTGGTATGCCGGGGTTGTAAGATTGGAACTCTTCCATTGAGTCGTAGACATAATGAACAATACCGGCAATCTTGCGCGACTTAGCCAATTATAGGGATTCCGGTTATGCTGTCTATAGGCTGTTTAACGGGAGGGATCATAAAGGAAGGCTCTATATGAGTTGGGACAAGGAAAGATTTCGGCCCGCTACAGGCTTTCATCCTTTCTTTCAACCATCGCTTTAAGACTTTCCGTTTCTTGCCCTTCTTCTCTTGCGCCAGCAAATCGGCAAATAGCGCCGGGTCAGTCACAAGTGAATAAGCCTCTTGGATTTCAAGAATCGTTCGGTCTAGCACGTTCCTCCTTCGGGAAGACTTTTGCTTCCGCAATGTCAAAAAGTTTCTCTACCCGCTCTATGGCGACATCAAAAAATTGAGGGTCGTCGGTTCTTAGGACCATTAAAACAGCCTTTAGTATCTCAAGCCTAATCTGTTTATCACTTATTCGTCTGAACATTAAAAACCGGGTTGGCGACCCTAAGTAAAATCAACTCTGCGCTATCTGCCTGCTAAAGTCGGCATCTATAATAACCAACTCTTTTCCCCGCGACTTCAGACGGACTAGATCGGGGCGACCTCTTAATTTATGCCCGGCCTTTTGGCGGGCAGAAGGGCACATCCCCTTAAATATCCTTGACGGTTTATGATAACATTTAATACAGTAGCACAAACCATCAGCGTCTCGCTCTTTGTGCCAAGCGAGCCATTTTTCGCCACTTGGGTATCCAGACCTAGTAATAAATCCCCCGCGACGTTTCTTTTTATTGCCCTCCCCAATGTCCCGCAAATATTGACCGGGAGAAGAATTATATCCTAAACGAATAGAGTCGTGCGCCTCAATCCAATATCGTTCGCGCTCGTCAAGCATTTTTGCATCTTGACATTTTTCCAAAACCTCCCATTCAAACATCCCCGCGCCATACTTCTTGATAGCCCTATGAAAATGAGTTTGCGGGGATTGCGAAGATTTAACATGCGAGGCAGCCCGATTCTTTAATTGCTGTTGCGTAGCGCCTATATAGGCTCTCCCATTTCCGGTGTTCAGCGCTTTGTATACAATCAATTTATCTTATTTCTCACAAATGGGTTATTAACCCATTAACCGAAAATCAAGCAAGGGGCAGGATTCGATACCTGCAACTGACTCTGGGCCGTCATTCTACGCCGCTTCGCGCACGGCAGGCGTTGTCCTTTCAAGGTGCGCGACATCCTGTTAACGAGTTTGGGACACCTGCCTCACGACAGGGCTTGTTGCTCGACACTAATCGCCAGGCAAAGATTCGAGTCATTACTCCTCAGCGTCTATCTTCCGCCACCCTTGCTAGTGGAGCCGGTGGCATCGAAGCCACGTTACGCCAAAGCACACATGATTAAGTGCCGTAGCGTCTTCCTTGCGACCCCTTATGTCTATCAAATCCTTTTAAATCGACACGTTCTGGGGATATGTCGATTAATAGGGAGACTGTTCGGCCCATGAAGCCTATCTGTTAGTTCCTTCCAGAAACCCAGTCGTCACTGGCAGTCTCCCCGTGTTCTATCAAAATTCTCGTTTTTGCTATTGAGAATCGGTCGCAATATACACATGAAATACACACAAAAGCAAGTCATACTGGCAAAAACCGCCCAGAAAGGCGGTTTTCCGTCTACTTATGTGGTGAATAAAGGAATTAGGACTTAATCCTCCTGCGATTTGAAGGCATGTGTATTAGGGGGTCTCAGCCATCCTTCTAAGTTGAGCCATAACTTAACCTTGGCACCCGGCATTTTCTTTATATGTTCCAGATAAGCACGAGCGACTTGCCCCGCTACTGAATCTTCCTTGCGGCTCACGGCGGCCTCTCTTAACCGCGTGTCTATCTCCTCGGTTATAACATAGATTCTTTGCCCTTGAGAATAAACAAGTTCCCGCAGATCAACGTAAAACTCTGTTGTGGTTTGTTTCATCTTATTCTCCCGTAAACGGGTTCAGAGAAAACGGGGGATATTGTATCACTCTGCCAATCTCCGGGTGATACAGAAACGTGTAATGTATCCTATCGGCAATATGCATACAGCGGGGCTTACACCCAATCTTCCGAAATTCAACGCTAGCGCTGCAAGGACAATCGTAAATCCACTCTAGGTCAGAGGGATCGGGGGTTTTAACTGCTTTTATCACCAACGGCCCAACCGCCGCAGTCGCAACTGCCCCAAAGGACATCTTCTTCAGGAAATCGCTTCGTTTCATCTTAATCTCCTGCGGTCTTTTTTTGAGGGGCGGTCGCCCCTACCATCATAAGCATCACATAGCATCCCAGATCGATGCGTTCCATCGCCCCCGCAACATGGGCAACCCCCCTCACTTTCCAAAATACGCAGAACGCTTTCGGCAACATACCTTGGGCCGTAGTCCACCTGCCCCGGCTTATGTGTTTCTAGTATTCCAGTGAGGAATCTCTTAATCTCTTTTATTGTGTCTTCCATGTAGAAAAGTTACTACCAAACTACAAGAAATACAAGAAAAGTCTCAGACTAGGCTGAGATTGGATGCGGGAAAACATTTGAGAGCGCGATTCGGATTATTTTATGACAATGCCCAAAGGGTAAGGTGAATTACCTTGTCTTTGAATATTGTCGCTTCGCCACCCAGGTCGTTTCCTCTGAGTTCGATGACCTGATATTCTCCAGAATAGAGAACCTTTTCATCAAAATCATCAGACAACCGCTTGGCTACGAGTTCCTTGGCCTTCTCGGGCTTGAACTCGAAGAGGTTCGCATCGTCTTTTTTCAAGAACGACGCCCCCTCCTTTTCGACCATCTCCTTCTTGACCGCATCCCAGGACACAGGAACGTCATAGACGCTTATGCCCTTGACGATACTATCCCCGAAAAAGATAGACCCGACTTGGTTATCGATGTGCGGGATTTTCTTCATGGCTGTTTTCATGGCATCCGACAGGTTGTCGAGCGTCCCTTTCAGGTCGTCCGCCCCTAGCCTGGAATCAAATACTGAATCCATTGTAGGCGTTCCCGCGAAACACGTCGCTCCAGAATGAATGGACCTTGTGGTACCAAACCCTGCACACATAGTATAGTTAGAAATACTATCCCATGTGTGTCGCTGGGAGCGACCGAGATTCGTCGTTATGTCGTAGGGCGTATTACCGGCATACTTCATCTCGGCCTTACCCGAGATACCGCGAGAGGCGTGAATACAGCGTACTGCAACACGCATGCTCTTTCCCGGCATCACAATATGACCGTGGGTAGCAGCCCTCTCTTGGGTCTTGCCCCGGAAGATGTCGCCCCGACTAATGAAAACAGGTTTGTCTTCGTTGTTTTTGACATGTACATAATCAATCTGTCCCGTATCCTCTACCTGAACCGCTAACGCTTCAGCAAAGGTAATATAAGACCTCTTAGCCTTCGTAACCCTAAGTATGGGCACTATGGCAAACAACGAACTTTCGTCCAATCTCCAGGGTTGATCTAGGCTAAAGCCGTTTTTCTCGTCCCTGATAGACTGTATGAATGTGCTAACTTTCATGTTAACTCCTTCCATGAACCGCGCTCTCAATGTCAAATAACGTTGGAATTTAATACGAGGAAGCAACGAATGCAAGGAAATTACTACGCGAAAATGTGCGGGGTATATATATACAGGAGCCTACCCCCTTCCGGGGATTCGCGTTTTCCGAAATTGCGTTGTCGATTCTCAGATGGTTTTCTGTCCTGTTGGGGATCGGCTTACACATGCGGGGCCATGAAGAGACAGGGGGGCCGCACACCCGCTAACACGCCTAGCCCCGTCAGTGCTGCACTACGTAGCCACACACCTATTACCACACATGCAGAGCCACGCAAGAAAAGACTTGACAAAGGGTCTAGCGAGAGGCTATACTCCACTATGTTCCACGCACAACCAACAGGAGAACAGATCATGCTGACGCCAGACGAAACAATCCAAGTGGAAGCCCCTTTGCCGCACGGGGAAGGGCTTGTGAGGCTATCACCACAAGACTACGACCGCCTCCAATTGCGGATACAATATTGGGGTGAGTACCGGTATTCCCCAACCCTTACCGCTGCTCAAAGATCGCACAAACGGAGATTGGCCCAAGTCGCTCAGACGCTATCTCGCGAGACCACACTGTATCTCTATTAACTAACCTCACCCCTCCCCCTCAAGGCCCTGGCTAACCACTAGGGCCTTTTGCTATCTCGCCATAGCATACGCGCCCGCCTGCGCGTACCTGTCACGACCTGAACATATATAATGTATATTAAGGATTGGTGGTCTCCAGGCGGGTTCAATAGACCACTTTGAGGGCTGTTCACGACTAAGAGAGATGTATGTTAAAGTTTGCATAGGCCTGTAAATCGTCGATTAAAAGGGTGTTTGTACTGGTCCGGTGCTTGTCTTGGGTGAAGCCGGAGTCCTCTCTTGAGGCGTCGCTATCGTCAGTAGCGAGACGTATATCCCCTCTTATTCTTATTGCAATTGAGTCTCATTAGCAGACATTGTGCAACACAAGCAAGAATGATTGTTGTTTATAATAAGAGTGGTTATTGATAGGGAACCTATTTACACCCAAAGCCATGAAGAGTTTCACGTCAGGGATCGTGGTTTATTTTACCTCGGCCGAAGAATTACCTTGACAAAGGGTTTAGCCTCGGGGTACCTTCGGCCATGAGTCATACAACACACAAGGAATACACACATGACATACAGTATATTAGACGCAGTTCTTGAGTTTGCAGGGGGAGAATTTGAAGATCAAGCCGAAGCCGTAGCCTTTGCCAATTATGCAATGGATAATATTAGAGACTGGCCCGGAGCCAACCTTCGGACTTTACTCCACATCTATCGTGACGACACATTCAGAAACCAACCTATAGCAGAAGCGAAATACAATCTCGCAAAGCAAAGTCTAACACACAACTAAGGAGTAGACATGCCTACACAACCAAAGCCAAGCGAAGCGGGAAGAATGAAAAAATCCCTCCAAGCCATCCAGTTTAATACGTCAGTCGTGCTCAGGGGAGCGCGCCACCTGGATAAAGAAACGAAGACTTTTATCCGGGCACTATATGATCAGGCTAACAAAGGTCTTGGAGTCATAGGCTAACACAACACAAAGGGATCAATCATGCCACAACAATACAAAGTAGGCACACACGCCACAACCATCGCCACTAGCAATGGCATCACAAGAATAACCTACCATAATACCATCGTGGTGTCCTTCGACGAAAGGCGAATTGTCCTAGACTCCGGCGGATGGGAAACAGCCACAACCAAAACCAGAATGAACCAAACCTCAAATCAATTTGACCTTGGATACCAAGTGTACCAAAAGGATTTTGAGTGGTTTGTGGATTTCAAAGGGGAAACGTTCGACTTCTACGACGGGATCAAACTGCTGCGCGCCTAGCCAGTATGGTATTAGCCTAACCTAATAAGGAGAATCATGTCTACACATACAGAGCCAAAATTCCTCACAGCCAAGGGCAAATTAACCGCCTATTCGCTAGGCTGTGGCTATGTGGAAAGAGAAGAATCAGGACGTTACCACCTAACCTTGGCCTGGGAAACAAATCACTATCTAGTGGGAGGTTATTGGCCTCACCACATCTATGAAACATTCACTACCTTAGGCGAAGCCCGGAAAGCCTATGATTTGCTTAGGTGAACGTTCGGCAATGTAGAACAATAGCCTGACAGGATTAGCCAAGTCTAGTAAGGAGAAATAAAACCATGACACATCCAAAGCCAAGTAAACGGGTACATCTAGATTCCATGACTGACGAACTCGCCAAGCTCCGCTCAGATAAAGAAGTGCTGCTGAAGGCGTTGAAGGAAATCGCCAATCACCCGCACAATTTATACCACACAGACGGTAACAGCCCCTATGCCATAGGTATTGCAGATGGGCACCGTTGTGCTGCGAAGATAGCTAAAGCCGCCATCGAGGAAGCGAAAGGGTAACCCCAATGACCTATCTACCTATGGGACGCGACGCGCATTGGAGGGACATCTATGGGCAACAGCCTTTATATATCACCACCGA
>Ga0209976_10000850_pt1 | contig 18713 bp, 19 predicted proteins | sample SumtaG_FD_182806 | JGI IMG/M metagenome (GOLD analysis project Ga0209976, IMG submission 182806) | Deep subsurface microbial communities from Indian Ocean to uncover new lineages of life (NeLLi) - Sumatra_00157 metaG (SPAdes) (version 2) | ecosystem: Environmental > Aquatic > Marine > Oceanic >...
ATATGGAACTCGGTCAACCTGCTACTACATTATCGGGGGGTGAAGCACAAAGAGTAAAACTTGCATCCGAGCTAACGAAAAAATCAACAGGAAATACCATATATATATTGGACGAGCCTACAACCGGTCTTCATTTTGCCGATGTTCAAAAGTTATTGAATGTTTTAAGACTTTTAGTAATTAAAGGTAATACCGTATTAGTAATAGAGCACAATCTTGATGTTATTAGAAATTGTGATTGGCTTATTGACCTCGGACCCGAAGGTGGAGAAAATGGAGGAGAGATTGTTGCCGAAGGAACAATCAAAAATGTTAAAAAATCAAAGAAATCATATACTGCCAGATATTTATAGTTGCAGCATAATAAACTACCATGGCCTAAAAGCCCACGCCTGCCTGCCGGCGAGGCAGGGTATTCGCGAAGTTTAAATAAATATATGAAGTTTATATATCATTTTTTATCAAGATTCACTTTAATACTAATAACATTATTCGTCCTGACAAATAATGTTACCGTTAGCGTATTTTCAAGCGAGAACTTTGAAGTCAATAGCCTGGTAACTTATGAGGTAGAAAAATCAGGTAATACAAAAGTAACAAACGACATTAACATCATAAACACCAAACCTGAAGTTTACGCAAAACAATATGTTTATAAACTAAATAATATCGAACCTGACAACATTAAAGTAACAGAAGGAAACAAATCACTTGACTTTAAAATTAATAAAAAAGCCCGGGGTGCGGATATCGTAGTTTATTTTGATGAATCACTTGTCGGGGAGGGGAGCAAAAGAACTTTTCGTATAAGCTTCACTAACTCGGATTTTGCTGTTAGAACGGGAGAAGTTTGGGAAATTACTATTCCTAAAATTGAAAGTGCAAATTTATTTGATAATTACAACATCACATTAATGGTTCCTAAATCATTAGGTAACGAAGCTTATATATCGCCAAGACCCAAAGATTCAAAAGTTGAAGGAGAATTCAATAATTACTATTTTGACAAAGACCAAGTAACAAAAAGCGGGATAAGTGCAGGTTTCGGGAAATTTCAGGTTTTTTCATTTAGTTTAAATTACCATTTGGAAAACGACAGTGCAGAGAAGAAATCAATGGAAATTGCAATACCACCCGATACTTCTTTGCAAAGGATTCATTACGAGAGTATTGACCCGACACCGGAAAATGTTTTTTCGGATGAAGACGGTAATTGGATAGCATCCTACAATCTTTCATCGAACGAACGTGTAGATGTTGCCGTAAAAGGAACAGTGCAAATATTCTCGAGCCCTAGAGGTTTCTTAATCCCATCTCCTGTTACACTTCTTTCTAACACTAAACCTACAGAGTTTTGGCAATCCAATGAAGAAGCAATTAGAACTCTTGCCGAGCGTCTAAAAACTCCGCGAAGAATTTATGACTATGTGGTCAATACGTTAAATTACGACTCTGCAGGAGTAAAATCGAATGCCAAAAGATTAGGAGCGATTGACGCCTTAAGGAATCCTCAAAGTGCGTTATGTATGGAATTTACCGACCTTTTCATAGCAATAGCACGAGCTGCGGGAATTCCTGCAAGGGAAATTAACGGCTTCGCTTACACAGAAAATCCAAATATCCAACCACTATCTCTTGTTTCCGACGTACTACATTCCTGGCCTGAATATTGGGATAAAGAAAGAAATACCTGGGTCTCAGTCGATCCCACTTGGGGTAGCACGTCAGGAGTTGACTTCTTCGATAAACTTGATTTAAGACATTTTGCTTTTGTCATACATGGCAAGGACAGTGTCATTCCATATCCACCAGGCTCACATAAACTTGGAAATAATCCACAAAAGGATGTATATGTTAGCTTTGGACAACTTCCAACTAATTCTTACAGCAAGATCGAAATAAAATCAGTCCAAGCAAGAGGGTTTAATCTATTTGGGAAAAAATATAATATTGAAATTATAAATACCGGTTACACTTCCGAATACGAAATAGACGAGCAAATAATTGTCGACCATGTAGTAAAAGATAGAAGCTTTATTCAAATTTTGCCACCTTTCGGAAAATACGAAGACTCAGTTTCAATTACATACGGACTTTTTGCATCGCGTGCGCCGAAAAATATATTAATACAAGCAGGAAATCATCAGCTCAGTATTCCAATTGACAAAAACGGTATTATTTTAAATCAATTAATTGCTATTTCTTGTATTCTTATATTTCTAGTGATAATGCTGCATCCGAAAAGACCATCGATTTACTTATTATTCCGTAGATTAAAGAAAAGCAATAGCTAATGAACTTCACCTATTCAAAAACAACAAAAGGTCAAACATTATTTAACAAACTACATATAGATGAAGTTACAGAATATCCGGGTGTGTATATATATTTTGGTGATACAAAAAAACCGTTATATATCGGAAAAGCAAAGAACTTGAAAAGGAGAATACGATCGTATCAAACCTCCTCCTTACTTGGAAAAACAAAAAAATTAATTAGTGAAACAAAATACTTTACTGTAATAGAAGTTAACTCGGAACTGGAATCCCTGCTACTCGAGGCGTATTTAGTACGAAAGCATAAACCTCTTTACAATAGCCAACTAAAGGACGATAAAAACCCTCTTTATATAAAGATCACAAAAGACAAATATCCAAAGGTGTTAACAGTCAGAAAAAGAGACGTTGGAAATAATAAATCTACGTACTTTGGTCCTTTCCCAAAATCGGAAGCGGTAAAAACTGTCCTCGCTCAATTAAGAAAAATATTCCCATACTCTCAACATAATGTTGGAAAAAGAGCTTGTATATACAGCCAAATCGGCCTATGTTCTCCTTGCCCAAATGAAATTGAGCAGATTGCTGATCCTAACCTAAACAATATAACAAAACGCCTGTATTTGAAAAATATCAATTATATAAAAAGCACTCTTTCCGGTCGAATAAACTCTGTAAGTCAAAGGATGGAAAAGGAATTGCTTTCACTTTCAAAAAATGAAGAGTACGAGAAGGCTAATATTCTTAAGGAAAAAATCGAGAAATTTGATTATATTACTCAACCCATAACTCCAATAAATGATTATTTAACAAATCCAAATATGGCTGAGGACATAAGGTCTAATGAAATTAGAGATCTAAAACGTCTTATTAAAAAAGATATAACATTTCAGCAAAAGCTATCTCGTATTGAATGCTATGATATTGCACATATACAGGGAAGCTTTCCGACAGCTTCGATGGTTACATTTATTGAAGGAGTTCCTGATAAAAACCTTTATCGTCATTTTAGGATTCGACAAAAAAGTGGAGCAAATGACATCGCCTCTCTTCACGAAGTCGCTAAAAGAAGAGTCAAACATTTAAGTACCTGGGGTAAACCTGATTTAGTAATAGTTGACGGAGGAAAAAGCCAAACAAAAATTATAAACGAAATATTTTCTGCATACGGTATTCCCGTTATTGGAATTGCTAAAAGATCAAATTCGTTAATAATTCCCAATAATACCGGGGGACAAGAAGAATATATACAGTTTAAAATCAAGCCTTCACCCGGCCTCCGATTGATCCAACGACTACGTGATGAGTCACATCGTTTTGCCCGAAGATATCACCACAATCTACTTCAAAAACATCTCATCCCGGACAATATTCGTTGAATATCTGGGCCATTATATTCAAACTCCGGTGTAACACCGGAGCAGTGAACAAACTATTCGAGCTTGTGCGAGAAAACCGGGGGTTCTCAACCCTCGGTTGTTTATTTTATAATTAAGATAATTATATGAAAAGGATAATAAGACATTACGCTATCGACACTTTTTCCCTGTGGGTTGTTACCCAAATAGCCGGGGGTTTATTGTTTGAGAGGGGTATATACACACTACTTTTAACGGGTGCTGCAATTACCGCTGTATCTTTTCTAGCAAAACCTATTATTAACATCCTACTGTTACCGTTGAATTTAGTAACCTTTGGATTATTCAGGTGGGTTTCTTCCGCAGTAGTGCTATATATTGCCACCCTGATAGTACCAATGTTCAAAGTGATTAATTTTACCTTTATTGGTTTTTACACCCAATGGATAGACATTCCCGCAATTAACCTCAAGGGATTATTTGCATTCATCGCTTTTTCATTTATCCTATCTATCATTACATCTTTCATATATTGGTTGATTAAATGACCTTAAACCGTTAAAGCTTCGGTTTCTCATAAACAAGACTTTTAAGGTATAATATCAGTTATTATGAAAAACGTACTTTTTTATATACAAATATTACTCTCAATTTCTCTTGTACTTATCATACTTGTTCAATCAAGAGGAACAGGATTTTCAAGAGGTTTTGGAAGTTCTTCATCATTTACTAGGCGTGGACTTGAGAAAATTGTCTTCCGATTAACTTTTGTTCTTTCCGCTCTATTTATTATTCTTTCAATTCTGCAACTTGCTTTATAAATTCCCGTAATCAAATGGGAAATATTATTTAAAATTAGGAATCATGAAATACTACATAAAGTTAATATATGCCATATTAATACGATTCAAGGGTATTATTTTAATTAGCATTATCTTTGGAATAATTTCCTTCTTTTTAATGAGGTTTGCTACAGCTTACTTCTTTAAGGGTACCAATGAAAGAATAGGTCTTACAGGAAGGTATCATTCGACCGAACTCCCAGATTTTATTTTAGACTTAATAAGTGATGGCCTTACGAACCTTGACAGCAATTTATTGCCGCAACCCTCAATCTCTTCATCATGGGAAACACCGGACAAAGGAAAAACATGGACTTTTAACATAAACAATGAACTATTTTGGCATGATGGAATTCCATTAAGAAGTACAAATATTAATTATGATTTTGGCGATGTTGAAATCGAGACACCCGATGATTACACTATCTCCTTCAAACTACAAAATCCTTATACACCTTTTCCTGCATTTGTCTCAAAACCAATATTTAGTAAAGGGCTTGTAGGCATCGGTAATTGGACTGTGGACAAAATATCTGTTGTTGGAAGCTTCGTACAAGAAATTACTTTAGTAAATGCTCAGGGCGACAAAAAAGTATATAAATTTTTTCCTACAACCAACAGGACAAAGCTTTCATTTAAGTTGGGTGAAGTTGATAAAATAGTTAATCTTCTAAATCCTTCTCCATTTGATACATGGAATACTACTGAAATTGAAAAGAACACAAACAAAAATCAGGTAGTTACACTCTTTTATAATACTCAGGACAAGTTGCTATCGGATAAGTCAATAAGACAGGCGTTGACTTATGCTATAAACAAAGAAGCTCTAGGTGCTCGTGCAATCAGTCCGATATCACCCAGTTCGTGGGCATACAACCCTCAAGTAAAGGATTACAGCCATGACTTAGATAAAGCAAAAAAAACGATTGATGAGCTCCCCGGGGAGTTAAAGGAGGTTCTTAATATACATTTAATTACTTCACCTGCACTTTTAGATGTTGCAGAAGAAATTTCAAACGACTGGCAAAAAATAGGCATAAATTCTCAAATACTTGTCTCATCGATAATTCCAAATGATTTCCAAACCTACTTGACGATATTCGATATTCCCGTCGACCCGGACCAATATTCAATTTGGCACTCTACTCAAGTTGTAAATAATATATCTAAATACAAAAATGATAGAATTGATAAGCTTCTTGAAGACGGAAGGGCGACATTGGAATACAAAGAAAGGAAAAGGATTTATCTTGATTTTCAAAGATTCCTACTTGAAGACTTGCCGGCGGCCTTTTTATACCACCCTGATTATTTCACGGTATCTCGAAAATAAACTTCCCATGCCCAAAAGCCCTGGGTCTCTCTAATTTTAAAGGAAAAGTTTGTTCACTGCTTCCATTCACCACTGGCCTGATGGGCCAGGGTTCTCTGGAAGTTTGAATAAATTACTCAGGGACCTCAATAACATCCTCTCTTTTTTCTCTAATGTAACTCATCCATTCTTCAAATATTTCAATAATGCTTTTTAAAGGTGCCTCAATAATAAAATCTAATATTATTGTGAAGAAATTCAGCTTTGCTAGTCCCCGAGATAAATAAAAACCTAAATTAATAAATGGAAGAGTAATAAAATTGAATAACGAGTTTATCAAACCCTCCCTCTCAGCCTCTATCTTTAATTGGCTGGCCTGATACCTAACTCGGAACACGAAAAGCAGTACCAGTGATAAAAATACAAAAAATACCATTATTCCCATAATTGTAAATCCAATTAGCGTAAGAATATATGATATGCCCCCAAAGACCAGCATAAATAGAAGAACGTACAAGACGCTGAATAAACCTACTACCGTTGATTTTCCCTTTGACCTTCGTATCGAAAATGGATACTTTCTTTTTTCTTCACTTTTGTAAACTATTGACTTTATCCGTTCAAGTAGTATTTCTGTATTTCCTGCTCCCGGTGTTTTAATAGAAATTCCAATAACAAACATCATTAGGGAGGGAAATATTATATTAATTGAAAGGGGTAGGTATAACACCTCTCCGTATCTTAAAACCTCATACGGGACTTCAAGAAGAAGAGCAAATATTACTTTTGTAACAAATATGTAAACAATGCTTCTCACAATACCACGATTTACACGATTTTTTATTTGACGGTATTTTAAATCACAAACATCACGAATTTTTCCCTCCAATTTCTTCTTTCTGGAAAGCAGTTTACGAAATCCTAACCCTTCATCTTCGGCAATCGTCTTTAAAATTTCAAATGCTGCAGCATGTTTCTGGATTTTCCTATACAAAATATATCTATCTCTGAAATTGAGATGTGATTCAATTTCATCGTACAATCTCGGGAAATTTACTATAAATTTATTAACATCTTCCTTGTTCGCATCTTGCCAGTTAAGGAATTCACTCAAAAGAAGGTGGTATCTCATTATTGGGTCATCTGATTTTGGAAATGCTCTGTGTATTGCAAGGAAAATCTGAATATTCTTTTCGTGTTCATCAAGCTGGGTATCCTTCCAATCAAAATAATTTATAAACCATTCATACATCAATTTTACGTATAAATCTCTGTTTGATGGGTCAAGCAGGTCTTCAATCTCGCTTGATGCCACACCCCATATCCAGTTTTTTGCTTTAGAAAGCGAAACTTCCTGCGGTAAAGTATCTAAATTGTTAAGTAGATAAAAATATTTTTTTAATACAGTTTCAACTTCCCTTTTTTTCGATAACGCAATTGTGTCGTTTGGTAAATACCTTGCCCAAATTAGCTCTTTAATCAAAGCGTCAGATATCTTTTTTGTATCAACATTTGCCCTTAATCCGCCCTTTTCCCAAGCGAGCCTTTTAATAATTCGCTCTATAGCATTTCTTCTTAAGAGATGTTCGCCCTTATATTCTACTGTCGTCCTCAACCGTTCATACAGTCGTGCTACTCCACTAAACACCTCGCTAACTTTAATTTTTCCTTCAACATGATCTATATCAACAGACAAGACATTTTCATATTCCTCAAGAAATTCATTGGTGAAATAGTTTAGTTTGCTATTGGACTTATTCTTCTTAGCGGAATATTCATTAACAAGCTCTTTATCTGCTTTTCCAATAGTCACTTCCTTTTCTTCTTTTTTGCTTTCGTAGATTGTTATCATAGTTCGACTAATTATATCATCAATTATTGTCTAAATTTAGAAAAATATTTGACAGATTGGAAATTTTCATTATTATATAGGTTAATGATAAATTTTCCGAAAACAAAATCATATCTTGAAAGCATCGATCTGGCAACCGCAGACCCCCTTGATAAAATTACACAAGAGCTGCTTTATAATGAGGATAAATACGAAAGAGCTTCACAAGCACTTAGGAGAAGGTTCGTAAGAGGAGCGGAAATTGTAGAGGGCGTTGATAGGGGAGGAGTAAGAACAAAAATCAAAAGAGAGAAAATCGGAGGAAAATACAAATACTATGTGCAAGGCCAAGATGACTCTTGGAACACACCCGAAGAGAGAATTTGGATTGTTTCAATGTATGGCCTCTGGCAAAAATCAAAAGGGGTTCAGTAGTCGATTAGATACCTCACTTCACTCGAAGCTTTAGTTTCCCGTATCCACGTCTCATACATTTCAGATACCTTTTTATCCAAAAGTATTCTAATTACCTCTTCTCTCACAAGCTCCTCCTCGCCTTCTTTAAAAAGATGTTGATTTTGCCTGATGTAATCCTCAATTTCCCATTCTGTTATCTCGACATCCTCGGATAATATCTTATAAAGCATAAGTCTAGTTTTTGTATTTTTTTCCAATTCTTCCAGCGTCGCATCTCTTTCTTTCAAAAGTTGCACAAGAGTAACACCGCTTTCAATTGCTTCCTTTTCAATTTTATAAATTTCTGCCTCAACTTCTTCTTTCTTTACTTCAATATTTCTCTTTCTTGCTTCAAACAATATTATCTTTTCCGATATTAATTGATCTAAATAGTTTGTATCACTATCCGTAGAAATTACTTTTGCAATTTCGCCAAAAGTTATCGGTTCACCGTTTACAAAGAGCGGAGCAACAATTCCCCGTTTGTAAAGTACAACTAGTATCAATATTGCAATAAAGGTAGACAAATATTTAAGAAGTCTCGATAATTCAATTTTCTTTTTCAATAATTTTTCAATTTTACTTTTCTTTACCATATTTCAGATTAATATTACCATATGTAATTACTCAACTCATAAGATTAAGATATAATATTGTTAGATATGCCTGGTACTGAAAGAGAACCTTCCAAAGTCGAAAGATATAGAAAACCTGTTGGATTCGGTGCGATGGTTACCGGATTATTAGTTGGTGGCGCAACAGGTGCAGCGATAGCCATCATTGGAGCAGGAGCTCTACTTTACCCCGAAAAAAAAGATAAAAAGAACTAAAGATTATTTCTCAATTATATGCTATTTTCTGTCATACAAATACTTTCCAAGAAGAATTAATATCAAAATTACTTGATAAGAAGATATTAGAGGATAAGAGGTCAATAATTTATCTCCATAATTAAAACTAATTATTAAAATAACCCATATAGGAATAAAATATTTTAGTTTCCGGTAATAAAGGATAATAAATGGATAATTTAAAATTAGATAGTGCTGCCAGGAGATTTTAAAAAGAATACTTGCCAGGGAAAGCAAAACGACCGACTTCTTTACTAACTTTTCACTTCTTTTTGTAAATACAATAAGTAAATATAAGATTCCCCCAATGATATAAGCAAAGTAGGGGATACTAACTTCTCCGAATATTGTTTTAAATAGTTTACTAATAGATTGATTCCATGGATTTGAAATATTTACTGTCGCTTGCGCCGGAGCAAAAAGAAAAACCGCTATCTTTTCAACGTATTCTTTCAAAAGCACGGGATCAAAGATGTTTATTACCAGCAAAAAGAACGAAAATAAAAAAACCCACCTAAACTTCTTTTTCAATAAATACAGCGGAATTAATACGAGAGGGAAAAGCTTAAAAGTGGTTGCTATTGCCATTGAAAGAGCAGAAAATCCTTCCTTTTTGTGTTTAAGCAAGTACAAAGAAAGAACAGCAAAGAACAATACGAATATATTAATTTGTCCGGAAGCAAGGCAGAATTTCAGAGGCAAAGTTTGAACAAGTAATGCGGTAATTATAAATTTGTAATAAAGAGGTACTTTTTTGTCTAAAAGTTCGAAAGTCAAAAATATTGCAACCACGAAAAATATATACGAAGCTAGAAGAAGCAGTATTAATGAATAATTAAACGGAAGAATGCTTATTGGTCCAAACAAATAAAGCAGGCTTCCTGGCGGATAAATAAAAAGGAGATTTCCCGTAGGCGAATTATATACAAGAGGATAAGGGGATAAACCTCCTCGAAATACTTCGCCTGCCCCATAATAAGCATAATAATCCATGAAAGTTGCCTTGTTATAAAGTCCATAAACAAGCTGAGCTGTGGCAAGAACAAAAAGAAGAATTGAAAAGTAGAACAATATCTTACTTTTTCCCATATTAACTCTGAATTCTATTCGTATCTCACCTATTTTACAAATTACTGAAGCGCAAATTAATCCAAGGCAGTTCTTAAACCATGTTTACATACAGCTAGTGCACGTGCATTGCTTATATGTAATATCAATTAACCTCTAGGGGTCCGACTTCTTAATCTATACTGATTAAATCAACTTCTTATTTGATTGCACCAACCAACCTTGGAATAATGAAGTAGAATAGCTTTAAGTATTGGAGCAATCTTTTTACTCTTTCGGTGTGGATTTATCAGTTTCTTTCTTGCTCGCTTTCTTTGTCTGAGTTTTTTTCTCCTCCTTCGCAGAAGACCGTGGGAGACTTGTCGTTCGTGGATGAATGCGTTTCTGCTTCGGAAGGATTTTGCTCCGCGAAGGAGGAGAAGATGCTACGTCATGCGGAGCAGGGCGTGGAGCTTCATCTTTGGAGGTACCCTTTTTTACTACTTTCTTTACTTCGGGTTTCTTTTTAGCTTCTTTTTTCTCAACTTGAGGGTCAAGTACCATAAGAATCTTATTTAACTTTGAATTTAAGGATGTTAGCTGTTCTAATATTTCCCTATTTGTATTATCTCTTTCACCTCCATGAGAGCTTCGGGAATCTCTTCGATCCGAACCTCGTGAACTTCCGCCCTCTCTTCTTTCAAAACAATCACTACAATATATTGGCTTATCTCCACTTGGCCTAAAAGGAACTTCACAGCTTTTTCCGCACTCATCACACACCGCCTTGTGCATTTCCCTACGCCCTGAGCTCCTTCGAAAATCTCCTCCTCCATATCTCCCGCCACCGGACCTGTTATTTCGATTGTAACTTCTCATAATTTCCTTACCTTAAATTATACTCTATATTTTTATTAAAAGCTTCAAGTAAAACCGTGCAAGTCATTGCGCGGATGAATTGAAGCTGTATCAACATCTTTCCTTAGGAAAAACCGTGGATTTCAATCCGCGGAAGATGTTATTTCTTCCATGAACAAATTTATATTATGAAGCTATCTACTCTAAAAGGCTGCTTACATCAAAAAGTGTTCCTTCGGCTCCGACAATTCTCGGCATTACACCATTCCATTTATCTATAAACGCCTTTTGATTATCCAGCTTTATCTTTTGTAATACTTGCGCATCTAAAGTTTCTCTTTGCAATCTTTGTTCTTGAGCTTGTCCTTCAGCTTGTGTAATTCTGGCTTCCTTTTGGAATATCGCTTGTTCTGCTTTGTTTTTTTCAGTTTCAACTTTTACCGCTTCAATTTGCTTTGCTTCAATTGCTCCTATATATTGTTCGGTAAATTTGATTTCTCTTATTCCAACAGAATCCAAAACCAATCCATTTTCTTCAAAAGTGTCTTTAAGGGCATCATATATCTGGTTTTGCACTTGAATTGATCCATCCCCTGTATACAAAGTCTCTGCAGTAAACCTTCTTGGAACATTCCTCGCCCAAATCCTGCTCTCAGTTTTTACTACTTTTTCAACCAGAGCTATTTCTGATCCGATATTTTGTGCTACCCAGGCAGATTTAGTTGGGTCGATATTAAACCTGACAGTATAAAATATATCAACTTGTTGACCATCTTCCGTGTTTGTGTCCACCGGAAAATCTTTGTAATCAGCATCAGAAAGTTGTTGTTTATCTAGTATTGCTGTCTCGTAGATTATCTTTTTTGTGTTAATTTGAGGTTCTTTCAACAAAAGGAATTATAAAATGTGCTCCCGGATCTAAAATTCTCCCTGTAACTCTTCCAAATCTTGTAACCACACCAACCTCTCCAGCGCCAATCACACGAAACGAGGAAAGTAAGAGAAATACAACAAATAGTATAGGAAAGAGCTTGTTTCCCAAATTTCTAAAGTCGGGCATCTTTATATATGTCTCGGGAATTTCCATAATCAACTTGTATTATACACTATGAGCCTAAAAATACGAGAGCAAAATCCATACTAAAAGAAAACTCTTTACATTCATTCACGGGTTCTCACCCGTGGTATTCTCGCTTTAGTGATAAAATACAGTTATGCTAGTAGATGAAATTGAAATTACAATCAATGCCGGTGACGGTGGAGAAGGTATTGTTTCTTTTGGTAAAGGATTAAAATCCGGGCCGGACGGAGGAAATGGCGGTGACGGAGGCAATGTTTACTTGGTGATCAACTCCGACCTTACCCTTCTTAACCAATTTCACCCAAAAGGGGCTTTGTCTGCTGAGAATGGGGCCAATGGTGGTAAAGAAAAAAGAGCAGGAAAAAGGGGGCGCGACTTAGAAATTCAGCTTCCGGTCGGATCGCAATTAATCGACCTCACAACTAAAGAAGTATATGATTATGAAAAAATTGGTGAGAGAGTTCTTTGTTGTTCGGGTGGAGTAGGCGGGATAGGCAACTATGACCTTCGGTCTTCGAGAAACACCACACCAATGCACACAATCCCCCCAAAACCCGGGCAAATACGCCATTTCAAAATTATTCTCAGATTTATTGCGGATTATGGTTTAATTGGTCTTCCAAGTTCGGGAAAAAGCAGTTTATTAAATGAACTAACCAACGCAAATGTTAAAACCGCCGAATACCATTTCACCACACTTTCTCCCAATTTGGGTGTACTGGATAATAAGAAAATAATAGCTGACATTCCGGGTCTCATTGAAGGAGCGTCAGAAGGACGCGGGTTGGGAATAAGATTTTTAAAGCATATTCAAAAAGTGGGTTTGCTGCTTCATTGCATTTCTTCCAACTCATCCGACCCTTTGCGCGATTATAAAGTAGTAAGACGTGAACTTGAGAAATTCAGTAGTAAATTACTTAAGAAAAAAGAGGTCATCCTTCTTACAAAATCCGATTTAGTTGACAAGAAAGACTTAAAAAAGACTGAGAGCAAACTGAAAATACTGAAGAGAAAAATAATAACCACATCAATTCATGATGAAAAGAGTTTAGATATACTTCTTAAAATACTCTAATTCTTGTGTTCCAATGTTTCAAAGATTCACTTTCAGCTGCCGGAGTAATTATTCAACCAAATAACATAATCCAACCCGTCAATATTCCCGCTTTCATTAAAATCTCCATCTGAAGAACCATTACTGGTTGATTGGTTGTGGTGATTTAGCCAGATGACATAGTCAATACCATCAACTTTGTCGTCACCGTTTGCATCTCCGGGAGTTGATGTGGGAGAGGGAGTAGATGATATGTTTGGAGAGTCGCTGTTAAAGATAAGAGTAATAGAATTTCTTGCGGGCATAGTATAGCTAAAGGTGTTTTGATTAACATTTTGGGTTATAAGGAAAGAATGTTCTTTGGTGTTATCGTGAATATCAACCTGACCGAATGAGGTTGGGAATTGTTGAAGTTGGATATTTATTGACATATTGTTAGAACTTCTATTGGTTAATGTAAGGTACAAGTTGTTTGATTTTAGGTTTGTAAGAATATCTAGATTTGAATTGTTGTAGTTTGCTTTAAGAATTTTTGAGTTTTTAACGAAATTAAAAATGTTGGCGTAAATCCAAAAAGACTTTTTGATTTTCCAGTTATTGTGCCAATCATAGAATAATCCCATACTTTCATAAGGCGCACCGAGACCGGGAAATCCTGAAAAGGGAAATTGAATGGGTTGAATTTTGTTGTTGATTAGTCTAGTAAGAACGTGACTGTTGAAAATAGCGCCATCAGTTCCGTTACTGCCCCAATTACGGGAGCCAAATTCATTAGTAAAAACTGGAAGATTGTATTGTTGGAGATCTTTACCCATATTAATGAGGCTGTCGGTGCCAAAACTGTTGGAGTATTTGTGATAAGTAATACCGTCAAGATAGTTGAGGCCGTTGTGAGAGCTGATAAAGTTTTTGACATAACGACCGTTGTCCCATTCGGCCATGCCAACAAGCCTAATATCTGAACTAACTCTTTTAGCCGCATTGTGGGCGGTGATAAAGGTCTGGGCAGTGTCGTTGGTGGTGTGATTCTTCCAGAAACAATGTACCGAGGGATCTTGGCCGCAGCTAAGATCTGGTTCGTTGAAAGGCTCGAAGATGATTTTGTCCGGGGAGATGCCGATGTGATAGACCATGTGATATAAAAAGGCATAAACAAACTCGCTGTATTCTTGTTGGTTATTGGGAGGGTAGGTAGTCCACATATCGTTTGAAGCATGCTGGTTTCGAGATAACCAGGGAGGAAGGTAGACTATAGTGGGCATAATAGTGACATTAAGATCCTTGATAGTTTCAAGAATAGCGTCATAGCTTGAGGTTTTATCGAACCAGGGTATAGGCTTGTCGAAGCTGAAGCCGTTCCAATTGATATGATTGGGATCGTTGTCATCATTGGTAGTTTCTATAAAATAGGCGAAAATGGTCACTCGAAAGATATTCATATTGCTTGTTTGCATTCTGTTGGTGATAAGATCGATGTCTTCGAGAGTCCAAAAGACGTTGGAGCCGTAGTATTCGGGAGAATCGGCGATTGTGTCGTTATGGTTGACAGTGATAGTAGTTCCTTGGGCGTTAACGGTTGTACAGACAAACTGAGTGGTAAAAATGAAGGCGATAAGTAAAGCAAAAAAATGTTTCATGTATTTATTTTAGTATTGTTTTTTTAAAACAGTTCTCTAAGCAGCTGCAACCAGCATCATCATTTCTATAATTATACACATAATATGTTACGGCACTGATTGTTCTTAGTAATAAAAGGAAGAAAGAAGTACAGATTAGGGATATTAATAACTTATTATTAATCACAGATAATTAATTCTATCATCCTGTATAGTTGTTCAGCAATATTGTATCGTCAATTCCATCAACTCTCCCGCCATACCGCAGGTAATATGGTGAGCCTTGCCAAACCATCGAAGGTCCTGAGTAGTTCGACTTTGCTCACTATAAATATTCCGAAGGAGCTAGTACTGTGTCACTCCGAAGCCCAATGTTCTTCCGTAGCCTTCTTGATCCTCGTAACCCTGCCTTGCCGGCAGGCAGGTTTAGCGAAGTGAATAGACGAAGGGGGATTGGCGAAGAAGGGCTTTGCCCTTCTGAAGCCTTGGCGAAAGAGGGCTTTGCCATTCCGTAACTTCAGTGAAGGATGGCTTTGCCTCGGCGAAGCTTCAGCGCAGACGGGTCAGGAACTTCTTTTAAAATATCTCTAATTATTGTAATGTGTTAAGTAGATGAACATGCTAGTTAATCAAATAAACTTCCCCGGATTAAAAGTTCGTGGTTTTCTTATTTTAAGAAAAACAGTTTGATCACTGCTTCCATTCACCCCTGGCCTAAGAGGCCAGGGTTCTCTGGAAGTTTGAATAGAAAAAGGGGGTTTGAAAGGAGGTGTTTAAATATGAAGCGATTTTCGGATGTTTTACCCGGAATTATTATTGTATCAATAGTCATTTTGAGCGCTTTTTTCTTTTGGCAGAAGCAGGGTGGGTTTTTGGAAAAAGGAAATATTATAAGTGAAACTCGAGTCGTAGCTGGTTTTGATAAAGTATCCATTTCTGGTAACGGATTGGTTGTGGTTGAACAAGGTCAAGATGAATCATTGAGGATTGACGCAGATGGAAGATTGTTGGAATATATTATCACTGAAGTAATAGACGAGGAGCTACAAATTAGTTATAAAGAACATGTCCCTTTTAGTTTTCCGATTCCTGAGGCAACGTTTTACCTGACCGTTAAGAAAATTGAAAAAATTAACCTAATAGGCTCGGTAAATCTAAAAAGTTCTTTAACTACGGCCAATCAACTTGAACTTATAATCAATGGATCTGGCCGAATGGAAATGGAAATTCAGACAGAAAACCTAACGGTTAATTTAAATGGTTCTGGGAGAATTGAGCTTGAAGGAGTGGCTGATCAACAGCTGGTTACGGTATCTGGCTCAGGCGATTTTCATGGGAAAAAACTTGAGGGAAAAGAAGGTAAAGTTACTCTCGCCGGATCGGGCAGCGTTGAAGTAAACACAACAGATAAGCTTGATGTTTCCGTTGGTGGTAGTGGCTCAGTTTATTATCTTGGTGATCCCGTTTTAGGAAAGATTGACATTTCGGGTTCAGGCAGGATGGAAAAACTTTAATTTATAAATCCGTGATAGGATGAAGTCAGTAAGAGGGTGGAAATAGATGGTATCAGACGGAAAACTTAAACGTGCTAAAAAGCAAGTAGCTGAACTTAAAAAGTTTTATACCCATTTAGCCATTTATCTTGCGGTGATGGTGTTATTATTTATTGTTGATTACCAAGATAGGGGAAATTGGTGGGTATACTACCCAGCCATAGGCTGGGGTATTTTTGTTGTTGCGCAGGGAGTATCTATTGGCATCTTTAATTCAGGGTGGGAAGATAAAAAAGTCAAAGAATTGATGGAAAAGGAATGAAGACTGGGATGAACTAGTAGATTATAAATGGTGAGTATTTCCGAACCACGAAGTTCGAACCTATTACTCTTTAGAAAACTCCGATATTACACATATAAAACAAAGTATTTATTGTTTTTAGTAAACAAAAAATATAATATAAGTCATAGAGGTAAACATGGGCTCAAATAGAAAGATCGCAGGAATTACCGATTTATCACAGCGTAAAGCTGTAAAAATGTTACGGTTCTTGTATCCGATCTGGCTTGTAGTAGGACCATTCAGCTTGATGTATGTTCCTTCTACCCTTATTGTAGCTGGAGATGCTGCCACAACAGCAAGTAACATTATTGCCAATGAACTCCTGTTCCGCATGGGTATTGCAGGTAGTTTAGTCACACAATTACTCCAGATATTTGTAGTCCTTGCTTTGTACAAATTATTTAAAGCAGTTAATAACAATTTGAGCATTCTTATGGTAATATTCGCTTTCATTGGCATCCCTATCTCGATGTTTAATTCTTTTAACCGAATTGCTGCCGTCATGCTTTTAAGTGGTGCTGATTACTTGAGTGCATTCACAACAAATCAACTTCAAACTCTTTCAATGTTCTTTCTTAGCTTGAACGATCAGGTAATACTTACAATTCCTGCGATATTTTGGGGTCTTTGGCTACTGCCCATGGGGCTTCTAATAAAAAGGTCGGGTTACTTTCCTAAAATATTAGGTAACCTTATGTTGGTGGGAGGTGTCGGATATTTGCTGGGTTCTTTTGCACACATTCTTCTCCCCAGCTACAAAACATTACTAACCATATTTGAATTCATGACGTATGGGGAAGTAGTGTTTATAGGTTGGGTGATCTTTAAAGGTGCTAAATTACCCGGAAAGGCTTAAACGGGGAGGTGATTAAATTATGGAAGATGTAAAGATAAATGTGAGGATGAAACTTTCAGCATTATGGGTAACTGTAATGTTTTTATTTGCATATGTGGATATTCTGAGTCATATGCAGCCAGGGATTATTGAGGATTTTATATCAGGAGAGGTGGCAGGTTTTCAAATTACGGAAACGTGGCTATTGGGAGTCACAGTAATGATGACAATCCCAGCACTTATGGTTTTCTTGTCTTTGGTATTGAAACCTAAATTTAATCGCTGGGCGAACATCATTGCAGCAATATTTAAAATAATTATCGTGGTTGGCTCATTGTTTATAGGAGTGAATTGGTCTTATTATATATTTGGTTCTGTTATAGAAGTTGCGCTTCTTTCACTAATTGTCCGATATGCATGGAAGTGGCCAAAACAGTTATAATAACCCAGTAATAATGCATATTATAACTCCGGGGTGGACTACCGAACGAAGTGTCCTTCCGAAGCTTTCTTGACCCTCGTAGCCCTGCCTTGCCGATAGGCAGGTTTAGCGAAGGTGGATTGGCGAAGGAGGAATGTGATACGCTACGCCAAGTACCATCTGGTACCTGGCTTCGCTTTTTTCATCCCGCTAAGCGGGAAGTAAGAACTCATTACATAGCCTCAGGTTACGCTCAAGAGAGGGAATTACTGATTAAATTAATTTATGCGTGAATGGGACTAGAGAACTTTGTCAGGAACCACCTCAGGTATAATGTAGAATATAAATATGCTTATTATTAACTTCATCAAAGATTCGGATAGGAAAGATTTGTTAGGAAAGATAGAACAAGGACTACAAGAGTATCAAGATATTTGGGACAAGGACGGTAATAGAATTATTGAAGCAATAGAAAGTATAAGCGGATTGAAGTTTAAAGAAAACGAAATTAATGCTATTGTTTATGTAAGTAGCTTGAACTCCAGGTCTTTTCCCTTGTCATTAATAGCAGACATTCCTTTAACTATTAAGCCTGGACTACTTGTTCACGAATTATGTCACAGAATCTTATCAGGAAACCGCTTGATAATAAGAGCTAAGAAGTATAAAGATCTATCATTAGAAATCCATAAAGTGCTAAACCTGATATTTTATGATATTTTGATTGATCTTTACGGAGAAAAGAAAACCAAAAAAACAATAAAATGGGAGTCAAGTTCAAGATCCGCAGTATATAAGGATGCTTGGAATTGGGTGTTGAGTTTTAATAAAGAAACTAGAAGTAAAAAGTTTAAAAACTTCATGGACAAACAATCTTTGCAAGAGAAGCTCTAGTCTTATATACTATGGGCGCATGTGTAAGGAGTGTGGTATACATCAAGAATGGATAGAGTTAATTGAAGAGAAGGCTATGGAATATGGTATGGCAACAAATGAGGGATATTCTACACGTTTTGCTAAGGCGAGCGATGATGTGCTT